>Ga0056128_1005862_pt1 | contig 15472 bp, 8 predicted proteins | sample WorMetLIZISLAND2_FD_71113 | JGI IMG/M metagenome (GOLD analysis project Ga0056128, IMG submission 71113) | Marine gutless worms symbiont microbial communities from Max Planck institute for Marine Microbiology, Germany - Olavius geniculatus... ...
AAAAAGGCAAAAGAAAATGGCATAAAAAGAAAAATCTATAAAGGGAGGAAAAAAGTAATAAAAAGGGAAAAGGGCTTAGAAGTGCCCCAAAACAAGGCTGAAAAAAATCTATTTTTTTAAAGAACGTTTTTAGGTTTTATGCTCTTAAATGTTAGTTTAAGATTTGAAAAATATTTTTGGATTAGTGTTCAATAAACACCAGGCACAAAAATATGACCCAGGAAAAACATTTTATACGCCTTGTCCTTCACTTAGTCACATTTTTTTCAGCAAATTATAGCAAGATAAAGTAATCAAAAATGACGATTAAAGTATTAAATAAAATATAATATGTAATAAATTTCACGACAAACAAGAAACCTAAAACCCTAAAAATTAGACTTTAACGGTTTTTATGTTTTGTAAAAAAACTCAAAGATGAGTTTTTTTACACCATTTTTTAGCACTGACTCTAAAACAAATTCCTGGCTACGTATAAGCCTGTTATGTAAGATGGACGTCATCACGCAGGTCTGTTAAGTCACCCGAACTGAGTGGGTGACACCCTCAATTTTACCTCATCACCCACGCAAAGTCAATTATCACCCACCCACGACGATTGTCTCCCTTTTTGGTCCCGATTTGTCTTTATTGTTTAAACTGCATTAAATTTAATCAGCTAATTCTTGCGTAAAAATTATTGCCTCCAGACGTCGTTCTTTAAGGCCAAAATGCACCAAATTCGATTTCAGCTGAGACTCCGTCCCAGACACCTTAGAAATCACAGTCCAGCGAAGGTGTAAGGGGTTTTACCTCCAAGGCAAGAAAGGTAAGAGGGAAAGGAAAAGAAAGAAAAAAGACAGGGAAAGGAAGGGGAAGAAAAAGAACGATATCGGGGTCTTGAGCCAAAATCAACTTTTGCTGTATAAGATTTCCGCTTTGCATTTTTGTACCTTGCTGTACGTACAACAAGATCAATATCACGTCGCATTTTGTCACTGCAGTCGGATGTAAGCTTTTCAAAAGTTATGAAAGAATACAAGATCCAAACATGCACAAAAATGACGTGTGACAAGATTGTTTTCGTTTTGCATTATTGCCTAACTGATGACATTAGACCTACCTAACTGTGCGCATGGACCTAAGTGGTCGGACATTTGAATACGTCTTATTAAGTTTTAAGTACGCAGTTGAACCATTAACGTACAGCAGTGCACACAACAGTGTAGGCCTACACATCTTGTGCTACGGGCTATCGTTACTGTTCGGTACGCTCAAAAGTACGCCCCATAAGACTGCCTATTAGACAGGCTATACGATACACTTCAGTGGTCGGTGAGTCATTTTGTATGCACCAGGCGTTGTCAGCCACCCTCGCTTTACTCTTGCTACGCATACGTAAGTTTATAATTGGAGTTTATGTCAGTCGTTAAAACGTTTCTGGTGTTTTTAAATTTGCTGTGTATGAAGTTAGTTCAAATTTCATTGTTTTTGTGTCAAATGTTCAGCAACAGCACCCAATTTATACAGTTATAGAAAACGACCTCCACCCAAGATCTAACAAAAATATTATTGTAAAATTTGCCGATGATACTACACTTGTTATCCCTGAAAATAGTGGTGTTTCTCTACCCGAGGAATTAAATCACATAAGTGCATGGGCCACTGTCAATAGAATGAGTCTTGCCTTACTAAAACTAAGGATAGGCCTACTGTCTTTCATCGTCCTGGCCCCAAGAGATTCTTATGTTTTCATTTGTGAAGAGTATCAAATTTGTTGAACAAGCTAAGCTTTTGGGTGTTATATTATAGAATAATTTTAGTGTAAATTTTCACGTTAATTATGTGTTAACATTGTGCAGTTAGAGAATATTTTATTATTTTTACTAAAAAGACTCCGTGACCAAAGCCTAAACTATCGTCAACTAAATACAGTTTTCCAGGCTATTGTAGTAAGTAGAATAATGTATGCTCTTCCAGGTCGGGGTCCTTTTTTAAATAAAAAAATAACGCTTTTTCGAAAGAGCATGTCGATATATTAATAGTTTTACTACTAAAATTATGAAGGTAACTAGTCTATTCGATAATGCTAGTAAAAATATTTTCTGCAATATGCAAAAAGCCCACCATTGTCTATTTGGTATACCATCTTTTGAAAATGTGCATGATCATGAACTATGAGAACGTGGTCACAACTTTGTGTTACCACAGTGTAATTCTAACCTTTTCAGGGCGTCATTTCTTAACATACGTTTGTTTAGTTTAGTTTTAGTTTCGTGTATTTTAGTTTAGTTAGTACAGTTTGTATTTGCTCTTTATTTTTACTGCATTTAGTGGAATGTATTTTTAGTAGTCCCACTGTGTGATGCACGGTTGTTGCGTCTCAATAAACGATTATCAATCAATCAATCAATCAATGACGATAGCTTTTATCGCCTTCGGGGCCTTATAGCGTTCTGTAATCGAAGATAAGAAAACGTCGAAAGGAGTTTTCAGATACTACTAGCCTATTACATACGTCTACTTTATCACTAGTACACAAAAGTACCCATTTCCTAGGTAATTAGTGTGCCACTTTTTTAAAAACTTTATTGGAGTGTCTAAGAATAAACTAGGAATAAACGTCATCACTGTTGCTGTTGTAGAGAAGACGTTGCGTTTTGCTGACGTTTTGACCGAGAAGCTGATAAGTTACGGAGTCTAAATGTAGACTTATTAAGCCAACACAGAAGTTGCACGCAGGTTTGTTGCAGATACAAATTTTAAGTTAAATAACGAGATCGTGCAAGCCAATAAAAGTATCATATAGCATTAACCCATTCATGCCTAGCGTCCCCAAAAATGGGACACCTACTTTTGACGGCAAACTATAAAATAATTCAGGCACTAATGGGTTAAGCAGAATAGGTTTTCGACAGAGATATTGCAATAAAGCATTGCAATATTTCTGCCGACCATGGCAAAATTGGATTTGTTGATTTTTGCACCTCAGCTGTTTCACAAAATATCGAATGAACTTACGGATCGTCGCTCTCAATTCAGCCGTAGAATTTCTAACCGTGCGTTTTAACTGTGCTTTCCTATGTACGTGTGTCCATGTGTGTATTGGCATGTTGATGGTCGTTTGTACACGTGTATATAGGCATCCGTTCAAAGAGGTCACAATGCAGATGGTTCCTGTGACGATGCAGCCGAACCAGTCGCTTCCAGGCGGGGCAGTGATGCTTACCCCGGGCTCAATGTTCTATCCCGGCAACAGGTGTAATCGCAAGCATAAGTGCCGCTCTAAGAAAAAACACAAGAAGAAGGAAAAGTCCGATTCCGAATCAGAAGACGAGATGGAGTATTACGTCATGCGTAGAGCCGCACAACGCAGTCACTATTATAGTAAGTCGTCTCCTGTATTCAAGTTTGCATATATGCTTGTACAAACTGGCTTTACAGTCTGCTTATCACATAGGACTATTAGCATTACAATATATAATATACCAAACCAGCTTAGCGTATGCAAAGATTATGGTGTCATTGCCCATGATAGGCCTAAGTAAAACGGCGTTGTTGATGCACGGCGTAAACGACGATTTCATGTCGTTCAATCGGCATGCTGTTCATGTTCAACGCCTCGCCATGTGTTGCAGTGTAGTGCTCGACAACTGGACTGACGGCCGCATATAATGTACGTGCTCGGCGCCGACATTTTTCATGTAGCGATGCTGCAGTGCAAACAAATAGGCCTATTCTAGTAAAAGGTAAAAGTTAAAGGTAAAGTCCAACACTTGCTATATCGCTTTTTACAGTAGCCCAGAAGCGCTTTACAGTCTTGGAAGTGGCAGCGAATTGGCATAAGCTAATGATATCGCAGCGCACTATGCGGCCATCCATTGCCCACATCAGCAAACAACTGGACCCGTGGTTTGCAGCAAGCAGACATACCATCACCCCAATCAGCCACACTATGCCTTCACCCTGTAGCCCGTAAGCTACTACTCATTTTCCGTCCCACGACGGGTAGGAGGCTGAGTTGGCCTGAGCACACAGTAGGGCTAGGTTAGAAACTTGCTCAAGGTTGCTTGCAAATGACGGCAGTGAAAATCGAACCGCAACCTGAAAGTTACGAGACACCAACCACTAGACCACTTGCACCTACACAGGCACGTAGGTGTGAACATCTTGCCCAGAGTTGTTACTTGGTAGTGCACCGGCTGGGAATTGAACCATGGACTTTTCGGTTTCGTATCCACTGCCCTAACCGCTGAGCCACCAAGTCACCAGATGGACTAAACGTAAAACTAAAACGAATTACGAAACTGGAACAAAACTAAGCTAAAACTTGCATGCGTTTTTGTTTTAGGCAGTTATGGGCAGCTTTAGGCAAATTCGCATGCGAGTTTTAGTTGAATTTTTGGGATGTTAGTTTTAGCCTACAATATGGGCACGACCATCCGAACACTGATTGAGCGATAAATGGTAGCCAATAACGCGCTTGTTGTAGACGGTGGTGATATGGGCAGGAGGGTGACTTATGCCGACCGCCGATCTGGTGGCAGTGAAGGTCTGGGTCTGGGTGGTGATCGTGGAGCTCGTGGCGGAAGGAGTGTGGACATGTTCGCACCGTCACACCCGCAGGCCGTGAACCAGTACGTACGAGAGTACGTCTACAGGGACCAGCCACAACAGCCAGCGTACGACTACAGCAAAACGCTGCAGCAGTACTATCAGTCTTTTGCTCGTAAGTACCGTATATTAACCACCAACCGGTGGTAATTTAAAAATGTCCGGTACGCGCTGCTTAGGCTACGTTATGGGGTGTTTACACAAACAAACGTCCAGCAAACGTCCAGCTCCATTATAACATATGGCAGCAAACGTCCAGCATTAGCACGTGTATTTTGAATACATTTGCTGGAAGTTTGCTGGACGTTTGCTGGATCGTGTAAACACCCTATTAGTCGGCCTCGTGTGCAGAAGCGCTTTGCAATCTCGTAAGTGAGCCAAAGCGGCTAAGCTAATAATGCCGACATCTAAGTTAAATGATTATTTCTTAATGCACTATAAATCAACAGAATCGTTGTTTTACTTTTTCGCCAAGTCTCCTAATGTTTTAACATGATATCCACGGTGAGAAATGCGTTGTTTTTGTTTCAGAGTACAAAGCTGATCGTCTGGCGGACGAGTATACCGCTGCCGTGGAGCAGTATAATCAGGCGATAGATGACCGATATGGCGGCGGATATTCAGAAGATCCGTACTATGATGATCCGTACAGCGATGAATACGATCCATACGATCCGTACGATCCATATCCATACGATCCATACGGATATAACGGTTAATTGCTGTAGAGACGCGTGTTTGCTGAAACCGCGATAAGCTTAGCTTTGCACTGTGTCACCAAAGAATCATGACACGTACTGTATATTAACGATATGGATAACAAATGGATAACCATTTGTCGTTTTTATGCCTATGCTAATATGTGTTATTCAAGTGCATGTCAATAATACTTGCAGACAATTTGCACTGAGGGACTTTGCCGCCATAATCACACCTCACACGATAATGTAAGTGTTGTAAGGACGACCTTCAAAGTCTATGGAAAAGGCAAACTTTGACCCTCAGCCAACCCAAAATCCCTGAACCGATCGTCACCAAATTTGAATGGCGTGATTATGTCTTAGAAGTCTACCGCGAAAAAAAATTTGGGCTCAATCCGCCCAGGGGTTTTTGCTCCCCATATAGACCCCTCCTGTTCGAAATTTACTACACTTTTTTTCGTTTTGGAACTCGCCTACAGGCGAGTTTGTTAGACCGATTTTTACGCTTAATACGTCAAATGACTCGGTTCTGCACAAGGAAGTGTTTGTTATTGTTATAAATTACAAATTTTTTTTTTACTTATTTATTCAAAAAATTCGAGAAAAAAATTACAATGGCGCATGGGAAAATTTTTTTAAATGTTTAATATATATAGTCGTAATTTTTGGTTCCAGGGTATGGTTTTCGAAAACGGCCTAATTATCGGTGAGATTTATATTTATCCCCGATTGACCACCGTTGGCATGGCAACGAAATTTGGGACAAAATTAACTATAACTTGGCTTGTGCAAGCGATGTCTGTGAGATTTTTTGCATCTGTTGGGGACTTGGACAGTTTGTAAGCATATGAGTGTGCGGTTAGTTGAATATTGTGTCAGCACAAGGTCATATATTAGCTTCCTTGTTATCATTAGCTAAGCCATAACAGAAACATTTTCGGCTGCTACGTTAATCAGTAACCATTGGGCAAGTAAGCCTAATACGACAAATAACATCAAATGAAGAAGGCTTTAGACTTTGTTAGTGATTACCAACTAAAGTCAGCTTGTAAGGACGCCATATGCATAGCCCCATCTAAGGTTACCCAAATGATTTTCGCTGTTATCATCACATCGTCCTTACACACAGTTTTAAACTAGTAAGATAAAGATTTATTTTAGGTTATATTATGATTATAATAATGGTTAACGAATAATGTGTTATATGCGGTTTTCTTAAATTTTATTCACTCACTTGTTATTGTCATTCAAACATCTAACTATGTACTCATTACTACGTGTCATAGGCTATGCATTTGTTTGCTGATATCAATATGTTAATTAATATATAACATCTTTCCGCTGAGCTTACATGGTTCGCATATTATAAGCCCCATATAACGCATAAATTATCCATTTTACTCACTACTCCCATGGCCAACGATCTCAGAGCACCAATGCCCAAGTTACGGTCATACTCATTTAATCCGTCCGTTGAACGTTAGAATGTTCACGTAATTGTCGAAATTACGTTGTTTGTTTAATTTATTGCAGCAAAAATAACAAAATGTGTTGTTATATTCACACTTCACAGCATGTTCATATACACAGGGCCGGATCAACCGATATATGCCATGGCATCGGGTCTTCCCGCGCCAGGGGGCCCCTGGCGGCAAAAGTTATTTTATTCAAAACAGTATTAGTTTGGCGACTGTAACTTTGTTTGCACGTTGCTTTCCAAAAATCTCTAACGTTTTCTTTTCCAGACTTAGCTGTTGTAGGCCTATAATTCATAGTTCTCTTGATCGTACTTTAAGTATATTATTGTTGAAATTAATAGTAAATTAAAGAAAAAGATGGCGCCATGGCGGCAGCCATTTTTTTGCAGCGGGGAAACATCGTGGATTCCCAACAAATATAGCCATCGGAACAAAAATTCGTACCCATCATTTTTGGACGAAAGTTATGCCGCTGCCGATAGGGCACTTCATAACGCTGCACATTTAATAAGGGCTTCGACTCTCGTTCTGGAATGCGTGATCTGGCCTGCACCCGGTCTACTTACGCCGTGTCGCAAAATTAGCGACACCCCTGCAAATAGGCCTAAGCTGGTGTGAAATCGTTATGTAAGTAATGCTTCGACAGTGCAGTGTACAATATTTCGTTATAATCCATCAACGACAAACTGAATTAAGTGTGACTGAAGCTAAGGGTGTCGCTAATTTTATGTCACGGTGTAGTTCAGGCAGCTGACACATCGATCAGGAATGCGTGACCTGGGGCCTAATTTACAAAATATCGTACGACAATCGTAAAATTTTCGTAAAATCTTCGCAACTTTGTCGTATCTTTGTCGGAAATCAACAAGTTACGATGTCGTAACAATGTCGTAAAGCGTTGTATCCGAATTTTGAAAGCTGATTTTACGACGTAACTTTCTCGCAATTTTGTCGTAACTCCGTAGCATGGCAACAGTCACACATGCATATAATAGGTTTTAGTCGACCGTATCTGACTTTTGCTATGGTTGCCGTTCGCCTGTATGTTTGTACATGTACGTCCGTAACATATGGATTGCTGCTAAACGGTACGAGATAGGGCCTAGGTTGCTACTTATCACTAATAGGAAATAGCACCTTTTAGTTTTAGTTTTTGGTCATCGTTTTTGTTTTTTTTTGTTTAAATTTTTTCCATTGCAATTTACGTTTCACAGGTATTATTGCTAAACAGTATGTCTTACCGAAAAAATTACCCGCATAAGTAAACAGCATTGCACAATTCAAAGTAAGCATATATTTGTTTTTTTACAAACTTTATTTGTATTATTAAATTATTGTATTTTATTTTAATTTATTCGCAGTCGTCACTGCAGTCGCTGTGGTTGCAGTTATACCGCTTTACCATCGCAGACGGAGTCACCTTCATCGTTGCATACGCAGTCAGTGACGTAGTCGCCGTGTTTCGCTGTCACCATCACCATCTTCGCCGTTGCAAACACGATCGCCGTTGACATCTCCATTGCAACAACCGGCGCTGTCGCAGTCACCGTCGTCGTCGTCGTCGTCCCTATCGTTGCGGATGAAGTCGGCACCTTATCGTCGCAGACGCAGTTGCTGTTGCCGTCGTACAGGGGTCATCGTTGTTGTTTGTCAGTTTGCGTGTGTAACGTATGTACTGTGGCTAAACGGTACGTCGTAGGGGTCTGTAATGGTACCGTTAGACACGATTTCGGTAAAACAATGTCGCTATCTACATCGGTTTGGCCGCAATTTTAACGCAAGTATTTAGTGGCATCGGTGGAAGTTTACGTTACATCGCTGTCGTCGTAATTGCAGTCACCACTTCAACGTTGCAATTGCCACAGAAGACGTCGTCGTCTTCGCAGTTACAGTCGACATCGCACATCGCGGTTCCGTTGTCCACGGGTCGTCGTCGTCGCTGCAACATCATCATCATTTGGAGGGAAGCTAATTTAACGCGTAACTAATTGGATTGTCGGTATCTGGAAAAATAGGCTCAAAGGTCACTCTTAGCCAATAGGACGTCAGTTACCTATAAAAATGTAAACATTGGATTTTCCATAGCTGCCTGGGCTTCGTCAAGGTGAAGGCTACAGTTAGATTTTGCTCCCGAGTAGTAGCCTGGGGAAAATTAAAATATTATGGGGGTGTTTACACGATCCAGCAAACGTCCAGCAAACGTCCAGCAAATGTATTCAAATTACACGTGCTAATGCTGGACGTTTGCTGCCATATGTTATAATGGAGCTGGAGGTTTGCTAAACGTTTGCTGGAAGTTTGCTGGATCGTGTAAACACCCTATTAAGTAACAGTAGGCTAAGGCTTTGATTGGCATCGTCGTCGCTCCCTAGAAAGCTTTCTCAGAGACTTATATGGGTTGAAGGTGAAAGTCTATCGACGTGTTTACATTTCTGGGCTATAGCCTATAGCCAGGAAATCACCGTGTCCTGGGCTATGTGGGCTATAAGAAATCCACGCCTTTTGACGTCACTTTTAGACTAAAGCGCAGATTGACAGTTTTGACACATTTACTTGTTTTCTGAGCTCTGGACTATAAGCATCGTTGCGGTGAATGAGTTAATAAAACTGACTTAAAAGCGACTTATAAACCTGCTTCTATAGTGGTGGAGAACAAATTTTATCGATTAATTAACAACTACCTGCTCGTCATCAAATTACGCTGTTCGTCGTTAATCGTCGCTGCTATCCGTCGCTGCGGTTAGGCTACTGCGAATGTTATGTACCACATTCTAACGCCAAAAAATTCACTGCTGCTGCAAACGCCACTAGGAGGGCACTGGACAAATATTTCGGGGAGTACAAAGTCGCTAAATCACCCCACGAGTGGTTTTGTAAAAATGCTCGTCGGAGCTTTAAAATTTCGCACTGGGACAACTGCTACGAGGAATGTGGGTGCCGCGAAATGAAAGCCGCTGATGTGATCCACTTGCTGCCGCATCATCAAGTCGAATCCCTAGGCCTACTGACAATACAAAATTGCCACAGCCGCAGCCAAATTCTCTTGTCGATCTTGCCTTTGCTCTTGTTCAAAACCAACTGCTACATTTTGTGACTGCTGCACATTATCCCAGCTGGCATTTCGCAGATTTCCAACACGCTCAGCAAATCCTTCAGAACCAATTCCGAGTCCTAAAAAGTGTTTTCTATTATGTTTTGCCGCCGCTCGACTACTTCACCAAACATCACCCTGCCGACGACTGCACAAAGCGCAACCAGATTATCGTATGCCCGTTCGAGAAAGCCATTACACCTGTCGCTGTCGAACATCATTTGGGCTAAATTATCTGCTGCATTGTCGACGTCACCGACTCTGATTGCCGCTGCAAACGTGTCACTATCCTCTTCGCTGTAGTGCGCGATGCTGTTGCGGTTAGTAACTGCACTGTATACAGCCGCGGCGGCTATACTGTATTAACGGATGCAACGACCAAATAACAATCCGATAGCGCGTCGTGACAGTATTTTCAACCGTCCGTCTGCGCAGTCGACACGATCATCGACTTCCGAATTCGTGACGTCACTGAAACTTACTGGAGCAACTGCGACAGTAACCTCAGCTTCTGCAACTACTGTCGCAACGAAATCGGTCAGCACACCCGTACTTCGACCGTCAATAACACTTCAACCTACTCCGAAACGTCTGGGCACACCACCGCGTCACGACAGGGTCGACGAAGCTGGAGCCGGGGCACGACCGCGGACGACGACTACAGCACCTCCCAGCGCGACCACAAGTGCGACTACATCGTCAGCTGCCGATCCGCCAGGAACGACGACTGTTATTGTTACCGGCGGGGGCGATTCAGCATTCGCGCCGCCATCATTTCGGGGCACGGACTCCGAAGACGCTAACGCATGGCTGCTTCGCTTCGAAAAGTACGCTGTGTACCGTGGAATTTCCGACGCCGATAAACTGCACCTGGTGGCTGTACTGTTGCGTTACGCTGCGAGTGATTGGTACGACAATTTGGACAACGTAGTCAAGGCCGACTGGACAGCCCTACAAAACGCCTTCAAACGACGTTTTCAGGATACAAAAATCTTACGTTGGCGCAAGGCTAGTGAGTTGTAGCAGCACGTTCAGGGTTCGAAGGAGAGTGTTGACGACTACATAACAGCGGTCCGGAAGCTCACAAAGTCCGTGGGCGTCGCTGAACGAGAACGCTATGCCATCCAACGAGGTCTGCGTCCTCAGCTGCTCGCGCACGTGATAAAGGCCCAGCCGATGACAATCGAGGACGTGCTACAGGCCGCTCGTGTCGCTAAAACGGCACAACTCGTCACGGCGTCATCAACGGCGTCGGGCGACGTACAGCTTGACAAGGTGGTCGCTGAGTTGGCCGCCAATCGCCTGGTCGCTGAGGAAAACATTCAAGAGCTACGGAAAATCACCAGTCCACTGATCAAGAAAACAACAGTCGAGAGCATCAACGCATCACGGAGTCCGTCGCCACAGACGCGTGCTCCAACCGCACAGATACAACGTCGAGTCACCTTCGCCGATGGTGGTCCTCAAAGCGGAGTTCGACAACACTCACCAAGAGGACGTTTCACCGGTTCGTTTAGAAGAGGATCGTCTAACAATCGTATGAGTATGACGTTATCAGTTCTATGTTCATACTGTGGGGGCCAACATGAAAGTAGGAGACAGTTTTGCATAGCCGCAGACGTGCAGTGTTATAACTGTCGCCGAGTGGGTCATTTGGCTCGTGTTTGAAGGTTTGCTGTGAGACCAAACAAGGGCAGCTGCCAACCCCTGCACGACGGCTCAAGACAAAAATTGGAACTCTTGATTCAACCCCGGATTCAGTCCTGGGTGGGGTCCCCGGAACATCTAGGGAGACGGGCTGAGGAACCCCCGAGACAGACAGGCTGGGGTTCTGCAGCCGAAGATGCAAACAGAATATGAAGCAAAAAATTTAATACCAGTGCTTGTCAATGAACGGAAAATGTTGGCGATGTTGACATTGGGGCAGGTATATCTTGCTTGAGTGTCAATTTTGCTCGAAAATGTAATATTCATGTGACAAAAACGAGCTTAAAAATGCAGCCTCTGTTCACAGCAGATGGCCGAACGCTAGGCGTTGTTGGATATGCAAACGTTAATATCGGCCTAGCAGACTATAAAATAATGCATAAATTTTACGTCGTTGAAAAATTGAACCATTCTGTTCTTTTCGGCATTGATTTTTTGCACATCAGATCGATTTACATAACAATTATGTGTCGTTTGACCGTTTTGCCATTACAAACGTTTGACAAATTGATGGTATTATTTAAAAAAATCACTGGAACATGTTTGTCTATCGCCTTGAACAGAAGCGTTGCTTGCTGTATATTTGACTGATACAGCTGCTAAAGGTTTTGACAGCGCTACAGCAATTATCGAACCTTTTATAGCGGCAGAACAGCGTGGATTTCTAGTTGCAAAAAGGTTTTGTTGACCGCCCTAAAACATTAAATGACTGTTCAGTTTCCCACCTTACTCAATGTATGCTTCTGCACTACCTAGGGAAAGCAGATCAAGCTAAATATGTGTTAAAATAAACAGAACACCTGAAAAAACATCCCCGACATTATCGATCGTAACTTAAATAAAAATTAGCAAAGTATAATAATATTTGGCAGAAATATTCCTGACACAATTGGCTATTAAATAAGCATTTTATTTTTCACCTCACTCAACGTTTGTTTTTGCACTATTTGAGAAAATCAGACCAAGCATAATACGTGTTGAGATAAATGAAAAACGTCAATAAATTTCGTCTGTCTTAATCTGTGGGTCCAAACAGCAGGTCTATTACAAGATTTGACTGTCTTGCAGCAGTGATCTACCAGATACAGTTTAGAAATGTTTGTGAAGTCAAGAAGCGACTGGTACAGCCTGGATTGGTCTGGAGCAGAACTTTATCGATACTGTTGTCAATAAGTACTTAAATGCAGAAATCGTCTCCTTGCTTGTGTTCGCATAGTGGGCCAACACTTCAAGCAATTTTATTGTAAGCAGTTGAATAATGGACAACTAAATAAAATGTCAGCCACAGTGTCAGAAATGTGAACAAAATGTGTTTTTACACGTTATATTAATTAAGCAATCATATCGCGATGGATAAAAAGGTGATATTTCGCTAGTTGTGTTTTTCCCGTGTGGTGCAGAAACAAACGTTGGGTGAGGTGGGAAACTAAATGGTCTTTTGTTGGCAAGATGTGTCAGAAATATCCCCACCAAAAATTATCAGAATCTGATAACTGGTTTTCAGGTTGCAGACGGAATGTCGGGGATGTTTTTGGGACACAGTGTATATGCACATAACATGCGCGTCAAATTCGACGTACATAGTTTTAACCCTTTTTCGAGCCATTATTTAACGCCCACACTGATCTGACTTACCGGTCCGCTGCGCATAGTTAGTGACAGACAGACAGACAGACAGACAGACAACCGATAAAAACAATATCTCCGCCATTTACTCCGTCCCTTGGCGGATTTTGTTGCGACATCGCCACTTGTAATTGAGTGTAGGACGTGGTTCGATAGTTCGCACTTTTATAAAAAAAGTGTTTTACAGTAAACAGGCACGCCCGATCATCCATAGACATGCACTGATGCGCTTACCTCATACTGGCATGTACACCGCAGTCTAGAGATGCGTCAGTAAAAGAGTTTTCTAGAAAAAAAAACAAATTTTTGTATATCAGCAATGGCAAAACGCAATTTAACCAAACGCAAACATTTTATGTAAAAGTTTTCGCACAATAAATCTTGCAAAGTCCATCAAAACATATTATATGGTTTATTAGATAAAACGGCTAAAACTTCAAATTTATTAAGTTTGCTTTATTAATTAAACATATTCAGCCGCTCTTTGGATATTTACGAAAAACTGATCAACGTTTGCAGAACTTGTTACGTTCAACAGTTTAAGCGTTTCTGCAACATGTCGAAGCTCAAATTTTTGCCAGGACAACTCGCACTAATTGCTTTTGCCTTTAACCTCAAGTTTTTGTATGCGTAATGTTTGAATACAAATATCTAAATTGTCTTCATTGCTCAGTTTACCACATGCCGTCATAAAACATTTACCAATTATTTTAAATCTTAATATCACAACAATTAGCAGTGGTCAGCGTCGAAAATAACATCATGTTTAAAACATGTTAAACCTGTAAATAGTAAGAACATATGTGTGCGCGACTATTTGTAAGTCAAAATTGCAATTTCAATTACTTGTTTACTTTGACAAATGCATTTTAAATTAAATCAAATAAAATGTTGTAATAAAACACAAAAATATTTGACTTAAATTCTCCTCGATAAACGTTGCAAATTTGGTGAGAAAATCTGTTGCAGTTCCGGAGATAGTTTTTCGTACGGGATTGTTTTTATTGATGCACCCGGCATATATATATCCTGTGACAGCATTCGGCGCACCAATCATCAATCGACAATAACAGGCACTGAAAGACGTCATCAGAAGGATGTCAGCGATCCGTCACACTTGGCTGAATCACTGGGCGTTTAGCCGCCCTTGTGGATTAACGCTATACGCATCATAATCTTGCAGTCTCTAGCGACCATACATTAACGAGTGAGCTACGCGTCATACGACTTCGTATACCGGAAGATAAGTACGTTTATCGATCGCTGTTTGTTTGTTATTTGCTAATTGTTTCTTGTCTTTGATAAACCGAAGTCGAGTTTAAATTTTGCGCGATGTTCTGCAGCTGAATTTTGTCGTATAGCATCGTCGTACGTGATAGGCCTATGCTTAATTATCCGTCGAAAGACGTAGATAGCAAACTCGCGTAATTCTTCCGAAAAAAATGCTAAAAAATAGCAAAGCAGTTTTTAGGTAACGAAATCCTATGGATAAGCAATAATAAGCAATAATAGGCTACATAGTGTATCAGTGTGTACGGGTGTACCAGGCTTGCCGTGGATATGGATATCCATGGATATATCCATGGATATATCCATGTGTGGATATCAGACTTGAACCATCCTGTGGATATGTCCATGGATATTATGTTGGCGCACCTGCTAATTAAATTCAATATTTATATGTTTTGTCTTTGTATCATATTTCTCTGTCTGTCGTTCTTACTCTTCATTTTCTCGTTTATTTGTGCTACTGAGACAAATGAATAATTACTGACATCAGCACGTTATCATTCAGTTAGCCTAAATATATTTATTGGTACTATGGCAGCAACAGAACTTAATCTTTAGTGCTTTAATTCTGTTGGTTGGGCAACAAAAGGGGGTGTTGGTAATCTGTGAAACTGTGAAATGCGGAATGAGGTGGGTAATCTGTGGAATGAAAACTATGGAATGCACGTGATTAGTCAGTTCGAAAAATCACGTGATCACGCCGACTCCACAGATTAACCACCCCTCCAGACGGTCACTTTTGCAGTAAACTGTAAAATGCACAAACTGTGGAAACGCAAAGACATACATTGTTTATATTTGGTAGAAATCAACGACCCAAAATACACAGACATATGTATACGAGGGCCATCCCAAAAGTTTCCAGTCTCGACGTATTAGACAATAATATTTTCTACAATCTATACATCAGTGAAACGTACATCCTTTACAAACTATAATGAGTCGGTTGCGGATATGACGTTGTTGTAATTTATGACGTCATATAG
>Ga0056128_1005863_pt1 | contig 15471 bp, 9 predicted proteins | sample WorMetLIZISLAND2_FD_71113 | JGI IMG/M metagenome (GOLD analysis project Ga0056128, IMG submission 71113) | Marine gutless worms symbiont microbial communities from Max Planck institute for Marine Microbiology, Germany - Olavius geniculatus... ...
GCAGCAGCAGCAGCAGCTGGAGACGCAGTGAGCGAACGAGCCTCATCTATACGACCGGCTGATAACACAATCACGTCTCGGCCTACAGTCTTAGTTTATGCGACTCAGCAAACGACGAGCGTTAAATAAGCTGTTCGCCATAGCGAGATGAGACAAGCGATGAATTTAACTGCGTGCTGAACAATATGTCGTCTGCGTGCGACGAGATGGACTTGTGAAGGCCACGCACGCACGCAGGCCGCTGGCCTTTACACGACTTTAGACCCGGTCGAGTCGCCCGCACGCCACAGCATTCGTCATTCGTCGTCGAGGAACGACCGAGCGCAGCGAACGGTCGGTCAGTCGGTGTTGGACTGATAAAACCGTCGACGTCGCCGTCGTCTCGGCCGAATATTTCTCCGTAGGTGCTATATCAACTCGATTGCTCCTGTCAACACCGTACCACCGTGCTTTTCTGCACTAACCTGGTCTCGGTCTCGACGTCTCAGTCTCGAGACGTCTCGTCTTAGTCTCGGCTTAAACGGTACATCCGTCAACACCGTACGGTGTGCGCCGATCGATGGCTGACCGAGCGAGCGAGCAAGCGAGAGACTCGGTACGACGTCAGAGCGGCTGACGCACACTCGTAGTGCGTGCCCGGCGACCGGTACGTCCGTCCGTCCATCCGTTCTTCGTCCGGTCTATAGCAGCTGGGTCGATATGCCGCTTGTTCCCGAGTCCAAATACTGGTAATCTATAGGCCCGCTAATGCACGCCTGAGCGGCTACGATGACGCGCCGATGATGATGACAGTCGCGCTATTGTCCGTGGACTAATGCCGTATACGCCGTCAGCAGCTGCAGCTCGCGCGCTGTCAGTTTCCTCAGTGTCGTCGAAGTCGGACAGCAAGCGCGTCGCCAAGTCACCGGTATGGCACGATGTTGTCTTACTTGCTATATACTTAACGTTTGTTTGGTGCAAGGAAGCCTTTGATAAAGACATCAAACTGAAGTTACGTTCTATAGTTTGCTGCTTTTGCCGTGCGACGAGCGTGGTAGCCCTGCAGAGTGCGGTATCGCAACTCTAAGTTGTCTGTCAGTCTGACCGCCGGTCCGTCCGTATGTAACGTTTATTGTATCGGTTAAATTAGATGGCTGCGTTATGCCCGATTTGAAAAGCGATTAATTAGCTTAGCGTCTTTGCTCCTCAAAGCTCCAGTAAGCCTACATCGATGAAACATCCGCACATGGACTACATCGCCCGCGACGATCAACGAGGTCGTTTGATGACCTTTATTTATAAGGGTAAAGAAAGGTTAAGAGGTTTAGAGGTTCTAGTTTCGTAATAATGGAAAATTTTTTCATTATGTATGGTATTATTAATTTAAAATTTTATTTAATGAAAATAAATGAAAAAGTTTAGTGTTAAAATAACTAAACATCAAAAAATAATGCCAAGCGTACAGACATTAACAACGTTTGTAAAATGACAGTTAAGCAAGTTTTTTTGTGTCTGGGCCATCATCTGCACGGAGTCACCCGGTTTCTTTCTAGAATTGTTTTTTTTACTTTATATAATGACATTTAGTGTGGTTACACTGTGCAGCATGCAGAAAAAGGAATCCTTTAGTGAAATGCGCGATCGTGGTAAGCTATTTAGGCTATGGGTAGTTTGCGAGTGTAAATCACGGCGACGTGAGACTGCTGGCATCGACCCTGCAGGCGTTCGACACACTTCATCACTTCACTGTTTTGTCATGAGTAATCTCTCAACGCAGATGAGATGACGCTTTCGTAGGTCTGCTCGTATTTGTTGTGCGTCGTTTAGCGATTTATCCTCGAAACCAAACAGTGGCCAGCGTGCTTGAGTTTAGAGGGCTGTTGAACGAAACGATCAGCCGCGACGTCGGCCTATACAATGGTCGCAAAGACGCTAAATAGGCTATCTATCTACCTGTAGGCCTACTCGTATGCACTGGATACTGCACTGCTGGTAAGTAAGTAAGCAGTAGCTTATACCACTCCAGACAGTGCAGTATCGCACTTAAACCACTGCTGCAGTATAGTAAACTTGCAGCCATGAAGGCCGTTGTCAACGTGAGACCTATGTGTAACATGTTCAGCAGTTTCAAGTCTGCGAGGCGAGCCATCGTCTGGCTGATGATATCAATCACATCCATCAAGTGACTTGAGCTGCAGCAGCAAGGCAGCATTCGCTAAGCGACCTACAAGACGACGGAACTTTTGACCTGCGTCAGTCTATGGCCAGTCAGCAAGTGGACATACGTGTCAGATGGGATCGATAGGCAGCGACGGAGCAGCTAGCGCAGCCTGCACATCGGTCGGTAATGGCTTACTTCACGCGTCATGGCGTTCGATCTCCAGCTAGTGCCAGCATGCGCCGACTTGGTCGTCGTAGGCTACAGTAATCTACTCGCGATTACGAACTTAGCGCTAGACCTGGATGTCAGATGACGTTACTCATCGTTGGAGGGTTCTCAGTCTTCGACGGTTTCTTGCCACGTTTTTTTTTCGTTGTGTTATATTTAATATAATGTTTCGAGTATTGATTTTATCACTTGGATCCATTGATCAGCGATGTCTTTAACAATGATGACTTTCGTTTTTTTCTCGTTGTGTTTTGCTAGTCCATTTTATGATTACGTTTTGATGTTGTTTTCCTTCGTATTTACGCGCGAGAGCTAGCATAGCGCGTATTAGTCATAACAAGCACTGACGACGAGCTTCTTAGGAATGTCAACATCGATGACCTTGAATGACCTTGAACCCCTGAAATAGGGGGCTTTAGTGAATTTTTCGCGATTTCGGGCTGCGACGCACATTTCAAGAGCAAATTGTGCCGAAATGGCTGGAGATAGTCTATAAGACAGCCTGCGTATGAAATTTTTTGTATTGAATGTAGATTCTAGCAGTCCAAGACTCCAAGTTCGGACCCTCTGGGTTTGAGGAGGCCTGCGCACACGCGTGTCAAAGAAGGGTACCTCTATAAAAGTGGTTATTTATTCGCTATTGGCTTGTTTAACTTGAAAATGGTTGCAGATAGGCACAAACATACTGCCTATCGTAACAAGCACTGGCGACAATCTTCTTAGGAATGTCAACATCGACGACCTTGAATGATCTTAAACCCTAAAAATTGGAGGCTTTAGTGATTTTTTGCGATACTTGGCTGCAGATGAGTGAATTGCGAAGAAATGGAGGGAGATAGGCTATGATTACCTGCGAACAGAAACTGCTATAGGCTCTCGCGCGTCTCATAAACATTAGCTTAGATTCCTTGTATTTTCAAATTATTTAAAAACATTTTACTTACTGCTGCGGTTTTCACAAACAAATATTTTACAATGTGTTGTAGCGACTAGCGACGCGTGTAGGATGTCGCAGGATCTTTATCGCGACTTTTTTTCGAAATGATTCAAAAAATTACTTTGGAAATAATTCAAGATTCAGCGAAGATATGGACAAGAGTACATTATATGTTGAATTGTTTTTGACTGACGGCGCATATTATATAGACACGAGACAATAATTGGACAGACAACATCTGGTTGTGCGAGTTGAATGATCAGTACTGTTGGCTTCAATCAGATTACCGGTATATGGAGTCCGTTTATTTCATGTCATCCCGGGAAGTGTGTTTTCTACGCGACACATCTGTGCTGCTACGTACTCGATCTTTTTCGCTTTTGGCCAATAGCTCCCAGATGAAGTATTCTAACACTAGTCGCAACTAGGGTTGGTAAAATTTAGGTTTTGAAAAAAAGTTTTTGAGCTTTTAAGTATTGAAATTTTGAAAGTTTTTAAAAAGTATTATTCGGTTTGATTGTTCTGATGTACAAAGAAAACCGGGCACAACCCAGAAAAATCATAAAATCGAAGACGGCTCGCAGGGGAATTAGCAGACGAATTTTATTCGAGTTTACTCACGCAATACGGATCGATGCTGAAGAAGCGAATGCGTCAATCAACTGTCGCATTTAGCCTTGTAGCCTAAAAGTGACGTCAAGGGGCGTGGATTTCTTGGAGCTCACTATACCCGGGTCATTGCGATTTCCTGGCTACGGGCTGTAGCCCCAAAATGTAGGCCCTAAACACGTCGTTAGACTCCACCAACAATCCATATACAGTAAGTCTCTGGAAAAGCCTTTTAGGGAGCGACGACGATACCGATCGAAGGCTTAACCTACTGCTACTTAATATTCAATTTCTCCCCCAGGCTACTGCCCAGGAGCAAGATTTAGCCGTAGCCTTCACCTTAGCAAAGCCTAGACAGTTATGAAAAACTCAATGTTTACATTTTTTATAAGTAACTGACGTTCTACAAGCCAGGACGCCACGCTACACAACACATCCAGTACTAAGAGACCCTTGAGCCTCCTTCTCTCAGATACCGATAATCCAATTAGCTATGCATTAAATTAGCTCTCCTCCAAATGCACCATTCTCTCTGTCACATCGTTTTTTAAAATAAAATATGGCAAAAAATAAAAGTCACGATATAAACGTGAAATTAAGTGTGATCTGTAATTTAAACTAAATTACTGAAATGTTACTCATATCAGAGACCGTGCATTTAGCGAAAGGCAGTGCAAATTTCGGGTGGTATTAATGTACAGTATTCTCAAGTATTGCGGAACAGCACAGCTGCGATGGAGTAGGCCTACAAAATTCCGCATGCGTGTGTCTGCTGTGTACCGAATTTTATTAAAATAGGTTAGTTGTAAAAAATATTTAATATTGCAAAGTAACCCTGTGTTTGGGACATCGATTAAATTTGCATAGAAGTCAAACAGTGATGCAGTCGGACCAGGCATACACTACTTTTGCAGAACGAACTGAGTCCCGGGGTAGAGAGAGAGCATGGTTCAGGCGGGCACCTGTTAGACGTTAAAGAATGGCGTGTAGCAACATACGCCATGCATGATAATCTGCGTCGTCGTTGCGTGAAAAATGCTGCAGCGTTCTTGCTATTAATTGAACGAGGATTCTAGACAGATGATCGTTGTACCGCAGTAATGAATAGCGCACGTCGCAGTCTAGCAGGCAGGCGCTAATTATTGGCAGTTTGTAGCCAGGGCTGTGCTATCCGAGTAAGTCATTAAGCTACTCGTCTAAGAGTTTAGTAAATAAGTAAGTGGTCATAAACGTTCATTATACAAATGGCATTGTGTGCCAACTGCATTTTTCCATACGGACTTTGGATTTGAAAATTGTGTAGTTCAGTCAAGCAGTCAATCAAGAATACATCTGTAGAGCATATCTACAAAAGTCTTGTAACACAATTTTAAATACGATCACATCAGAATCTCGCTGTACATTTTGTTTGGTAATTTTTAAACGCGTTCTCAACGTTCGTTAAAAATGTTTTAAATCGTAATTTTTTTCAAGTACACGAATCTAAAATTTTACTAGTCGGATCGAGTTTCGGATTCGAGTAACTGCCTCGAGTACTTGAGTAGTTACTCAAGGATCCAGCCCTAACTCTGTGATGCGATGTGATGTGTGAAGGCCGCGAATGATCTGCTGGTGATGCGTGAACAGAATTACCAGCTGGGTAGAGACAACTCGCGACTTCGTCGTCGTCTCGCCGAACTCCAGAAGGTCAGTCCTCTCTGCACTCTCTCTCGTTCACTTAATGCGCGCCATATACATGTAGCATATCGTCGTCGTCATTCTCATCATCACCATCATCGTCACAGAGCCTACTCATAGTTAGACCTACACAGACCATCACACAGTTTAAAAGTCAAAAAATAGCCCCAAACGGTTAGAAAAAACGAATTTTAAAGTGTTTTTATAATTTTTGAAAAGCTGAATCGTTGGTAATGATAAATATCACTATTCTTCGTCGGAAAGTTGGTCTCATGCGTTGGACCGGCGTAGGAAAAAACTTTCCGAACTTGGTACGTGGTTTGATGCAGCCAGTGGTCGACGCTCCGATTTTAACTCCACGCGGTCTAAGCTGCCAAAAATGTAATTTGCTGAGAACGCAGTGTAATGTTTAAAAGGCAACGCTTTTTGAAAATCATGTTACGTTTTAGCAAATGTTGGAAAACAGTAAAACAATTCCACAGAAATTGTTTAATTCGCTACCAGCACTCAGCGATACATGTCGTCTAAAAACTAAATTAGGCCTGTGCTTTTTTCCAAAAAAATTGTTTTTTAACCGCTCATCATTTATTTTTTGTTGTTGTTGAAAAGCTTGTTATACGACGAAATCGTCTACGATGACAACGCACTTATTTCCCTATACTGTCTACGTTCTACTTTGTACGTGCATTGTGAAAAGTACAGATTGCAGTTTTATCGACGGCATTGCTAGTAAGATTTTATTTATTTTGTTCGATCAGCTGTAGCCAATTGTGATTTGGAGATCTAATAAAAAGCCGAGTGTTTATTAATTTCTTTTCTGTTCTATCAATACGTAGCAATTCATTCAGCTAGGCATATCCATCATTTGCTTCACACAGACCAGTCGGCGCGGCAGCTACCATCTACGATGCGCTGTCGGGAAAAGATGTCTGCGAGTTAACGAAGTCGACTGCAAGCTCTGAGCACAGCCGGATTTAAACCCGATTAGCTTCTGTTCGGTAAAAATGTAGATTTAGATTTTGCAACACGGCGTATAGATCGAGACCGGACCCCAGACAAGAGAATATCGTGCTGTACCAAGTGAACTTTTAAACGTCGCACCATGACATAAAAAGCCCCACAGGCAAGAAAATGTTGCTCCTTTCTCTGACATTTTCTGACCTGTGGGGCCCTCATTTCGTGGGCCCCTGTTTAGCCGAACATGCTGAACATTCTAAATCCGGCTTTGGCTGTGAGAGGCTCGTTGCGAGCTCGGTGTGCTGCGCGCATAACCTCGATGTCGAGAACTGAGACCCTGTTCCCGGTACGCCCTGCCCGTACGTAGGACATACGGACCGTAGTCACCGTACGTATAGTCGTCCCACGTCTCACACGACATTGCACGCTCCACCGCACTGTTGTTGCCGCTGCGCTGCTGAAACCAATGCCCTTCACATTGCCACAGAAACATAGCGCCTAGCACGCGATATGTGCCGATAACGCAATGCCATCGACGAGACGGCGTGCTTTTTTGCGTGGCAAATGACTCCAACCAGGGTCGTCCGGCGATATTACGGTGGGATGCACAGAACAGCAAACACCACGCATGGCATGGGGAAGGCGTGGAGAGAATACGGGCCGGGAATGATGGAGGATAAATGCCGTCGCGCTCGTCCATCTCAGAACCCGGAACGCCTTCAAAGGCCCGAGCGTTTCCGTCTCTCAGAGTACTATCGACCAGCTGCTGGCTGGCCGGTGCTCCATTATAAGATCGCCCCGATGAAAAGTTTCCCCCGGCCGACAATTTATCGGTAAAAATTTGCCCCACCCAGCGGCCGCCCGGACGGAGCGGATTTTTACCGGTAAATTGTCGGTTGGGGGAAACTTTTCGTCGGGGCGATTTTATAATGGGGAGACTTTTTATGGGGCCAGCGATATTTTAATAATGGGGAACATATCAATTCCGTGATTATCTGTTCCCGGGCAGATTTTTCATGGGGAGACATTTTGATGGGGCACCAGCATTGCCCGCCGCACGCGAGATTAATAATTGAATTACTGCCGTTTGTAGCGTTCGTATTTCACGCGCTCCGCTGCAGCGATGACGTTTTGTCGTTTTTCGACCGCGGAATTTAGCGTGACTGGAATATTAAGCTTATAGTTGTAACAACGGTTCTGTGAAATGCTGGTCTAAAACATAAAAACGGAGCATCTTGTGGACGACATGCGTTGAACAATCGATCAGCATTTGTTTTGGACCAAGCTGACTCGATAAGTAAGTAGCTTTCGAAGGCTCAAAGTATAATGCCTATGGCCGACCTCTGCCGATTGCACTATGTAATATTTTTCATGATGATATTGTATGTCAGTTCTCAAGATTATTCGAAAAGAATGAACTAGTTTCGATAACTTTTGGAAGAGTGGATGACAGATACAGAAAGTTTTGTCAGAAAAAAGTTATGCTTTTGGATGTTTGGCGTTCGAGCGTTTCAGACAACTCGAAAATTGTCGATAATCAGTTAAAAGCGAGACTGATAGATGTAACAGTATTTACGCCTAGTTATAGTTCAAGCTCAGTTTGGTATAGGCCTATCAGTTGATATTACTGTCTGCGGTGTGACTGGGTCGCTGTTTAATAAGTTAAGTTAAGACCAGGCCTACTGTTTTGCATTGCAACATGATTTTGCAGCGTGACGGTCTAAAGCTTGGCATATGGTTGCAAGAATAAAGTTTGGTTTTGTCATGTCGTCGTATATGTACATAATATAACATCTTGAACAGGTTTCTTGTCGGTTGCAGTTTGACAAATATATCTAATCACAGTTACGAGTATTTGGGGATTTTTGACGTATGGATAACGCTGATTGCATTTGATGGCGCAAAGATGCACCGGCTGCTGATGTTGGTGATATGATGCAACAGATGAAGAGAGAGAGACAGTCTCAGACAGAACGCAAAAGCTTTGTACAAGCCAGAAATATGTTGATCGCAGTCACGCAGAACATGGTAAAGCAATAATGGCAAAGTCCTAAGTGTTCTTGGACAAAATAGAGCCAGAATTTCCGTCAAGCGCGTCAATTTCTTATACAGGCTGGGCCAGAAAAAACGTGCCACTTTACTTTTGTCCATGTCTTTGCCAATTGTTGACCGATTTTCAAAATTTCTTTACTGACACACCCCGCAGACAATAAATAAATGCGTCTCTACACTACTTTGTGAAATATTAATGAAATATGCATACATAACGATAATGACAAACAAACATTTTGGTAAAATTTAAAAAAAAACATTTTAGACCAACATTGCAGTGAATGTTATTATTATTAACATATTATTATTAACATTTTTGTTAATATAGTTAGTTTTTGCTTACATTTATATTTCACAAGGTAATGTAGAAACGCATTCACCGTGTGGTAAGATATATAATAATCGCATTATTGCAAATTGTCTGCAGAGTGTGGCAGTAAAAGAATTTTGAAAATCGGTCAATAATTAGTGAAGATATGGACAAAAGTAAAGTGGCACGTTTTTTACAGCCCACGGCGTAGTTGCGTTAGCAGCACGCGGTATTGACAGTAACGCTGTTGACTTCGTTCGACGAGCGCAACGTTCATTTGTCTTATTTCCTCCACAGTAATCAGCCATAGTCATAATCATTTCCATAGTCGTAATCAGATGTACGTTGCTGGAAAAAATCGGCAATGTATCAGAGATGCATGGACGTGTGTAATAGTCTGCAGCAAATGGCATACAGTCTAAATATGTGAACTTATTGAATACTAACTGTCGTGTACTCAAAACCATCAAGCTTACATAGGCTCTTTCCATAACTTGCTCTTTTTTGTTTTGGGGTATTCTTTTTGTTTGCTATTGCTGCAATGCCACAACCAGTTACAAATTTAGAAGTACAAATCGTCCATTTTACAGTACTGGTGTTTTTCCTATTTTGCAAATGAACTTTTTCGTGCCATTCGTCAGTCGGGGGCACTGAAAATGACGGACATGAGAATGACGGACGCAAGGCATGGAATTGCAAAAGGTGAAATTGCAAGATATGAAAGTAATAAATAAATTGAGTAAATTTAGATTTAGCATTGCTCTTACGTAGATTTTGTTTTCAATTTAAGGACTATCAAATTTGATTTTGTTATAGGCCTAGTGCGTTTTAGTAATTATAGGCCTAAGCAATTTGCATGTTTGTTTTACAATGACTTGTTGTGGTGGTCAACTAAGATTAATTGCCTCTAAACTATGAAATGACACTAATTATTGCTACTAAATATTTCATAATATTTTGTAATGATATGCAACTTACTTTGATGCTCTGACTTGTGTTCTTATGTTGTTTAAAAAGAAATTGCACATTGCATTGTAAATTTATAGGCCTAATGTAATTTATTTTCATACGATAGCTTGTTTTTGTCATGTTCTGCATTTTCATGCGCTGTCGCTTGGTCCGTCAATTTTATGTCTTGTAATTTTATGTCCGCTTAAACCCAATCAGTTTTTCTTTTTTCTAACTAGTCCACTGCTCTTATTGTCTATTTTAGTGCATTACAAAAAAGTGGCGATTTTAACCTTTCAGAGGTTTAGTTGATCATGACATTGTATCTCGGTATATATTGACGGCCATAGCAAGTCATATAGGCTAGTACACACTTTTAATTGGTATTGTACTGCATTAAAATGGATGAAGTTCGATGACTAGGAATAACGATCGTGCTCTTTATTTCACTGTACTTGAGTGTTCGGAACAAATGACGCAAATTTGAATAAAGATAAACTTAAACCTAAGCCATTGGCAAAAAAATGTATAAATTTGTTCTGTTATTTATTACTTTGTTTTGGAAATGGGCGTCAAGTATCTTACGACAATTTTCATTACTTTTGGTTATCTTCGTAACAAGGCCAAAATTATTAGAGGTTATCAGAATAATTCTGTTTGACCTTAGATGACCTTGTAAAGACAATAAGAAGTAATTATTAAGCTATATAATTGTTTGCAACACTAAACGCTACTGTATCCTACCGGTTATTTTTATACAGGTATTGTGCGCTGCAAGCACGTGTTAAAAGTAATTAACTGTAGAAATAAACTTATTTGAATGCTGTTGGAGCTTGGCGCTGCGTTGGCGATCGATGTTAGTAGTTCTCGAAGAGTTGCATTTGCTCTCACCAGAGGCCAGCACTTACGAGTCTAGATTCCAGTTAGAGCCGCACTGAACTAATGGCGCTCGCACACATACGATAAAATAAAATAAAGTAGAACAAGCAGAAACAATTGCGTGAAAAAGCATTTATTATGTTTTTTCGCAGTAGCCTATATGCCGGCGCCTGCGATAAAATAAAACTTCTCTGCAGGTTTGTAGCGCAATGCACGTTTCGATGATCGTTCTCTAGTTGTTTTGGTTTAGGCCTATTTAATTTTTGACGCGCTACAGCTACGATGTAGAGCGTCTTTGGCACCATGTGTCGTCTGTCTGTCTGTTCGTCTGTCGTTTGTCGTCTGTAGTGCATGTATTGTGGCTAAGGTCGTAGGCGTGCAAACTTTCAGCGATCATTTTCATGTTCGGGGTTGAATGGAGGAGAAGTAAGAAAAATGTGCTTTTTTAACGGTAAACTGGCCATATCTCAGAAACGGTAAGAGATACGGTCAAGGTTACTATTAATCACTAATAGGAGATGGCATACGCCCTTTCAGATGAAATGAAGATCATCGATTTTGGATGACCTTGAAGGTCAGTACTGCAACTGGAACTGTATAGCCTGCAGAGCGTCTTCTCTAGCGACAGCTGGGCTTTCTTGTATCGCACGTGTTCAAGCGTTTTTACTGGCAAACTTTCACTGCGATATTAAGAGATTTGCCATGGCGATTCCGCCTCTTAGCAAATTGCTTCGGTCCTACGTAGTGTCTCAATGCTAGACGGCCGCGGCGCTGTTAACTGAGCTCGCCAGCTGACGGCACCGTCAGCGAACTGTCTCCTAATGACATATCTGTCGTTGATGCATGCTAAGAACATGAAATGCTCCTGTCAGTCCTAGTCATGTTCACTTAAGTTTCGTTAGCTGCGTACAAGTGCTGCATTGGACGACCGAGTGGCACGCATGCAGACGCACGCGCGGCAAGACAATGCACGCGCGAGCAATCGTGACGCCGCGCGGCGCTGTAATTGTTAGCGAAACAGCAGCAGCAGCAACAACAACAACAACGATGCGATAGCAGCACTGTAGCAGCAGCTGCAGTCGTTCGATATAGCTTGAGTTGGTCAATGTAGCGTTGCTGAGCCTGCGCTCTGACGTGTGTCGTATGAACGAACACGCCTTGCCAGCGCCTTTCACTGCCGTCGGCGGCGTCCGCGCACGTCTGTCCGTCTGTCTGTCTTCAGTCGACCGCCGTCGGCATTTCTGCGCTGCTGCTGCACCTGCCGTGCGGCCGTCATTATCGTCGTCGTCGTCGTCTCGGCTGTATACCTGCGCCAGCCCTTCAGCCAGTAGACGTAAAGCAGTAACGAGTGGTCTGCGGCGTCATTCGCACGATCTGTCGTCGCGACTTGCGTCACTTACCGGTGTACTTATAGTCTTAGCTACTGTTTAGCACGTCTGTCACGTACGGCGCTTCTCCCTGGTCAATTTTCAAACTTCTGCCGTCTTCTCGATCGTCTTTTACTGACTCATGTTCTGCGACAGTGATTGCTACGCATTTCCATTTCCTGTATCCGGGTAATTACAAACTGGCGACTGACACCGGCTACTGCGCTGCGGGTCACTGATGGTTGCACGTATACTGGCGCATCAAAGGCACCTGAACACGACATGACGTAAGTGATGACGTTTTCAGCGGCGTCTTGTTCGAAAAGATCGAGAGCGAAAGCAAGAAGTTGCAATTTTCCGACAGACATGCTGCATATTTCTGACAGAGGAAATAATTATATAAATCCTAACAATTTTAATTTCATTCCTGCACTGCTTTAAAATTGAGCGATTTCTAGTCCTAAATTTTGTGTTTTCGGGAAGAAACTTTTCGACAAGAATTAAATTCAGAAGTGCGGCATTTACCCCTTAAACTCTTTGCAACGACACCACTAAACATCGTGTTAACTAGACTTATTAATTGATGAAAGTGATACCATGCATACGAGCCAGGAACAGGGTACAGATGAAACTTCCACCAATGACAAAACTTTACTACGTACTCTTGTAGCGACAAAAACCTTTCGTCTATGCCCCTGAAACCGTGCTTCGTGTGAATTCCACTAGTACACTTCAGTAGGGACATAAATGCAGTTTGCGTTCTGCAACAACAGGGCACTAACAATACGCAGATTTTTAAGAAAGTTGGTGAAATACTTGAATTAGCACATACATGTATTTTAATGCAAAATGCATGTTTTCGTTTTACTTTACCCATTTTTTACCAAATGTCTATGGTGTTTTGGAATGGACGTCATTGCCTTTTCCGTGCTTTGTGAAAAAATTTTTGCCTACGTATATATAAGATAGGCGTCTATGAATACGGATAATGTATTCATAGATATACACGTAAAATATGTGGATATGGACATTGATGAGTACATGAGAAATTTCATACTCCTGGTTTTTTGATAACTTTATTGCAATGTTTTCAGAGAGTGTGTCGATGAAAGTTTTTGAAGATCAGTCAAAATCTTTTGCAATAAATATTGCATTGAAAGCGATTGTTTACATTGTCTACTTTGTGACTCCCCGAGTATAAATTTTTGTAGAGAAATGTCTCACATGCTCCGAAATGAAATTCGGTGCAATACGCACATTAATGCTAATACAATGTGGATAACTTTAGTTTTACAATTAACGCTTTAGCCAGTAATTTTGTTAGGCTTTGACATATTGGTCTTAAAGGCGATGTATCTCCAGGTTTTGTTAGCGTCGGAGCTGTCGTCATCATTTATACCACGTTGTCAGTCATCATTTCGCCGGTGTTGCATTGACTGCAGTAAATATCCGTGAAACTTGGAATAGGCTTATGTACCCTATGTCATATACGTCACGCCTCGGCACGACGTTATTTTGCCGCTTTTGGCTCTTATATTGTGAAAACGGTTGCAGATAGGTACAGACATGTTGCTTATCATAACAAGCACTGGTTACGGGCTTTATAATTTTATCAACATCGATGATTTTGAACAACTTTGAACTTTTAAAAGAGTGGTTTTGGTGTGGCTTTTAGTGAATTTTTTGCAATTTTTCGCTGCAGCGCACATTTCAAGAGTGAATTGCAACGAAACGCCTGAAGATAGACCAAGACAACCTGCATATGAAATTTTCCGCATTAAACGCAGATTTTAGCAGTTTAAGTGCCGGCCCTTTAGGTTCAAGGAGGCCTGCGCACGCGAGCGTAAAAGAGGGGTACTAATATTGCCTCGTCTAGCATGTTAACAGTTGCAGATAGGCACAGACATCCTGCTTATGATAACAAGCACTAGTGACGAGCTTCTTAGAAGTGTCAACATCGATGACCTTGAATGACCTTGACTCCCCCAAATAGGGGGTTTTTTAGTATTTTTTGGCGATTTCGGGTTGCGACACACGTTTTAAGAGTAAATTGCGCCGAAATGGCTGGAGATAGACCTGGACAACCTGCGTATAAAATTTTTAGCATAGAACGCCGGTACGTTTTCAACAATCTTAGTTTCGTTGTCTTAAATTCAAGGAGTCTTCCGCACGGAGATCTCAAATTTGAGTACTTTTTCAAGACGTATTATTATTTTATTGCTGTACACTGATTGCCAAAGTGGCAGGACCGCTGCTATCGCTCGTAACGTGAGCTTTGCTCAAATTACTTGTTCCTTATACTCCAATTTCGCATTTTTTAGACGCAACGGGGGTGACCTAGGCTGGTTACATTCATAGAGATTATGCGATTTGTCACCAGTATCGACCAATGATTGATGAATCCATCGCAGAATAAACATTGCAGTGTACAATGTTTCTTTAATGAATAAGTCACAGACCACAATTGTACAATATAGATGGAAGTAAAAGAACACGAATGTATGCTCCTGCTGCTGGAAAAAAACTGAAAAAAAACTACATTGCAGACGGCAGGTTCTGAGTAAAATGAAGGCAGCGACGACACAATGACGTCAAGGTTGGTTAAAAAATTTCAAGTTACAGTAGCTGACTAAACACTAAACAGTTTTCCAAAGTACTACTGATCGACTGAGTGTTTCTTGTGAGCGTAGGAGTACTTCAGGACTTAGCTGTATATAGCATAGTCTAGTAGGTGTAAGTTCGTGTGTGGCTGTCGGTGCAAAACAGTACTCGGGAGAATATTGAGAGTAGCGCGGCGTTACAGCCGTGTGTCCATTTCGTCATGTTTAATTCAGTAGATTGGCATGTTACTGATGAGCTCTGCGCTGCACAGCTCTATGCGTTGTCGTGCGACTACCTACGTACGTGTTACTCTCACGCCATATGCTCTGTAGCCGCTGCAGCCAGTACATTATGTCAATACTTGATATAACACGATATTAGGTCTAGCGTGCTGTCGTTTTGAGTGTATTTTCTCGCAGCTTTCAGCACTCGATTCAACCGAGCAATTCATTCGCTATTACAGGCAGAAATCTTCTGCAGAAAAAAGACTTTTGTATAATATTAGTTTTACAGTTTTTATCTCCACTAAAGTAAACGTAGTCAACTGGCGTATGTTAATTAATCACTTCTGTGTGTCTGTCTGTTTGTGCATATCAGTGTTTGAATTGTGAAAAATTAGCTGGGGGTTGAATTTTTCGACGGTCGCAGCCCGACCAAAATTGTGATTTAATTTGTATGTATTTAGTATATAGCTGATTCCCAGTGCATAATTTGACAGTGTTTTAAAGGGGTTGAGAAAACAGTTGGGGGGTTCAACCCCCCCCCC
>Ga0056128_1005864_pt1 | contig 15470 bp, 9 predicted proteins | sample WorMetLIZISLAND2_FD_71113 | JGI IMG/M metagenome (GOLD analysis project Ga0056128, IMG submission 71113) | Marine gutless worms symbiont microbial communities from Max Planck institute for Marine Microbiology, Germany - Olavius geniculatus... ...
GTATCGATGTCTCCATGGAACTGCTCCGCCGTACTTGATGGACAGTTGTATACTCACAGCAGAAGTCACTGGCCGTCAACATCTGCGTTCTGCCACTCAGCGGAAGTTGGTCGTACCGCGTTATCGATTATCGATTGAACAGTTTCGGTCGTCGGCGCTTTTCTGTGGCGGGCCCGTCGACTTGGAATTCGCCGCCAGACAGTCTTCATAACCCAGAACCCTGTCTCGATACTTTCAGACGTTAGCTGAAGACATACATTTTTGCGAAATATTGATGACAAAATGTATTAGGCGCACTAGAGAACTTTTTGAGTATGCGCTATATAAATTTACACTTTACTTGCTTACTTACTGTATGCAACCGATAGTGTAAACTGTGGAACAGTCTCCTAGTTCAAATCGACATTGAGTTCAGACGGCTGCTGAGGACATTTTATTTCGAAGTTATTTAAGATCGCGATGCAGCCTGATCGGCGCAGGACGGGCCAACTTCCCGGCGCCATGATAATGCACTGTGATTAACTATTGTTAAGTTTTCTCACTTGTACGAAAACATCGCGTGCATGCTGCAGGAAAGGGCCAAGCGTCTGAGCTGACTCAGCTGTCCAGCCTGTACGTCGAAGCGGTCGAGAAGAAACCAGGAGCAGCCAAGACAAAGCACTTCCACGGCGACGCGAGCAAGGTCGTCGCTAGCGGCAACGGACTCAAGAAGGGCTTTCCAGGCCGACCTTGCACCTTTAACTTAGAAGCCAAAGACGCCGGTACGCTGCATAACGTATACAGTCCACAAATCGCTGAATACGTTTAATTGCGATTAAAAATACTTTTGACAAATATAACCGTTTTGTCTGCTTTTATTTATTTTACCCCTTTTATATGTGGAAAGGAAGTTAGAAACTTAAGTACTGAATACACGAGGCGATCGTCGCGGCGATCGTCACGGCGATCGGTCGCGGCGACGATCGCCTCGTGTGTTCACTGCAGGCGATCGGTCGCCGCGATTATGCAAATAAGCACCAGTCACAACGCAACGTTTGGCGGAGATTATGTACTGTGTTATTACGCTATTGTTGACGTCACACTGTTTACGTTGGAAATGGAGTCCGACGATGATAATGTCAATGTTAATTTGTGGAATTAGTTGAAATATATCCGGTACGGTACTATAAGTTTCAGCTTGAAAGTTGTACTGTTTTGAAGCTCCTGCGACCTGGTAATTTTTTTTTCTTATGCCAATCCAGCCACTGGCTGCCATACACAATAAAACTTACATTATTATGGCCGTCTAGGCTCCAGAAATAAAGCTTATTTTTGATCGATATAATTTGCACAGCGGCGACGATCCGCAAACGGGTTGCTTGAACGATCGCCTGTTCGATTGCGGCGATCGTCGCTGCGACCGATCGCCTCGTCTATTCACTACAGGCGATCGGTCGCGGCGATCGTCGCAGCGATCGTCGCCGCGACGTTGCGGCGATCGTCGCCGCCATCGTCGCCGCGACCAGTCGCCGCGACGATCGCCGCGACAGTCGCCGCGACAGTCGTTTCGTGTAAACACGGCATTAGGAGACAAGGGTAAGCCTAGTTATAAATATTGCATCGGCTACACCCACGTTTAATTTTTCAAAGTAAAACCGAGTACAATTTTTATTGTATATTATAACATAATGTACGAGTTGAGAACAAGTAATATGAGCAAAGCTCATAAGACGCGCGACAGCCTTAGCAGTAAGTGTTGCTGTTTGGAGGTTGTTCAGGTCTACCTTTAGCCATGTCGGCGCAATTCATTTATGAAACGTGCACCACAGCCGAAAATTGCGAAAAAAATTCACCAAAACTCTTCTTTTGGGGGTTCAAGGTCGTTCAAGGTCATCGATGTTGACAAATCTAAAAAGCACGTCACCAGTACTTGTTATGATATGAAGCAAGTCTGTACCTATCTGCAACCATTTTCACACTGTAAGAGCTAATAATGGCAAAATAACGTCTCTTTTTGGGGGATACCCCACTTTGACGCCCTCGTTCGAGGAGAACCCCATCACCCAGGGGCACGAAATTTTGTCACTAAAAACTAGAGTCCATGTAGAAGCCCAAAGTAAAGTTCGTGATTTTAGGTATCGCCGTTTTGATACAGTGCTAGGGTGTGACGGACGGACGGACGGACAGACGGAAGGACAGACACCTCGACGATGGCTAAGACGCGCGAAGCATTACATGCTGTCGCGCGTAAAAAACATAGAACAGCGTGTGACACAGTGAGGCAGCGTTGAATATTTAACAAAACGTGTATAACATACACCGATGCAAGCACTGAAAACTAACTAATCTAAAAATGAATGACGATCGTCTCGTGTATTCAGTACATTAGGGGCCTGTCATTCACTCCGTTTATTTGGTGGATACACTAGTGAATTAGGAAATCAACCGTTAGGCAATTTTTAATCAAGTCCCCGAGCTATTGAACAGTAGAAGTAAGCTAAGTGAGTGTTATTTCAAATTGCATGACTGATAATGCGAGGGTGCTTGTCAATTATCGCAGGGCAAGGTTTGCTGACAGTTGGAATGATATCTCCGACGGGCAACCCGGTGTCGGAGCTGTCCTACAAGCGGCAGAGGGCGGCCGTCTACAACCTGACGTACAAGGCCGACGAGAAGGGAGACCACACGCTCACAATCCGGTGGGGAGCGAACGACATCCCCGGCAGTCCGTTCAAAATACCCATCGGCTAGCCCACCACCGAACTCCATCATCAAGCAAATTTTTCTTGTCCGCACATCACCAAGCACATTAATAATGATCTTCATCTGTAACGAGTCGTCTGAGTAAAAGCTTGACCGATGCGTCACCACCAGACTTGAAATTCGAATTACTCGGTTGTGCAACGATGTACGGCCGGTATTCAAATCGGTCAAGAGTTTGTTCTAGTTGTATCGAGTGTCTCGTCAGCCGTTTCGCAGTGAGTGACACTGTGAAACTGTGAATGCCCAATTGTATTGTGTATTGTGCCCAATTCGCACACATGACGCCGACGCGACTCAAATATTCAGTCGCGTCGGCGCCGTAGGTGTAAATTGGCTATTACGGCTGGTTATTGTAATTAGCTTAAACCTCTACAATCTGTATCAGCCATATTAGTCCCGGAAACGATAAGTTCATCGTGCATGGTTAATTTTTGAGAGTAGTCTATTCGTCCTGTCTGTGGCCAATCAGGGCCGGATTAACCTTCAGGGGGCCCCATGCCATGCGACAACGGGGGGCCCGGCCCTTCCGCAAGTAGAGCCGTGCTAGCTTTTGTACGGCATCTTAAACGCACCCATTTGACTTTCCACAACTTGTTTGTAGTAACCTACAATTTCCAAACATGTTGTTGTTTTTTCAGGTATGACAAAAAATGACAGCTGTAGGTTTACTTTTGTACTTTTGATGCTTTCTTGAGGGCGTATTGCTTAAAATGTGCAATTTCTGCTGCTATCCACTAATTTAGCGTAAAAATGGTTGCGCCCTGATTCTTTCTATGCGCCCTGATTCTTTCTGAGACTTTGGCGCTTTATAAATCATTTACTTACTTACTTACTTACTTACTTACTTACTTACAGATATAGACACATATTTGCTACTAATCTTCACATCCACTGCTTTTCTGGGGCATCTACACTGATTACCTTAAACGACCTTGAAATCCAAAAAAGCGGGTTTTGTAATTTTTGACACGCTATACAGATGTATGCTGTACGACTTCTTTCCTTGGCATCGCTGTCGTCTGTCGTCCGTCTGCCCGTCTGTGTGTAACGAATGTACTCTGGCTAACAGGTAGGTCATAGGAGAACACTTTTACAGGAATAATAGGCTCTTTGTTGCGGCTAGTTGTGTACAGAATTTGGGGAGGCAGTGCAATGGGAACATTTTCGAATTTAGTGTTGCATGGAAGGGGGTAAAAAATGTGCATTTTCAAGGTAAAACTGGTCTTATCTCAAAAACGGTGAAAGTTAGAGCCAAGGTTAGGCTTGTTTATTAATCACTAATAGGAAGTCGCATATTGTTTATCAAATTACATGAAAAACATTGACCTTGGATGACCTTGAAGGTCAGTACTGCAACAGGAACTGTGTAGGCTATAGCGCGTCTTCTCTAGCGACAACTGGGCTTCTTGTTTTTCGCGGTTTCAGGCTGTGACACATAAGCCTAGTTCAACACTGGATTGTGCAAAAGTTACTGCATGAAATGGGATAGACCAGAAGAACATGCGCATGATTTTTTTTTGCGCAAAACGTAGATTTTTTTACCATTTGAGTTTTGACCTACTTGGTTCAAGAAGTCCTCCCTACGGAAAAGGTAAATTTGGGTAGGGGCCTACCGTTCAAAACGCATTATTAATCTATTGCACGTTGCACACAGATTCCACACATACAGCAGCACCGATGCTGTCTCAGGTCACGTGAGCTTTGCTCAGATTACTTGTTGGTAATTTCTATATCTTCGAAATTTTTAGAGTTTAACCCGTTATTATTGTGCAGCGTTATGAAGTGTCCTATCGGCAGCGGCGTAACTTTCGCCCAAAAATGGGGGTATCGAATTTTTTCCGATGTCTATATTCGTTGGGAAGCCACGATGTTCCTCCGCTGTATAAAATGGCTGTCACAATCGCTTCCTTTTATTTAGGCCTACTATTAACTTCAACAATAATATAGGTCTACCTAAAGTGCGATCAAGAGAACTATGAAGTATAGGTCTACACCAGCTAAATCTGGAGACAAATAGGTGAGAGATTTTTGGAAAGCAACGGGCAAACAAAGTTACAGTCACCAAGCAAATACTCGTATGAAAAAGTAATTTTGGCCGCCAAGGGGACCCCTGGCGCGGAAGGCCCCATGCCATGGCATACTTGGCATATCGGTTAATCCGGCCCTGTGGCCAATGCATGGAGGTCAAATGGCTTTGTTTTCCAATTGTTTCATACACACGGCGGTCCACGACGTTGGATCGCTTTTTCTTCAAAACCCAACGTTAACTGTGACTAACAGACAACTGAGATATTCACGGTATAAAATCTGTTGTCCTAGTTAATGCCTTTTGGAAATACGCAGTCGTCAGAAAGCAGGCAGTTTCTTCTGCTACACTGAATAACTTCATTCGCTGTGATAATCCCCAACTCTTTGTTTTCGTCGATCCGCAAGAAAAATCGTTCATTATAGGCTTGCCACCTCAAACACAGTGATTGCTTGAGAATAGCCTAGATCTGTAGTTTTTGCTAACACCGTCACCGATACAGAGTCTGAAAACTGACACGTTCCCATGATTAGCTTTTCAGTCGGAGAATCAGTTGTGTTATTTTAGGCAATCGGTTGAGTTGCGTTCTACCGCTCAGTTAAGTTACAAGTGCGAGTGCGAATGCGCGGTTCTATACAAGACGTGCCTTGTATCTGTCTAATTGTCTGCTTTTACGTCCGTTTCAGCGATCGTTCGCTTGTTCTATGCAGTACGTCAGACTTTGTTCGTCGGTTCTTTTCGGCCGGACTTGGTTCGTTCGTTTGTGCGGCGTGTTTTTGGTGCATGCTTGTGTGAGTGAGTAGAGGTCAGTAGATGCTCCTAAGTTCTACGCGATGCGATGTGCTGACTTGTAGCTGTAGACAGTGACAGTGACCGAAACTCAAGAGTGATCAACGTCAACGATTTCTTCTACAGGGTGGGCCAAAAATGGCACCATTTTTCTACACCTTATAATTTCACCAAATATTAAACAATTTTCAATTTTTTTCACTGTCAGAATCAGGAGACAATTTGTAATAAAACTAGGCCCCTATCACTAAAGGTTCCACCACTCCTCTAATGTGTCGCTACACTACCTTGTGAAATGTCAGACGACGCACTCAAGCTGGCGACGCTACTGACCAGTTGCGTGATCAATGTTGATCGAGCCTGCCATGTGACCTCCAAAACAACCCGGACTTATATCCGGTCAATTATGCGGTTTGGGATGTTCTTCAATAGATGGCCTATCAATTTTGACGATTCACGACAGTCAACCAGCTGAAGCAGGCGATCGTCGCTGAGTGGGGCAAACTGCCGCAGCGTTTGGTTAATTGCACCATTGGTCAGTGGCGTCGCCGTCTTGGATGCGTCGTCCAGCAACAAGACGGACACATTGAACAATTGATGTAAAAAGTGAGATGCGACTTTTTTAGACAATAACTGAGACAACACACACGTTGTTTCTGTTGTTAATTTCTTAAAATGTGTTGTTGCAGAAGTTGTCTTGTTTTTAATTGTTATTCTTAAGACAGACAAAGTAGTGTAGCGACACACTTCAGGTGTGATGGAATCTATAGTGACAGTTTTATTACAAATTGTCTCCTGATTCTGACAGTGAAAATTTTTTCGAAAATCGGTTAATATTTGGTGAAATTGTAAGGTGTACAAAAATGGTGCCATTTTTGACCCACCCTGCATAACCAGTGTTATCAACCAATTGCTGTTTGGATTTCGAAAATTCGAATCTTCAACCAAATTGTGCAAATAATAAGTACTACATGTGTTTAGCAAGTTAGCCGTTATCATTCTTCAAATATAAGTAGGCCTATACTTCAGCATATTTCGGAGATTTTGGAAACTGAGATTCTATATATTCCACCAGTCGATGGTTTAAGCCCTGGAGAAAAATGAACTGACAATAAAAAGAAAAGAGAACAAGAAATGTTCAAGCCGTAAGGTTAAGTTAGACCAAACATCCCCTACTGTCGACCCTGTAGTTTGTAATGAAATGCGTTGTCATTTTTATACTAGCAAGTTAAATATCTAATGTACATACTGCATCTTCAGACACGGATTTCAGAGTGCATAATAGGCCTATATAGTAGCAGGTCTACTGTACTGCCAGTACACAGTTAGTACTGGCTTAAATAAGCTTCGAGATTTGCATGTAAAATCTAGTTCGCGTAGAATACATACATGAATAGCTGTAGTTAAATCGCCAACTGCTACAGTCACTTCTTGGAGCGTGCAAGAGCATATTGGCAAAGAACACTGCCCACCTTTTGAGCTTGAAATCTAGAGTCTCGTTAATACCATTTTGATTAGCTGTTTTAAAATCCTCTCAACGTTAACTTACCCATGTTATAAAATAAATTCTCACACCAGTCCACTACGCAGCTATTTGATTTAGCTGGTTAGCAAGCAAAATCAGCCAGTTTATAGTCTCGCTTCAACAATTTAAAAGTTTATCCTGAAGCAGTCTATGGCCTAACCTAATCCAGGCAAGTCTAAGTTCCACATATTGGTTCAGCTTCACCAGATTAAATTGTACTAATTCATTCTACAGAAGGCCGCGCTTGCTTTCACTCTGAAATACTAGATAAAAATGCCTGATTTGGTAGGTGGTAAGTTGCATGCAAAATAGATTTGATATAATGTCGTAAAACTTGCGCTTTAGCATTAGAAGAGTGTTAGTAGGCGGAGAGCTGCTTGTTTCACTGTACAGTTACTATCACCGCTGTCAAGTTATGATGATTTTACTTATTTTAACAAATAAAAGCGTGTGCCGTATTTACCAGGACAACATCGTTGATGCGTGTAATATTATGTGCTTGCTGTCATGCAGTATGAAGTACCGCACAAAATTCCACTCACTACTAAATACCAGCATCATCATCGTCATCATCATCCGATACGCTGTTATACAGAAAATTTTTGTAATAAATACAAATTTTTGAATCCAAATTGTGGGGGCAATAATGGACATTTTTCAAAATCTAATTATAGCATGGTGTGAAATGGAATAGGGTTATTCATCAGGCAGCAAAAAGCAGAAAAGTTAGCCAAGTAAATCTGGCAGAAAAGGCAGTCAAACTACAGAGAATCAAACAAGATAGCACGTTCCTGCAAACAATCTTCATGTTTCAGGGCACGAGTTGTCATAAAATTCCCCAAACATGCCATTAATATTCTGCCAAAAAATTATAAAACACAAAACACACATAAGAACACGAATATGTCAAAATAATATATTAGATTTCCGCTAAGGATCCAATCCACTGGCTATTTCATCATATCATGTGGTACATCACACATCCACCAATAGAGTAGATTAAATATGGACAAAAAGGTTGGTGTACTAAATATCACATTATCCAGTAGTAAAACTGGGTAAATGATGGACAAAAAATCATAAGTATTAACGTTCTACAGAAAGACAGACAGAGAGACGTCTAGTCTGTCCCAGTATTTATTCCATTAAGATTTTAACACAATGTACAGCAACTTGTCATATAATAACAAAAATACGAACATTTACATGACTTATCAAAATTCTGTATCGCACGACCTGCTAACAAAATAAGAAACCCACCACGGAAGTGATCCCAACAGAAATCTCAACCAGATGACAAAGTTTGTTAGTCTCTGATAGCTAAGATCAACTCAGCCTGGCCATCCTGTAGTGCATGAGTACTGGCAATGTTTATGGCCATCATTAGAGAAGACACAGCAAATTACGCAAAATGGTAGGTCCTTTCACTAGGAGCGTTGTTTAAACCTTTGCTGGATCAGAGTGGTTCAAAGGGAGTGAGCAAATATTGAGTGAATGGACCCCGGTCTTTCGAGTCACTGTCTGGCAATAATCCGTAGAAGTACAAACACTACTTAACCGGCAATAGGCAGGGCTGGAATTTTTTTTTAGGTTTTAAGGTCTTTTAGGTTTGTGTGTATAAAAAAGACAAGACAGATTTTAAGACCCACGAAAAAAGCTCTCCATGTCACGTCGTTTTTGTTAAGTTGATTACATCAAAAGCAAAAAAAACCATGATTAAAAAATGAAATTAAACTTGATTTGTATCACAAATTGCACAACCGTCATAACTTTCTGTTATAAGACCTGCATGTATGAAATACTGTTGCTGAACAAACAAAACACCCTAAAAATTTGACTTTTTGAGGTTTTTAAAAATCCCAAAACCTAGGTTTTTTGGACAAATTTTCCAGCCTTGGTTAACGGGGCAGTGCAGCAAGCAGACATACCACTACCCCAGTTCATGACAGACGCACACATATGACACCTAGACACATATGGGGAGCATCAACGACACGACACAGTTTCATAGCAATAGGCGACATCACAATCATTCATCTGTACCACCAGTCGCTGTGAAAACCCTGAGTAATCAGACAAATACCGGTGCACTATAATGAGCAATGCTAGGCCATCCAGTCCAGTGGCTGCATCAAAGGGGTCCCAGCCTACCCCTGTGGTCCCCATCTCTCCATCTCCTTGCAAAATTGTCATATATTTATCAAATTTATCAAGTGTATTAAATTTTGGTCCCGGTAGCTGTAGCAGGTCCATCATCTATTCACATTTGGCAGATCTGGCCAGCACTGCCTCTAAATTTTTGGCAAGATGTGTCGGCTATCTACAAAAACGGTGCACGAGGACCCCATTCAGTGCCAGGAGTAATGAAACTAGTCCTGGCTTGTCAGGCAACAGACAGAAAAAACTCTTTGCCAGCACATAACAGAGGGCTGTGAACTGTGTTCTAAAAGAATTCACCTGTGCTCAACTTACGTAAAATTAGCAGCTGCGAACCTGCTCTGTGGCAGCCTCTGGTACTGGAGAATACTTAACGGACTAAGGATGCACCAAGATAACAAATTCATCGTACCAAACGAGTGCATAAGCGAGGCACAGATCTGCACCATGCATCAGTGGGACCTCCGCAACTTAGCAGAAACACAACAACCAACTTAACACATGGTCAGATCAGACAAGCATCATTGCAGCCAATCAACCGCTCTGGTTCCGACCAAAAACACCCAGTAACAAAACAGCGGGACAAAAGCCTAGATCTGGAGACTTTCCAAGTATTTCTGTTTATTCTTTAGTAACGCTGTCATCTCTGAAGCAGTCTGTTGATAGCTCATCAGGACAGACTCTGTTACGCTGCCTTCTACCACAGCCTTTTCCTGTGCACACAGTCAACAATCAGTCAGTAGTGGCGTCACATGTTAAACGGTCCGGGAGGTTGCAAATTTACGACTCAGTGCCAAAAATTTAAATTATGTACTCACATTCCCCTAAAATGGAAACTCCAGCTCCAAATTTTGTAGTTTTGGAAAAAAATTATCAAATATCTACCCTGCAAAGATCCCAATGCAATGAACCATTCACTTATCAAACCACATCAATCCATAAAAAGTAAACAGACAGAGAGAACACAACAAGTCTAGGCTAACACAGTTAACAGACAACAACCTATAGTATACAAATACATGCTGTCTTCCTTAGGCTGTCCTTATAAGCTGTGCAACTGTTGCATTTTACGTTAACCAGTAGCCTATCTTTCATATGTGTTTGATTCTGCAGAAATGGAAAAAAATTTGTTATGAGACCCAGGCAAGATTTTTGTAACACAAGACCTCACTGCCCATGCTATTACAGCAGCTGTTATGCCAAAACAACAACAGTATCAACAACAACTACTACTACCTGCCGCTGCTGCTACTGTTAAATTGCTACTACTACCATAACTAAAATTTTCAGCACAGACAATACCACAGCATAAGCATCACCACTAACAATTAAATATAAACTGGTCCGTACTCCGTAGCAATATCAAACTCAACTCACAGCACTGTGTGGCTGCACGGCTTGAACGGATAGACAGGAGTTGTCAAATGCAAGAGCACTGAACTGTGTGACAAAATCACTGCCGACGGAGCACGACATTGCAAACTGCTCATAGAGGTCGAGAAGTTTCAAGCTGAGAGTCGATACGTGAGTGAGCACATCAGAAAAACACTCACAGTGCACGCTCTGCAATATCAATAGTTTGTTATGCACAACAAACATACAAAATGCACATAAAATCCTAATAATACAATTCAAAAAGCTAAAATGCGAATGTCCACAGCAAACGAGTTCCAGACCAAGATTTCTGTACCAAAAATGAAACATGACAGACACTGTTCCATAACTAATTCCAGCATCAGCAAAATGATCAATCACTAGACATGACAAAGAATACAGTATCAGATTATTACTAGTCTACATTTTTCTTCTGAAAGGTAATTTAATTTCATTCATCTGATACGCCATTGGCATGTTGGAGCAAAAATACGGTAATGGTATAATGCCCTTCTGCCAGCAACAGTTAAAGATGTGTCTGAAACAATTATTTCATTATTCACAGTCAAAACATAGCTAAAACCGGTGATTCATTGGTTTCAAATTACGCTCTGCTCCAACTGCCAAGATATCACTTGCATTGCTACTAAGGCCAAAAAATTGCTGTGTTCCAGTTGTAGTCTGGCTAAAATGTACGGATAGGAAAAATATTTATAAACAAAATTATTCGTATTTTATTGCATTCCATGTAATATTACATGAGATGAGACCTCCTAACAAGAAATTTGAGCTACTGCTCACGGGATGCGCGAAAGCCTACACCAGTTCCTGTTTGCAAACTGTCAGTCTATCTCCAGCCATTTCGTCCTCGTTTGGGGTGACCCCCTTCAAATTTATGTAAAAGCTTTACGGTTCCTGAAACTAGAGTCTTCTAAGCAGCCAACGGTGAAGATGTGGTGACAATAGCTTGGACCGTTTTTGCCTGATCCACCCGTGAGACAGACGGACGGATGGACAGAATTGCGATGGCCAAGACATGCTGAAAGCAGTAGCTGCTTTCGCGTGTAAAAACAAAGCGACAGACTGAATAGTAAGCATGAGAACTGAAGTAACAATACAGCAGCATAACTGAGAAAAAAAACTGCACCAATATGCTGAAGGGTCCAATAAAACTTTTACAGACAAACAGCCAACAGGAAACACCAAAATTCTTTTGTACCTTTCCTTAAAGATCTCTCGGTACTAGTTCCCATAAGACATGGAAAAACAAAAATGCAGAAACTGCAAAGAAACCACAAGCAGGGGAAAAGTGAGCAGAAAATAAGTTGACGTAGTTAACCGACCGTCTGTGGGTGAAGCTCTTTCCGCTTTTTGCCACGTCGAGATGCAGCCATCTTCACAGGTTTGAGAACCACGTGACACGCACCGAGCACCACACAGACGTGACTGACAAACTGCGTACACATACAGGGTGTGTCAAAAAAAGACCCAACTTGTTTTTGTCAGAATTTCGTCAAATCTCCACCAAATCTGATAATTTTTGGCGCACAGATAGCCAAGACAATAAAATTATGTGAGAAACACTCTCTGTCCACCTCACCTATTTTATGTTAATGCAATGCCGTGTAAAATGCAGATGCTCCAAATTGATACATTATGTGGTGAATATCAGTATCAGATTGCTCACCTTTTCATTATCAATTCGACAGAGGGTGGCATGTGATTTAATAATTTTGTGATATTAAATATTTCATGCTGAAAATAGCAGACAACGAAATAGCTGACTTATGAGCTCAAAACACATCTAATCCATGAATGAGTGCTGTGATATTGATCAGTTGATCGTTAATGCCGCTATAAGCCACGGCATCATGTCTAAGCTATTGTGTACATTTTGGGCATATATTCCAAAAATCTGGAAGCACACTGCTACACAAAGTTATAATTTATTTATTTATTTTTATTTATTAGTTCTGCTAAATAAATCACATTTTAGTTTACTGTGTGCTTAATAAGGACGTTAGAACTTTTATGGTGACAACAACTAAGCATTATGCAACACTATGGAGCATCTGCTTTAACACGGTCGTGCATTCACATAAATTAGGTGAGGTGGACAATGAGTGTACCTCACATAATTTCGTCATCTTGGCCGTATGTGTGCCAAAAATTATCAAATATGGTGGAGATTTGACGAAGTTCTGACTAAAGAAGTTGGGTCATTTTTTGGCACAACCTGTACATACTGCATCAGCACTGGCACTGGCAGTCACAATCAATCAATCCATATTTACACAGCACCAGTAATTGATAATTGAATCCGAGGCGCTGGTGTGCGGGTGACTAAACGTGCTAAGCAGAAGCAAAAAAGCGAGACTTCAGATGGGATTTAAAAATAGAAAGACTGCCAGATGAGCGGATATGCAGATAAAAAGAATTCCTTGGTCGACGTCCGTAGCCTACCAATTTGTACTAAAGAAACACACAATTGAACAAAACAAGATGATAACAGAGATCAATGCAAAATGAACAGTATTGCACTGACCACTAGTGACTAGAAGCCACTGGCCACTAGCCTAATGTCCAAACTCACGTGACGTCATTAACTAAATCAAGTCCACCATTTAGTGGGGCATCGTGGCATATGGGGACCAAAAAGAAAAAGCAATTACCTACCTGCCTATCTCCTAAATTTTAGAGTCTCATGAATTTTCGTTGGACAGTTTAAAAAATCTCATTAATAAAACAAAAAATATGGGGCATAAATTAAAATTTTTAGCACCTGTAATGTCCTCTGTTGGCAATGTGCAGCTGTCTGTGGAAAAATTGGAACTTCCTCTCCCGCTTACTTTCTTAACCCACAATGCCACCAACCACAAATCTCTTACCTTGTAACTTGGGCGAAGTAATTTATAAAGCATTTTAACTGTTATTACCTAGAAGGTGCTTGGTGATTAGCAAAACGAAAAGTACAAGCATTTCAGATGGCACCTGAAGATAGATAGTGAGTGGGTATACTGCATTTAACACTGTTCAGAAAAGCATTCCAAGCAGATGGAGCAGCATGTCCAAAAGCATTTTCCACGTCTTAGAAAGCTACAAAACTTATCACTGTCAATGTTGAACCATTGAAAGGTCATCGAGACACCTCACCTCAGTAACAAGAACCAGGCTTTCCAGAGCCTCAACATCAACTAACTTTGACGCGGACTCCACGCTGGCTTGTAACCGACTTCCACACTCTACTACGCGCTCTGCAAATGACAGCAACAGTGTGTCAAAAAATTACGTTTTTCTATCTGCACAACTGTATTCAACAGAACTCATAAACGTTACAAACAGGTTTTGATGAAAGGTCACGAATGAAATCAAGTCGGACATAGCCCAAAAGGGAAACAAAAAGATTTTGTTGGAGATCCGGATTCTTTTGTGGATTAGGACTGTGTTTGTTTTGTGACAGCACCATGCAAAGGTTTAAAAGCTATGGTTGCTTGCTCACGTTGGTTAACTGCTGGTAGACATCATAAGCAAGAGTAAAACACTAAGTGCAATATAACATATTACATGAAGTGAAAAAAAACCACAAATGAATAACAAATAGGCTATCACTAAACACACCACAAAGCTGATCCACTGCTGAAGTGCTCGGCAGTTCAGCAACATCATTATCTATTTGACCTGCAAACAAGCACCATCAAAAACACAACAAAGCTACTATCCATCTATATACACAAATTAAAGCAGAATACTAAACTACAATAATAAGCCAGAAGGGCAGTCCACCAAAATCTCATCAAAGTACGGCCTAACCTTCCCTGAAAATTTAAGCCAAATGCGCCAGTAACCTTATGCGTAATTCTGCTGACAAATGAACAAATAAATAAAAATAAATAAACAAACATTTGGTATCATGTAACCTCGCCATACTCATGCTGCATATGCACACACACGAAACTAACAGAAGAAAGATTCATACACATACAAAATCTAACTAGACCAATCAAAACTATAAAAAAACTTGTTCAGGCACCTTTTATGGATCAGGCCCATTCTACACCATGTGGAAATCACACAGGGCACCCGCAGCTGTAGGAACACAGAAACTCACCTGCAAATGAGCAGTCACGGATGGCAACAAGTCTTGAGAGGAAAGACAGAATCTGAATCAAAAGATCGCCGAGACTGAGTTGTAAGTATGGAACAAAACGGGTCCTCGACGGTCCACGAAGCAACGGCACCTAACAGCACAGAGGCTACAGTTAGCAAGCAGTTTACTAAACACGTGTCAGACACACATAGTCATGATGACAAAACACATAAAAAAATCCCAGAAAAAACAATGCAATATAAAGAAATAAGTACAGAATATGAATATACAAGATAATGTTCATTCGAACATGGAGTATGTCCAATGCATTTCGATAGTGTACAGTATATGTCCATAAAAATATAATCGGTGACCTGTTTAGACTGGTAGAAAATAATCAAACAGTTTAATTTCAAATTGAACAGCAGCAATGATCCTTTCATTCTTCTCTATTATTTTAACTAAACAACAGACATTGTCAGTCACGAGACCATTCGATTTGTCACCAGTGCTTTACTATATATGGTCCATCGTCACCATGCGTCTATCTTGCACAGTTACGGAGATATGGCACCTCAAAGATAATGGGGTCACGAGTTTGACCTTTTGGGGTTACGTGACGTCATCAGTCACGTGACCATTCGACTCCCGGGAGTCAACTTCCTATCCGTGGTCCATGGTGACCATGCATCCATCTGGCATCGTTACGAAGATATGGCGCCTCAAAGATAATGGGGTCACAACTTTGACCTTTTGGGGTCACGTGACGT
>Ga0056128_1005865_pt1 | contig 15470 bp, 6 predicted proteins | sample WorMetLIZISLAND2_FD_71113 | JGI IMG/M metagenome (GOLD analysis project Ga0056128, IMG submission 71113) | Marine gutless worms symbiont microbial communities from Max Planck institute for Marine Microbiology, Germany - Olavius geniculatus... ...
ACTGACAGTGTGTTTGTCAGTTTTTGAGTGCAAATTTTCCATTGTATTGTATTGTATTGGGTAGTGGGTATTCGCAAAATGCAAAAAAATATTATTATTACGTTACGTTATGTTTTTAACTTTATGGAAATACCTGTCGGAGCGACATCTATGTAGTAAAGCCTGAAACATTTGGTAGGATTTTTAATCAGCCGAGAAATCGTAAATAAATATTGTTGTTATGTCGTCTGTGAATCGCAAGAACTGAATAATTAGCAAATAACGTGTCGTTTACTGTCGTTTATGCTGATATAATTGCCACATTCAGTTATTTGTTCTTGATGATTTTCAGTTCGTCTGCGACTGCCACTCTGCTGTGGTTGCTCGCTGCATAGAATATTTAATTCGAAAATTATACGTTCAGATCGGTGATCTGAACCTATCAATTTTCACCGGTCTTTCAGATCGATAAAAATTGATACATTTAGATCGCCGATCTGATAGCTTTAGGCAAAATTTTATACCTTCAAATCAGTGATCTGAGCACTCAGATCAGCAAGATCTGTTAACTACAGACAACAGACTCACCAATCGAGTGATTAATAGTGCTCAGATCGAATGTATCCAACCAAGTTCTTTTTCTTTCTCTTTCATTAGTATGATGATGAGGCTGCTATTAGACGTCTCCGCTTGCGCCATGGCCATCGCTTTGTCAAATTGTAGGTTTATGTTGTCTTACTTGATTTCTCCGTCTGGTTAAGGAACAGTGCATCACTTCTACTGGCAGCCATTCACTGCCTATCTTTGACATATGCCCAAACCATGTCAGGCTTCACTGTGCTATTCTGTCAACCAATGTCTTTTTCCTGGTGTAGAGTACTCCGTACTGTCTCATTCTTCATTCAGTTGTGCCTTGTCACCTGCAACAGTCTCCTCAGCCACGTCATCTCTGCCACTACGATTCTTCATTCGTCTACCTTTCTCAGACACCAGCATTCCGAGCCATACAACACTATTGGAACTAGGAAGGTTTCATACAACTTCACTTTAGTCGTATTTGAAATATTTTTTAAAGTTAAATAACACTAAAACAATAAAATTAGCCAGTACAGCATGGGCAACTGGCTGTCCATGTTTCTCGGCGTTGACCACAACCAGAGTATACATCTTAGCATCTGGGTGGTTAGTAGGCAGGACCCCAGCTGAGGCATCTTTGGACAGGAGGCAGCTGGTGTTTTGAAGGTATAAAATTTTGCTTAAAACTATCAGATCAGCGATCTGAACATACCGGTCTTTCAGATCGCCAATCTGAAGGTATCAAATTATGCCCAAAACTGTCAGATCGGCGATCTGAAAGATCGGTAAAAATTGATATGTTCAGATCGCCGATTTGTGTGCAGCATTGTGGTATTCCACCGATTGGGAAGGTGTACTTTGTGGAATGCAGAATTTTCGGAAGGTGTATTTTGCAGGATGAAAATTTGCGGAAAATGATGGTGTTGTTGTTGTTGAGTTTTCTCGTAGTTTTTGTCCACTGGCTTAAGATCGTAAGCTAATGTGTAGCATTGTTTTGGTTGGCATACATTATGTTGATTTAGTAGGCCTATTAGGCCTTCGCTAACTATGTGACCCGCGTTTTTTAGACATTCGTTTTAGCAATAATGTTTTTATAATGAAAGTATTTCTTACGAAGTATAGAAAGTTAACTCCTAATAGCTTCAGGCCTACATAAACGCCTAATGTAATGCGCACAGTTGTGAGTTAATGGACTTAGAGGCGTTTCAAGACTAAGAGTTAGGTTAAATAGGCCTACTTCAATATGTGATTACTGAGTCGATTCGAGACTTGAATGTCAGCCTAAACCTAAGCTGAGTTGATGATTTGACTTTATTTGAATTTTGCGGAATGCGGAAAAACTTTAAGGTGTAATTTGCGGAACGTTCCGCAACAAAAATTCCGCAAAATACACCTTTCGAAAATTCCGCATTCCGCAAAGTACACCTTCCCTCACCGATTCTGGCGAAAGGGAGTTGCGACCCTTCCATGAGGAGCCGGAGACACATCTCTATTTTAATTAACACTTATTTCTGCACCTTGACATCCCTCATGGCTTTTTACGCACTCAGCACTGCCGGCATGTCCACAACCACTACTGGTCAGGAGTCTTCAACTTGTTGAAGTTCGACCATACGCCAAAGAAGAAGAAGGATTACATATCCCTTGTCTTTGACCACGGAGTTCTTGGGGAGTGTATTCATAGTAGACTTTTTTCATGTGTGTGTTGCAAAAGTTTATTTTACTCTCCTCCATAACATCACTTAAATATTTACCACCCCATGAACATTTGCGAGAAACATTCCTATCTCTAACCCCTAAACCCTGGATTGCTGTTTCTGACTTTGTCAGGCCCATCGAGAGAGGGGAGTAGTGAGGGTAAGTTACCCAAGCCCTGCGACGATTGGGGGTTCCACCATTGGTCAAAAATACAAAGTACACCTGAGTGCATCATTTTAAAAAAGAAAAATTTTAAAATTTTCTCCCCAGAAAGGCATTGCAAAAATATTTCTCAGGCCCTGCTGTGGCTTTTGACGTCCCTGTTTCAGGTTGGTAAAATTTTGCGACAGACTCTTTTTCGGTCTCTTTATTTTTACGTGCGAAAGCAGTTACTGCTTTCATTGCATCTTAGCCATTGCAGTTCTGTCCGTCCATCTGTCCAACTCACACGGGTGGATCAGTCAAAAACGGTGCAACCTAGGATCACCAAATTCTTACCGTCGGCTGCCTGGAAGACTCTAGTTTCAGGAACCGTAAAGCTTTTCCATAAATTCAAAGGGGGTCACCTCGAACGAGGGCGCTAAATGAGAGGGCGTGGGCGTGGGCAAAATTTGCAATTTTTGGCCAATAAGTCGCTCTATCTCAGTAACGGTGCGAGATATGGCCTAGGTTACTATTAATCACTAATAGGAAGTCGTACACTGGCTCTCGATTGGCACCGAATTCAATGACCTTGAATGCCAAAATGAGTTTTATAGATTTTTTGGCGATTTCATGCTGTGACACAAGTGTGTATCATTCACAAAGTGGCATCACGATACTATCGTTATGCGATCCAGATAGAGAATTTGGTATTTGTATATTAACTTAGCGCCAATTTTCAGCTAAACTACTGAACCGGAACTGCTATAGGCTTTCGCACATCTCGTGAGCATTAGCTCAAATTTCTTGTTTTTCTTGACTGAAATCTGTGCCATATATGTATGATTTTGATTTTATAATTCATTCATCCCATTTGTCTTCATTATGATAATAATAATAATAATACATTTATATAGCACCGTAGTGCCGTAGCTTCAGAGGTGCAAATTAATCGTCATTTAGCTATTCCCAAGTTTTAGATATGGTGTACAGTATTTTAATTTTGATTTTCAATTTCAGTTTTGATTTTAATGTGTTTTCAGGTTATTGTTTTGTATTACCCCATCCGCTAATTTTAGCTGTAAACGTAACTGTGAACGCATTATTGTGCATGTAGCCATTTTAAATTTGTGCATGCTGTATTTCTGAAGAGGCTTCATTGATTGCTTGATTGTTGACATATTGATTGATGATGTGATTTTGTGTTATTTGCAGGCAAGCATGAGTTGATCAATGATTGCGGTGTATGTGTTAGAAGAGTTTATGCTGGAGCTGCACATTACGTAAAGTAGTAGTTGTTGTTATTGCTATGACTCCTATAGAACATGTCGTCAATGGACAGTGGCAGTAACTCGGCTGCGGAAGACTTACACAGACCTGTAACCAGTGAATTACCCTTGTCTGTCCCTGAGGGCAGCAGTAGCAGCTATTACGCAGTTGATACTGCAACTGATGAAGTTTTACCTGAAGAAGGTAGCCAAAAGTATACCACTCCAGAAAACACATCAGAGTCCATGAGAGATGATACAGGGAAGTTGTTAACAGATGCCAAGTCGACGTTGTCATCATGTGATAAGAATGATACACCGCAGGTTGTTGACTCACTAGCAGTTGATGGCGTACAGGTGTCAGCCTGTGCTGACATTGTCAGTGAAGTGACACTTGCCGACAGCTGTGACCAGCAGTGCGCCGACACTCAAGAGCTCTGCTCATCGCTGTCAAATGACTGTGAAGTGGCGACAGCCATTGCTGACAGATGTGACACAGTGAAAGCTGACACAACGTCGTTGTCGCTGGCTGATAGCTTAGCTGATGGCGTCACTAATGACCACAGTGAGTACAGCATGCTACACCAAGTAGTAGACAGCGGCAGTGTTGTTTGCACCGCCAACCAAACGGACGGAGACTGTAAGACAGATGATGAGTTTGGTGTTTGTGCTCAGTGTCCAGCGTACAGTGCAGCTGATGTGCATAGTCCAGCGGACAAAGAGGCTGCTATTGACTACTCTGCAGTGAATAAGGCAACTGCTGTAGAGAGCATCGTTAATCACAGTCAACCAAACACTGTGGACACACAGCCGGATGGTTTGCCCGACGAAAGACAGAATGAGAACCCGTCTGCGAAGCACTGTGCAGATACCATAATGTCACTACCCAGTGACAGCAGTGCAGGCACAGTTGGGCTGGAGATCGACTGCACATCGGCTGCTAATATCTCAGAGATTTCTGCTGAAAATAAGGATGAAGCTAAGCTGTGTGTGTCATCTGTGTCTGTGACCCAGCCTCACATCGAAACTGTGGATGATCTGGTAGGAAGTAAATCTAGCGGCACTGAAGTCTTTTATGGCAGTGATGAATACAGCTCTACCACTAACGATGATGAATCTCCATTGTGTCTCTCTGTTTCAGCTGCAAGTAAACTATCAGTGCCAACTCCTGCTTGTGATGTCATGAGTTTGATGGAAGATTCGAAAAGAGGTGCTTCGTCTGAAGGTGACATAGTTCTCAGCAGTGACGAACTAGTAGCATCATCAGCAGTAGCTGCAGTAGAAGCTGTGGCTGAAGGACATTCTGCACACAGTGTAGCAATAGAACACAGCAACAGCAAGTGCCTCAGCCTCATCATCAACTCTTCTCTTGCTCAAGCTAACCAGTTCAACACAGACAGTCAGTTACACAGTGCTGATGCTGACAGTCTGAAAGCCAGTGACACTGCCACAATTTCTGCTGAAACTAACAATAAGTCTAATGATGCCGACACATGTGTTGATAACGACAATCAGTCGTTGCTCTGCAGTAAGCCGAGGTACGTCAGCAACGTCGATGTAAGCATGCCATCGTCATTATCGTTTTGCACCCAGCCACTCAAGTCTCTAGCAGATCTTGTCCAGAAAGTGAGCGTATCATCATCTGGAGGCAGTGAGCAGCTAGAGCACATATCCAAGAGGCATTTGTTAACATCCTGTGATGCTGAAACTATCCTAGATGCTACTGCAGCAATGAGAAACAGTCCGCTGTACTCGGCTCGAGTCAGCTACATGTCTGCTAGTTCACCATGTCGCAGCAGACGAGCTGCAGCGTCCACCATCACAGCAGCATCACAACAGACCCTTGAACAGAATAGCGCGGGGCATGGGTCATCCGAGTTTAAGAAACCGTCTTCATGTGTGCTGCATCATACCACTATTGGACCACGCAGATCCGCTCAGGTCGATCATAATGGAGAATGTGCATCGGTACCTGCCATGACCAATTTTTGTCATCAACCAAGTACTAGCAGTAGTGCAGATGTTGACAGCACTAAAACTGCTTCAGAGAAACATGACAGCCAGTCTTCACCAGCCACGAAGAACTCAGTGGATGGTGAAATGTTGGCAGAGGGTGGTGTTCGGCTGACAAATGATTTGAGTAGCAAACCGGGTCGTAGAGATAGGAAGAAATCACCATCGGCAGGTCGATGTAAGAATCGTGTGAAGAGCTGCAAGGCTGATGTTGTTCATGGCAAGTTGCTGAAGGATCTCATTGTAGCCTGCAGTGGTGATGGAGTTGCTAGCAGCTCTCAGATTCTGCCTGATGGTGAGTCTGTTAAAACATCGACTGTGGGGGCAGCAGAAAGCCTAGAGCAAAACAAAAGTACTCCAGCCCTTGTTGATCAAGCATCCAATCCCTCTGAAATTGTGAAGTCGTCTAAGCTGTCACTGTCTGCTAGGAGGCAGAGGAAGGGTGCAGTGTTAGAGAGGAAATCAACAAAGCTGCTGAGCAATAATATAACTCTGATAGATGTTGCTGCAATGAAGTCTTGTGTTGAGAAAGATTACTCGGAGTTAATCAGATCTATTCAGCAGAGTCCCAATAATAAAACGGCATTGAATGAGTCAAAGGGCAAGAAAAAGAAGGAGAATAAGAAAACAGAAAATGGCAATAACCTGGAACTTGCTGGTGAAGAAATCCAGGACAAAGGTTGCAGCTCAAAAAGTAGATGTAATAGAAAGACTGTGGACAAACTATCTGATGGATGTGCTGAGCCGAATGTAAAAAGTACAAGGTCTAAGAGTAAGAAGCAACTGCCACAGAAAACTGTCAACAGTTCAATTGCTGATAGAGGTCATGAGTCATCTACAGCTGATAGTGTGAAATCTGTTCATGACGAATCTGTTGCCTGCCCCACTGCTACTACGAATGATAAGTCACATGATTTCACTGTGCTAAACTCTCTCTTGCCAACTTCAAAAAAGAGCAAATTGCGGAAGAAAAAAAAATCCAGTCCTCAGAAAGAAGAGTCTGAAGTTGATGAGGTTAAAAATGGGACAGAAACACGTTCTCATTGCAAAGCTGCAGCATCAAAGACCCAGACAGTTAAACAAGAGGCAGTAGAGCAAAATAAGAGCATAGAGGAGGAGTTGGCAGAAAACAGTGCATCAGTGTTGAACACCAACGCTATTGATGACAGTACCAGAGCTATGCAGGTTACATATGCAAACAGGAAAAAGAGGAGGAAGCTATTAAAGAAGAAATCTCCTGCATTGTTAGACTCTGGTGGTGATGGAGTGGACCGTTGCCAGGATGTTGACTGTTCTACTTCCAGTAGTGTTGTCGTCAGTGGTAAATCTCGTAAGCGCAAGTCTCAAGTTCTGTCATCTCTCAGTGCCAGTGATACATCCTATGAGCCGGCAGTGAAAAACAGCAAGAGCGTGGCTTTGGTAGACAACTCTTCATTGGATGCTGAGGAGAGCATTGGTACTTCTGATACAGTCAGCCAGATACAGTCCTCAAAGCAGAGTCCTAGCAGCAGTGAAGTGAAACCAGCGCAGAGAAAAGATCAGCAGCAACTAAAGAACAACAATAAGAAGAAGAAGGTAAAGACAAAGATGACTTGTGCTGAGGTCATGAATGGAACCAGCACAATCGTCCTGCACAAAAAGATTTTGAAGGAAGATTTCCAGAATAAAATGCCCTCCAGTCAGACTGTAACTGATGCTGATGTTGAAGCTGGACTAGATTTGACAGCTGCCAGTCTGCCATTAGATGGCCAGACAACTACAGGAGGTAAAGGTGAAGAGGAGACTGGGACAGTTGCTGATGCAGGCAAGCAGAATGATTCTGAACCAACTCAGCTGCCAGAGTCAGCAGCATTTGATGACAGTACAGCTGTGAACGTTGCCAGCTTCTGTCTCACAGAAGGTAAAGATGGTGATGTCACAGATGATGAGCAGAAGCTATTTGCCTGCACATACTGTGACTACCGAGCGCGCAAGAAAGGACAGCTCCGCAAGCACCTGAGCGTTCACAAAGTGTTCAGTTGCGCCCACTGTGACTTTTCAGCTGACACCCAAGCTGGTCTGGATGACCACATGTCGGTCAAACATCCCAGCAGGTGTGGTCGTCGGCTCTGTAAACGCTGTCACATGCTGTTCCGTGCAGGCAAAGTGTTTACAGATCACGTCGAGCAGTGTACCGGAGTTAAACTGTCCTGGCAGTGTCCCGTGTGCGAGAAGGACTTCAAGTTCATCTCAGCAATGAAAACACACATCCACCGGTATCATGGCGGTAGCGAAGTTTCAGCTAGCGGTGACACAGAACTGACAGCTAATGCTGATGATGATGCTGAGGATAAGTTACAGCTCAGCGGTGCTACAGATGCTGTTGAAACCAACTTCCAGGTGTCATCAGCTTCCGTATCAGTTCAGTCTCCAGTGACACTTCCAGCTGATGGACAACTGTCAGCTCCCATTATGTTATCAGCTTCCAATGCGATACCCATACCCACTGCCATACCAGTACTAACTCCTAGACCAGTACCTGCTTTGGTACAATTACCCACCATCATACCAGTTCCAGCTTCTGTTTCAGCGGTGGAGCCGGTTGGTATGGTGACAGCTGGTAACTCGGTCAGTTCAGTTCGAGCTGTGGAGTCAAGTAGAACATTTGCAGCTACAGCGTCCAACAGTTCAGCTTTGCAAAGTGATTCAGTGTTGTTAAACTATTCAACTGTGCTGCCAGGCGTTGCAGCAGATGTTGGCGGCACATCGAGCCATGACATGATGTTGAATTCTGCTTTGCAGTCGGGAACCCCTGCTGGCCATAAGCTACTAGACCCACCATCTGACTTACAGACTGCTCAAGCAGATGAACATTTAGCCACTAAGCTAGCGTCATCATCATCATCACTTTCAGCATCGACTGTCACTGTTGACGGTGAACTGCGTTATCCCTGCGAACTCTGCCCAAAGTCGTTCAAAGCAAAGCGGTCTATGGTGCACCACAGACGCATGATTCATGAGGGTGGACGACTGAGGAAGAGGGAAGCTGCTGCTGCAGCTGCTAATGATGCTGCTGCTGCTGCTGTGGGTTATGCTGATGATGGAGAGAAGATAAAGACGTGTGACGAAGATGGTACGGCAGCGGCGGACAGGACAGAGCCGGAGGAAAGTGATGGTATTGATAATGAAGCTATTGTATCATCCCAGCATGCTGTAGTAGAGATGGGTGCTGAGACTGATGCTCATTCTGCAGCTGATGCAGCTGCTGACGCTGGTCCAGTACGTCAGGTGTATACGTGCAGCTTTGCCGGCTGCTCTCACAAGTTCAAACGTCCTGGACAGTTACATCGACATGAGGAGAAGCACGCTGGACCAGGTACGTTTTAAATAAAGGCAACTTACTTGCCTCCTTACTTACTTTCTTGTTGAAACTCTGTAAGTTTTGGACTGGGAGCATTGTAGCATAGGAACCAGATTCCTCAGCACATTAGGAACATTGATTCTGCTCCGGTTTTTTTTGTACAGAAGACTCATCTGTTTTTCAACTGCTCTATAGATATTGTAATGGACTATCTTCCTAATTGTTGTAGATAGGGCATTATAACACTGACTGTTGCAATTATGATTATGATTATGCATAGATTGTAAATTTGATATGCTTCAGATAGGAAAAGGTGTGAATTTTAATTTCTTTCAACAAAACATTACTACTTTTGCACTCAGCATAAATTTGGTATCAGGACTGCTGTTTTTATCACCTATAATATAGATTATTTGTGTGAGCTCTTGAGTCTAGAATTGTCTTCTGTGTGATTTGGCGTTTTATGCTCGATTATTTGACATAAGCTAGGCCATTTCAGGGATGATCGATTTCTCGATACTGTTATTAACTTATTATTAGTCTGCAGAAGGTCTTTGCAAACTTTGTGCAATAGTACGAGGGTCATTCCATAAATAAGTTTACAATATGGCAACATTCCATTAATTTTTAAAGTAGAAAAAAATTCGAAATATATGTTTTGTAGGGAATTTAATTCTGAACATACATTGAATTTTTCTTGATGATGACATCATTATTGTGACGTGATTTGCTAATAGAACACATGGTATTTGTGTATTATTTTCCCCACCTGTAATGTACTATGACTCGTAAGTGACAAACAGCACAGAAAAGAAAAAAAGTATAAGAAAAAAAGTAAAAAGTTAACAAGTTTATGTCACGTTTTTAAATGCTAAACATTAGTGCTTCATTTTTCAACATATTCAAATTTGCTTAAACGTTTGTCACTTCTGTCAAGAAGCTTCTGAATGTCTGATGCAAAGAACGATGCTGGCCGCTCTCTGTGCCACTGAAGAACGACTGATTGCACCTCGGTATCTGATACAAATTTTTGCCCATCCAGTATTGTCTTACACCAAACGTGTAATGTTCGCATTGTAAAACACTTGTCACTATATACTGGATGCATTTCACTATGAATCTAATTTGCATTAAGTCTTTTTGCCCACAAAACAAACATAATAGCACACTGGTCGTTACGGGACAATTTCTGTTTCAGCGTCGCCTTATTTGTTGTTCATAAATGACGTCACAATGACGTCATCATAACGACAGTCACGTCAGGTACTCCGTATTAAATTTGCTGCAAAACGTATATTTCGAATTTTTCCTATTTTAAGAATTAATGGAATGGTGCCATTTCGTAAACTTACTTATGGAACGACCCTTGTAAAATGAATTTTCAAGGGACTGCCCTAACCTTGAGTAGTTCTGAAAAAGCATACTGCTTGTGGTTACATAATGGAAGTGGAAACCGATGTTGAGCTACGTAATATGTGTCTGTGTGTCTGTGTGCGTTTAGATGATCGTAAGTTCAGCTGTGATTGGCCTGACTGCCGCAAGTCATTCCTCCATGCTGAGAATCTCGCATCACATCAGCGCCAGCACACTGAGCCCAAGCCATTCCGCTGTGAGCTGTGTCCTCTGGCCTACTGGCAGAAGAGCTCGCTGCACAGTCATCAAGTGAAGGCACACGGCCCTGCAGCAGCGGCGACGACAACGACTCACCACAATATGGACAAGTCGGCACAGTTGTTAGCTGCTAGTAGTGCTGCAGGACAACTTGTCGATGGAATCATTAAGTCGGTGACGGCAAGCATTGAAGCTGAGCACAGTTCTGCCACTAAAGCTTCCTGTGTTGGTGCTGGTAATGCTGATTTAACACCATCGTTGATCAAGAATGTTTCAGCCCCCTGCACAGAACCACCCAGCCAAGATCTGGGTCATCAGGTCATTGCGGTTCCAGAACTGGGTCATGAGGCTGGTACTAGGTCCATACAGCAGGCTAGTCATGAACTACCAGACCATACTGTTGGTAATATACCACACTCAGACACCACTGGTACACAACTGGAAGAAGTGTCGAAGACAGCAGAAAAGTCATCACTGGAACCACTGAATGTTTATGAGTTCTGTGAGGATGAGACAGTCAACGTCTGTCTGCCAAAGCCGTCACGAAGAGAGATAATAACCCACAGTGACGATGATGACGTCAACCATGATTTGATGGCATTCGATGACGACTTGTCTCCTACCATCGATCGGCTGGCTGGGACCATTATCACCTACTCCAGGAAGAAGAAACAAACCATCAGTTCAAACGAGAACCGGTCCACCATCGTATCCGGCCAGCCACTTTCTCCCGATGTCAAAACTACAAAGAAGTCGAGCAAACGAAAATCTGCACCATCAGTTGCCGGACCAAGGCAGAAAAGAACTGGTGAGGCAGAGGTGCTTGAAAATTCAGAGGAACCGGTAAAGAAAAGGGGGCGGAGGAAACGCACTGCTAGTACTAACAGCGATGTAGTGACACATGACCAACAGGCTAAGCCGAGCAGCTTGCCCAGACGGACCTCAACTTCGCGAAGCGGCAAGAGATCTAAGAAGGACAAGACCTCGACATCTGATGGTGACTGGAGAGGGAACTTACTGGCAGATGACGATGATTTCAAGTCTTCGGTGTTACAGAGTGCATTGTCAGCAGCTGCAACTTACAGTAAGAGGGGCCGACGGAAGTCCGACCGGCAGTCGAAGATTGAAAGTCTGAGGGCATCTTCTGGTGATGTAGTAAAAACTCCTGTCAGAGAGGTGGAAGTTGAGTATAATGGTGCGGAACTGGGACAGTCAGAGAACGTCGTCGTAGATACTCCATTGCCAGCCAATGCTGCCGGTAAGCGGAGAACTAGGAGGAAAGGTCAGAGAAAACAAGCCACGAGATGGAGTTTACGCAACAATGCTGAAAACAGGCGCAGAGCAGTTCTGAAAGCTGATGATAATGACATGTCTGCATCACCAAGTCCTCCAAGTCTGATAGTTGAATCTTGCACTCATGACTCCCACACCGCCACAGAGCCGCAAGATACGGCAGCGGGTGGCATCAGTGACCTGGAGGAACAGACGGAGCTTGGTCCGGTGGCTGAGTGTCTGTCTGAGAATACAGAGATACTCAGTCTCAACGATAACATCAATGACGATGCTGCTGCTGATGACGATGCTGCTGCTGATGACGATGAGTGCACAAGAAGGTCGTCGCCAGCTTCATACAAGTCTGATGAATGTGAACCTCGTGTTGCACTAGCTGCTCACCAGCATAATGAAGACAGCAAAGGTAGCTACTTTATCTATATTTCTTTTGATTGTCACCTTTTTATTTTCCTAGTATTCGTATCATCTGAGTGATAAAATTTTTTTTCTTTAAACTTGAGACTAGTTGACTGTTTTTAGTGATTTGTGTTGTTGAGCTAACTGTGTTGTTGTTATGCATGCTTGCATTTTGTTAAATTTTGTTTCTTCTCTGTCTCTCTTATCACTTTCTGCATTTTAATCTTTCAGCACTTTGACACTATTGATTGGGTGGACAGTTGGAAGTGAATGTGGTTTGCAAAATATTAACTTACATCATGATGGGTGTTAAGTTTTTGTACAGAGCCAAGAATAAATCATGACAGTGCTCAATGGAGGTATCGGCTTTAGCAGTCACATTCTACTTTCACGTATTTGTATGTTCGATTTTGCATAGGTTCAGCATTGGAAGACAATGTTGAGATGGTTCGAGATCATAATGACGTCCAAGCAACAGCAACGTCAAAGTTTGTAACTAGTCTAGTGTTATCTGACAGTCACAGAGAGGCCACGGGCACAGAGGGTTCCTCTGCGGCAGTCGTTTCGATGGGTGAGAGAATGTCGGTCACATATCCCACTGCTACATCGCTAGAACTACAGGCATCAGCTCCAGAACACTCGTCCGTTGCTTCTGGGTCAGTGTTCTCACCGGCCAATGAGCAGAATGCTGCAGAAGATTACCGACAGCAACCTCATATGAGTTTAGCTGCAGCTATCACCGCAGGTAAGCTGCAAAGCATATGAAGCATATTTGGATGTATTTTGCATGTACGATGGTTAATATATGGAACACCCTGCCTGAAATGGTCTATTTTAGTTTTCTGGAGCCCGATTCACAAACATTGTCGTAAGACATGTCATAAAATTATCATAACTCAGTATTTAAAATGTCATAAGATTATCTTACGACATGTTGTAAATGAATTCACAGAATTTATTTTTAATGATCGTAACTTTTTCACGAAGGCGTCTTGTTGTTATGGTAACTGTGGTCGTCTGCGAGCCACTCAGTAGTCAGCATAATGCTAGTCAGTAAGTAAAAGCGGTCATTTAGAGTTAAATTTGTAATGTTTTCATTTAGAAATTTTCAATATTCTGACTACACAATTCCGAGTACATGGTGTTAACACACGTGCTGATTTATTTTTTTATTTGTTTAGGTTTTCTTATTTATTGAATGTTTTGAATTTATTTTAGTTTTTTTAGTTCATTATTATTTGCTAGATTTTTGAGACAGGAGGCCTGTTGAAAGCTGTACGAGAGTGGGAGAGGTGAAGTATTTAAAGCATTTCTTGGCCGTGGCACGCTCTGCTGCACTGTCTAGACAGCGTATGGTAGCGATTGGCTACTAGCGAATAGTAGAGATAAATGCATTTTTTTCGTACGCATTAGCTATTCAGTTACTACAGTAAAGGGCTTACAACGAAAGAAAAACAGCCTGCACCAATCACTAACGGACAGCGGTGGACTAAGCAGTTTTATTTTGGTATTGTGGTACTATCAAGTACCACGATATTTGAGTCATTATCATTAATTCATTTGTCGCACCGCTCAACACTACGCTGTGTTATTTTGTATGCTATGTCCATTGTCAACATGTGTTTACATTGCTACGGTGTAGCAACGGTCCATCGCCAATGCAAAGTGCTGTTTATTTATCCATTAATTAATTTATTTAGCAAAAAACCACACAAAGCAGATATAGTATAAATCTAGCATTTCTAGATTACGAGTATAATTGAATTAGAGGTCTTATGAGTCGATACAAAGAAGTTTTTTTCATGTTGGATATAATTAGAATGGGAAATTTTGATTGTCATAAGACACCTAAAAAGTGGTCGTAAGATTTTTGTCGTAAAATTGTCGTAAGATGTTTTGTGAATAAGCGCATTGTCACAAGATCACGTACGTGTGCAAAATGTCATAAAATTGTCACAAAATGTCCTAAGATGTTTTGTGAATTTGGCCCCTGGTTGGTTTCAGTCAGTCTGGCAAATATACTGGGTGGGCCAAAAAACCAGACCTGTTTGATCGTTGATAACTCAGCGATGGTTACCCATAGAAAGGCGTGTGATATGTCTACCGTTTTAAAATGTTGTAGACAAAAAGGGTCAAACTTGCATAGCTAATCATTTAAATACTTTTCGCCTAATTTTCATAAATCTTTATTACCCCTGAAATTAGGCATTTACCTGCACTCTCATGTGCCCGAGTTCATTGAACTCAAAAACTCACTGCCAAAAAGTCCAGATTTAAATTCTGTGAATTATTCAGTGTGGGGCATTGCAACAGATAGCATGGCCACAAAATTTCAGTAACTGACCAGCTAAAACGTGTGCTGATGGAATGCTGGGCTCAGCTGATCTTGAACACATTGACTCCAGCGATCGATCAGCTGTTTGAAAGGACAGATGACGGTTATGAATGCAAAAGCTGGGCAACTGCCTATGTCGAATTTCATCTAAACTCAACGTGTGTGTTAATGATTGTTGATATTTCACTGTATGCTAAATGAAAATCAAATTTATGTGTTACTGCCAATTTAGCATGATTTTAGGGGTGGGGCAGATTTGTGTAAATCAGGCAAAGAATATTCAAATGCTGAGACATGCAATTATCCACCAATAAAATTCCGGTTTACTAAGATTGCCGAATTACCCTGGGTTTAAACCTAGAGTTACTTACCTCGAGCTATCTCTCGTTGCAAAAATGCGAAAAAATTACACCGAGATTTAACCCCGAGGTGACTCTTCGATCTCGGGTTAGATAATCCAAGGTTTACCCCTCGTTTTAAAAACCAGGCATTAGTGTTTTAATTTATTAAGCCTTGTAGTCCAGTTGTGATGTTGCAGTGTGTCACAATGTATACTTTGTCTATTGAAATAGCGAAATGAATATTCTGTTCTCTGTAAGTCTTTGTGTATAATGTTCAGTATTTGGATAGCTTGATGCTTTACGATGCTGTAGTTTAGAAGTTGGAACTGTAATGTACCACTAGTTGTTAGGAGTAGCGATGACCATCATCATCATCATCGACAACCGTGGGCTCAATGCCCGTTGGTGTCTGACGCCATTCTTACTATCGCTGCCCACCGCTGCCTATCTAGGGCAGCGTGGCTTAACTCCTGCAGGGT
>Ga0056128_1005866_pt1 | contig 15468 bp, 9 predicted proteins | sample WorMetLIZISLAND2_FD_71113 | JGI IMG/M metagenome (GOLD analysis project Ga0056128, IMG submission 71113) | Marine gutless worms symbiont microbial communities from Max Planck institute for Marine Microbiology, Germany - Olavius geniculatus... ...
GAGAATTACCTCTAACAGTGGATGATGATAACCGACGAACAACATGTCTGCAATTGACTGCATGTTGTCGCAGGAATAATACCGCAGTAATCATGATCTGCAATGAAATGAAAATGAGTCAACTGAACAGATGTTGCAAGAAGACTAGCGCTCTGGATAAAATGACCAGCAGACTGGCATAACAACTAAGAAAGTATATAACTGAGCTCTGAGCCGAGCTGATCTATTTTTTCCCACAGCGACTTTAGACAAATGAGGCATGTGCACACAGCAAATAAGAAAACAGTACTGAGATGCAAACAGTCATGACGAACAAAGACTTCATGAAAATTTCAGCCATGGAGTCTTTGCTGCCACATGTTTCGTTTCAACTACAGCTGTCAAATTAACACATTAATTAACGCGTTAATGTGTTAACAAATTAACGCGCATTAAAAAAATTAATATGCAATTAATGCATCTACGTAAATTTATGTTAAGTTAATTAAATTTACTAAATTCTGCGAAGGAAAATTTCCAATATTTCGTTAAACTGCGGTTATTTGACAATCGAATGAATTTAAGTAACTAAACTGTAGTTGCCATTCATGACTAAAGTAAATATATAATTACTCCGACAACAGGCTAATAGATTTCTATGCTAACTATGTCATCAGATAGGTGGATTATACGTTTAAAAATGTGTTACTAACTTTCCATACTTAACAGGCGGGGCCCCCAAAACGTCGCTGGGCCCGGAGCAACTTACCCTCCACTCTCCCTCTCGACGGGCCTGGGTGCATTAATAAAGCATTAATTAATGCAATAAAAAATTAACACAGTGCATTAATGCATTTATAAAATTAATGCTTTGACAGCTCTAGTTGCAACTCTGCACATTTCACTGCCAAAAAGCTGTGCAGAAAAAGATTGCTTCACCGTCAGGTACGCTTGAAAACCACCAGACACTAACGGAAAAGTGTATGACCCATACCAGTTGATACACATTATATCCATTCACTGGCTGTAAGCTTAGCTAGGAAGAATTAGATAACGAGTGGTGTCGATAAATGTGCATTGAGCAGGCATCAACAACATGAGTGACAGATTTGAGGATCTGAGCATTCTATAGTGGTGTCACCTAAGCATCTGACATACTCGTGCACCCCGTGTCAAGGCAACTGGCAGGCATGTAGCCCGCATCACAGAATTGGCGTCTGGCACTCTGTCCCTCTTTCTAGGCATGCAGTGGCATGCTGGTTCCGTCATTTTTGCATTGTCTAAGTAAATTGTCTTGCAGCGGTCATTTATGAACGCAATCACATTTCTCCTCAAAGAGTGTTTTCGCATACCTAGGGTCAGTTAGAGTTAGGGTTAGGAATAGGGTCAGTGGTTGGACAATGGTAAAATATGGATGTGCGGATCTGGCAATGGGTAAAAAACGGATTTCGATGCGGAGGACATCCGCATTTTATCCATCGTACTCAGTCATGCCTCTGGACCAATAAGCGGTGTATAACCGACGCCATGAATTAATTTCGGGCCTTTGGGTGCTGGACGTTTGGACGCCATGCTTTGTGACTGGCATGTTATAATATTACTGTACTTTGCATATTGTTTGAGTTAAAATCGTAAGTTGGCAAAATAAGAAAAATACCAAATCTGGGTTTACAACAGTAACCTCTTGCTGCACTTCTTGTCATTTGTCATCACGTGACGTCACTGTAGGCCTACGTCGTCGTCATGCATTGTTGCACATCGTATGTTGTCGTGCGTCATCGTCGTGCGTCATCGTCGTATATCGTCTCTGCGTGTCATCGATGTCGCACTTCGTCCTGCGTTATTGCACGTTGTCGTCAATATCTTATCGTTGTGCGTTGTCGTCGTCAAGTGACAAAGCAGACCATTGTTTTCCGAGTAAATGCTTAAACGAATTTGCCATCAGGAATTAGGCTGTTGTCTAGCCCTATGCAGAGTGAGAACTGTGAAAAAATTCACAGCGTCCGCTGACCAGTTTTTATGCGCGAAATTTTTTTGTAATTAATTACGAAGCGAATGATTGAAAAACTCAACAACTTGTATGACTGGTAATGTACGTGACAACTGTTATCCGCACATCCGTCTTTTATCCACACATCCGCACTTAGCACTTAGCATCCGCAGATTTTGCCATATCCGCAGATCCGCTTATTACCTATAGCCTCAGTGGTTAGGGTTTGTGCCAGTGTTCAGTTATGAAAAATTGTACAAAATTGTTCAATAAACGTACGTATGCAAAAACACTTTCAGGCTAAAAATGCGATTGCACCCATTAATGTATCTTATGGTCTTTCCCGCAGTGTCTGGCGGTATACTGCAATCGTGCCCAGCTGTGTGTATAGAAATTTATGAATTCGTTCACAGCCGGCCATGCACATCGTTGGCGTTTTTCTATATATACAGCCTGAGCCGGCCGTATAACACCAGTCACTTTTCCGGCCCTTGCTGCCATTCATGTTACACGGATTTGTGTGGTCTTAGCGATTGTAGTCCCAGGATCCCAAATCCCGGCCGTTTTCGCCAATCCTGAATCCAGGGATTGGCGTCGTCCCAATACTGGGATTTCGGGATTACAAAAGTTGGTTAAAATTATACTTTTTTGTGTGTTAAATGTACGTAGTTGGTAATTTGCGGAAATGCGGAATGCGGAAAGTAATTTGCGGAATGAAATCTGCAGAAGTAGGCTGCGGAACGGTGGGTAATATGTGGAATGCGGAATGACCATAACACCCCCGGTCGCACTCAGCATTTATTGCCACTAATTACCGAGCAACGTAGGCTACTGTACATGATATCTCATGCTTAGATTGAAATACAACGCTGTCATATTTCATCTTTGTCATTTTAAATTCTTTTAAAATAATTTATTTGTTGGTTGCTACTTGTTTAAATTATAGGCCTATGTTTCTAAATTGTTATGTTATTTTACTGTATTTTACTTTGATATTTATTCGCTGCACGTCGATCTATTATAGGCTATTTAACGCCATATGCAGCCAAATGCACTTGAAACAAGCGACGCTTGTTTGATTGCTTTTGTTGTTGTGACGTCAGCTGACGGGGAGTCAGTAGCTAGAGTGGCAGGTGTGCTGCACAGTCTTTGGCACTTTGACAGTTTTGAAAGTATTGGTTTATAAGCCAGGCACACAAAATAGGCTCAATAAAGTGACACAAGCTAACTGTTTTAACATAATTCATCATGTGAGGCTATAATGTGAATATATGGCCTTGCATTCCAGGTATATAGGCTACTGTTCATTTCAGCACAGGCGTTATAATGATTTAAACATATTCAATCGACATAACAGGCTACAGAAGCACAAATTTAAATAATAACAACAGTAAACCTATATTCAAACATCAAAAGAAATAAAATAAAATCTAATCAATAATATTATAGTCGCAAAATTAAATTAGTTTATTACAGCGTCACAGTTCAAAATCACATTGTATGTTTTGGAGTGTTAACGTTTTTTAGCGTTTTTTCTACATTTTGCAACGTTTGCGTCATTTTCCATTGTTAGCTACAGCAATTCCGCACCATATATTCATCATCATCATCATCATCATCAGTTTATTTTGGAAACACAAAACATGACAATGTTTCAATATTCCGCAAATTACCAGCACGTCAAGCTCGGAAGGTTGGCAGTAATTTGCGGAATCGGGCTGATCACGTGATCATGCCCGTCAACCAATCATTTTCATTCCGCAGATTTCATTCCGCAAATTACTTTCCGCATTCCGCATTTCCGCAAATTACCCTTACCCTTAAATGTACCAGATCAGCCAAAAATGGTAAAATGTTACTGATGTACGACCCGCGGTATGACCCATGTTCAAGTTCAAGATTGTACTGAATATCCTCTAGTATTTTATAATCTAACTGCTTATGCCTTTCAGTACATAACAAATACTGTTACTCACATTCAAAATATAAAAAGCGAAAATGATTCAAGAAGAACTAAACACGGTTAGGTCCAAACACTGTTTGTTTACATGCAGCTGCAAATCAAAATGTATTCTATGTTTCGTGTCTATGGTAGTTTATGAATATGTAAATATGTAAATCAGTCGGACCATACTACTTTGACAATAAGGGTGTGATCCGAAACTGTAAGAAAACGAATAACAGCGTGGTGGTCGTCCTCATATGATCTTCTAGCCAGATGGCCAAAAAGTTGAAGCCTTCTCATGTGTCGGCTTAGGCAAAGCAGGTGCTGAATTTCCTTCGTCGGAATATCAGTCGCTGTCCACGTGATGCCAAAGCTGTTGCTTTCAAGACACTGGTACGGCCAAAATTAGAATACACTGCTTGTTCTTGGGACTTTTACACCACTCAGCAAATATATTCACTCGAAATGGTACAACGGCGAGCGGCACGGTTTGTCAAGCACGACTGCAGGAGGACTAGCAGTGTAACCAGTATGATGTCTCAGCTCGGATGGGAGTCTTTACAAAGTCGACGTAAAGTATCCTGGCTGTCACTGTTTGCCAAGGCCATGCGTGGAGCAGTTGCTATTCTGCTCGGTGGTGTTGTCAGACAAAACCGCTCTACAAGACGCACTGGTTCTGATGAGGCACTGACTTTCCAACAGATCTCAACCCACTGCGATACTTTTCAATACTCTTTCATTTCGAGAACTGTAGTTGGCTGGTGTCAGCTATGAAGTGAAGTTTAATGTAAATCCAGTAATCTATCTTTCCGGGACATTCTCAGCAATCACTTTTCTACTAACTGTTACTGATGTCCGCCGTGGCAGCTGGCAGTAAAGGGTGCAGTGTGCCCGTGGCCAGTAACATTCTGAAGTTCTGAAGATTTATGCAATAGGCGTGTTGCAGCATGGGCATTTCTCTCCATTTCTTGGTTAGACACACTATGCAAACCCCCGCTATGTTAACCCCTCCCTCTCAACCCCTCAGTGTTGACTCAAACCCCTACCGCATCGAACTTAGTCAAATGCTGTATTCCCCAGTCAGTGACAGATGACAGCATTCATACTCACGTGCGCCTGCATAAAATTTTCCAGAGGGGAGAGGTTGTGATGCCAAAACCACTGAATAACATGGGAAATGGGAGGGAATATTTCCCTTTCCCACTGAGAAGTCTAGGGGAGCAGTGCAAGCTTTCCCAGTGGGGTCTGGGGCTGAGCACTGGCCAAAGATGAACTTGGTGCATTTTTAGCCTCACAAAATGCTTTTGAACAAGTTCTGGTGGAACGATGACTCCCCTCCCTTTAAGTCGCAAAAGTTGTCTCACTTCATAAATGTAATACACTTTGAGCGTTGTTTTTAGTAGATGTACAGATGGCCGTGTTGCAGTGCTTGTTGTTCAACACCATGTTGCTGCATTTGAACTTTTACATATGCTGTAGTCATGTGTCAACATGACTAATATTGATTCTTGGGCCTTTTGTGTTGTAGATACAATATTACTGGCAATGGATGGTAAAGACATAAGACAGCGTTTTGTTGGTTTACAACATCAGATACATTCGCATCAGGATGACAAGAGTCCTCAAGATGATGAAAAACGTCGTTCATCACCTTTACGGTATATCTTATCTGTCATCCCAAAACTATGGGAGCAATCCCAATTTGCCTGATCACATTTCACCCAATCCCTAACCCTAATTCTAAACCATTTTTCTAACCTTAACCGTAAAATTTGTAAATGCAGGCAAAATGGGATCAGTATTATTAGGTGAAATGGGATTAGGCAAAATGGGAAGACACTAAATTAGGTTTTGTTGATAAGTGTGCACTTTGAATAAGTCCATTTGATGTTGTTTCCGAGATTTTTGTTTTTTTTCTATTGTTTTCATTTAACTTCTAGTGTTATAATTAACTGTTTGTGTATTTTTTGTTGCAGTCACTGGTGCAGAATCATCGTAATGGCAGCTCTGATACCAGTACTGTTTGTCATCCTGTATCTTAATGTATTAGCTGATGAAAACTCACTACCTGTTGCATTCAGGTATGTCTTTCATTGTGACTGTTCTGGCTTAAAGAGTTAAATGTGCATTGTCCCTGTTGATGTGGTGCAAGCAACAGTGATGGCATAATCAAGATTCATTAATGTTCTGAGTTCAGTTACCAGATTCACCCTGGATCCTCAACGCTTGATAACTTGTTGATAACTTTTGAACAGTTTAGTGTGAAGATGTATTAGGTTAATTATTATCCGTCAATATATTGGTGATTTTGTGCAGTTTGCCAGATCCGCCACGACTTGAGGGATCCATAAAGCCGAACAACCATCTGCACGTAGCTGAGAAGCTTTATGAAGGCAAAGTCCTTGGACCAGAATCCATCGTATTAGATCATGGTAAGCTGAAGCTTTGCAGCTTGTTTGCCAAGATTTACTGTAGGATATTAATTGAGTTACTGGTATTGAGATTATTATGTTATAGAATTAAGGTTACCAGAATGCATTTGGGAGGTAGAAAGTATTTTGAGAGTTCACAAACTGTCACCCCAGTCCCAAATTTTGGTCTGTGAGAAAACTGTATTTTTGTCAGAAAATTTTGGTCCAAAAATGCAAAGGTTGTGGCAGAACAAGCATGGCACTGTTTATCACTTGTCCATAAGAGTCAGATTACGCCATATAGTCAGAAATTAGTTGATTCTTGCAGGCATCTATCCTTTCCAAACATTTTCCTTTAATGAGTAATTTTTCGTACTAATGAGCAAGCACGTGGAAGCATTTTTTTTCATGGAACAGTTATTGTCTGTATGCTATTTGCAGTTCTTAGCAGATGAATTTTAAGCATTGATAGATTGGCATCAAAATACTGCTCTAACTATTTTTAAAGGTCCTATTGGACCACTGGTGAAGTTGGATAAACTTGGAAAATGACAATAAAATGTTGTTTGTTTGTTGTTGTTTAGGTCATCTGTACACTGGAACTAGTGATGGAAAAATCTTACACGTTTACAAGGGAGAAATCAGAACCCTCGCTACTCTAGGAAAACCACCATGTGGTATTTATTGAACTTGCAAAGTTTTATTTCATAACTGATGTGAAATTATGTGTAGATACAGCTATTTCTTATGTGCTGATTGACCAGTTATATATTACCTATTCACTGTGACTGCACTTCTTATTGTTATTTTTTGTAGTTCTTTTTATTTTTGTTTTTACTATTGTGTTGTCTTTTACACAATAACTTGCATAGTTATCACATAGTTATGCAGCACAGCTGTCATTTAGGACTGTAGAAATGAATAAATAAACAAACAAATAAACAAAGTAGTCAGTAATGTTTTTATTTTGTGATGCGGACACGCCGGACAGACAGACACACTGCCTAGCAAGATCAGACAGAACCAGTCGAAATGGGGCATTATAGACTGCATAATGAGCGACAATAAACATCACACACTCATTCAGATAGACAGAGTGACAGCTGATTGACGCCGATGCTGCTTTGTACTACGTTCCTACTATCTGATAAGATATAGTTGCTTTTGCCAATTACTTTTGATGACCGATCGACTGTAAATGATGTTGACTTATTGGCACTGTTTCGGTCATCAGTTATGGTCATTCACGGTAGTTTGTACATTAACGTGATGATTCATACATTTCTCGCATCCCTGGGCAATAAAGATGGTGTAATGAAGGACAGAAAATATCGAACAATTGACCATGTGGACAGACATCCAGAATGTCTGGAGTATAACAGGGAAGGTTATTAGAACAACCATTATTATTAATTACATATGCACATGTATAATGGAGTTTTTACAATGTTAGGTTTAGCTTGTTTTTTTGTGTTTTCTGTTTTTGTAAAGGTTAAACTTTCTGTTCCTTTACTATGTTTTTGTGTACATTATGCCTGGAAAGGCTGTCTCCGAAATGACCTATACTGTGTCGGGTGGGATGTTAGACCCTACACACTCACTCACTCACACAGACATCCAGACAGATGGTTGCTTAAATGTGATATATCTGACTTTAATGCACTGTATAACGACAGCTGCAGAAAAGTGTTTTAACCATTGGTATATTGCTTTTCATCTTATTAGCTTGTTATGCTGTTACTTGCTGTACCAGTATCACACTGCATTTTAATAGGAGTTGTTTTTTTATTAGTATAGTTTGCATGATGCCTTGTGTTAGGTGGATATGCGAATGAGCAGACATGTGGTCGACCGCTGGGTATGAGACTGGATTCGAACGGTTATCTGATCGTCTGTGACACAACACTCGGCATACACAAGATTAATGTTGCTACTGGTGTGTGGAACTGTGATTGACTTTTTCTTTCTTTCTTTCGTTCATTCGTGAAGCGTACGATTGATTAAAGTCACCGGAATAATCCAGCAAAGTAACTGTTTATGTATGGTTACCTTATCATCATTGTATGTTATACATGCTATAATTCGATTTTTGCCTTGCCGTGTTTCATAAGTAGCACATGGACCTTGAAGTGGAGGGTTGTGGGATAAACCTAATTGAGGACTGAAGAAGACATTGAAATGTTTAGAGGTTTGTTATAAGTTAGTATGTAATGCCTGGAGAAGATGTGTGTATTGCGGCCAGGCTAATGTTGATGTTCACAGTGATTAGTTCACTCACAGCATGCCTCTACTGTTTCCATTCAGGTTCTGTTAGAATTAAGTGTGTGTGGAAAATTCTTTGTTCTTGCCGCTGTGCTGTGTCGCTAAATATCGCTAATGTAATCTTGATGTCAACAAAAAGCCATTTTCTCGAAAAGATGACGCCTAAACGAGCTTGCAGTATGAAAACAGGACAATTGAGGAAAAAAGTGCAGTAAAAAACTTGATAGATTGTTGATAGATTGTTGGTATAAAAATAAATTACTTTCTGCCAAAATTTTTTAACCTAGTTTTGCTTTTTGCCATGTTAAACGTGGCCGTTGCATGTACTGCGTGAACGTCGTTGTGCAGCAGCCATTATCAGCGGGCAGCGTTATCTCTGCAGCATGCGTTAGTGTCGCGGTAGTGCTCGCAGTTTAAATATTTTTTTTGATTCCAAAGTTGTTTAGTAGCAAGTTTTGATTAATACTGTTGTTGACAACTCTGGCAGCTAAGAGCTAAAAACACTATCTTTGTGCATTTTTGTTTGTTTATTGTGGAGTTACGTAACATTATGATTAGTGTTTTATTTTACATGGTAAAGTGGCATCAGTATTAAGGCAAGGTGGACTATTAGTATACTATCAGTTGCACAATACTTTGATTAATGTTGCCTAGCAAAAATTATAAACATGCATTTGAATTTGTTAAAGTTACCTTCCAGAACACTGATAGCTTTTTTCACCTCGGATACAGTAAAAATGGCATTTTTGATAACGTCATAATTACGTCAGCTCTACATAGTGACATTGCAATATAAAACGAAAATTTTTTAGTAGTTCAATGAAGTGGATATCCGTGACAACTCACGCCAAAAGGTATGAAAATATGTTGAAGTTTGTCAAAGATACGTCAAAAAACTGTAGACTTCTTTTCCGGACACAGTGTATTTGAGAATTTTATCAGTCCACACATGACGACAGTGTCAAAGGCTGTAGAAATATGCGCGGTGTATGGGCAGAATGGCCTGTGTTAGGCCATGGCAGTTATGTATGGTCAGTAGTGTACGAAAAAACAATAAAACTGAGAATAAGAAAGAGAAATACAGCATAAAACCACACCAATTCTGCTGCAGTTTGTCTTAGCACAAAAGTACATATGTTGTTTGAGATAGCTATAGATTTGTCACTCACACTGATGCAGGTGACGTTCATCTTCTGCTTCCATCCAGTGTCAACATTACTGGCCATTTGCCGCACTTTCTCAATGACTTGGACATTGACAGTGACGGCAACATTTATTTCACCGATGCTTCGTATCTTTTCCCGCGAAGGGATTTCGTACTGGAGATGCTTGATGGGCGTGGCACTGGCAGGTTAAAATCCGTTTGTAGCTGAATTTTATCAACCGTCATTCAGTGTTGTGACTTTGTGGAGTGGAGAAAAAATTGTTTAGTTTATTAGCAGCATTAACCGAATTGGAGGCATACTGTAGTTTGGCCAGATACTGGCAGAATTTTTGGTCAGATATTGTGGATTTTGTCTCATTCTGTGTGCGCAAAATATTTGCAGCTAATAGCAATGAAATTAGTTTTGTCTCGGCTTCATTTTAGTGATTTTGTGATCTGGTGCATTGGACTGAACTGACATAATCATATTGCATGATTATAATACGTTTTATCAACATTTGTACTTTTTGACTATTTTTAATGTGTGACACATACCTACGTTTTAAGTTAGTGGGTGTGTTTATTTGAGTCATATTTTAGAAAATTACTGATTTACTTAGTGTAGTAATTTTTTATTGTAATATTTGTTTTTTGGTTAGTTGTAGATTTAGTGTAGAAATCTGTACATATCTATACAGAATTGTGATAATATTAGTGTCAATGATTACACGACAGTGGTGATGATAGCAATGAACACCATGGGCCATAAAAACGTGGCACTTTTCTTTTGTCTATATCTTTACCAATTATTGACCGATTTTCAAAATTATTTGACTGGCACACTGTGTAGACAATTTGCAATAATGTGATTATTATATATTCCACCACACAGTAAATGCATCTCTACACTACCTTGTGAAATAAAAATGTAAGCAAAAACTAACGATAACAACAAAAATTTAGGTAAATGAAAAAACACTTCAAACCAACATTGTGATGAACATGGTTCCTATGGTTAGGGGAAGTCAGGAAAAAATCAGAAAAAGTCAGGGAATCTTACATTCCAAAGTCAGGGAAAAATGAGATGGTCAGGGAAAGTCAGGGAAAATCATAGTACCAGGGTGCAAAAGTTAACAAAGATGCATAAAAAAATTTTGAATTGTTTTACGTACATAGATTACAACAGTTTGAAATTTTTTTTCTGCTCGCCTTGCTCGCAGATTATTTGTATCTCCTCTATTAAATTTGTTCCGCCGCCTTTGTTTCTAGTGCGATTGCAAGCGATTGAAAGCTAACATTGGTATTTTGCATGAACATATTAGTCAGGGAAAACGATTCATTTGCTCCTGGAAAGTCAGGGAAAATAAATTCTGCAGAGTAGTAGGAACCATGGATGAATGATCCGTATGATACTAGACTGTGTTAGATCCACACAGTTTAGTGTCATACAGACCATTCACTGTAATGTTGGTCTGAAGTGTTTTTTTTTCAATTTTACCAAAAGGTTTGTTATTATCATTATATATGTATATTTCAGATATTTCGCAAGGTAGTGTAGAGACACATTTTTGATGTGGCGGGATGTGTAATAATCACGTTATTCAAATTGTCTGCAGAGTGTGCAAGTGAAAAAATTTTGAAAATTGATCAATAATTGGCAAAGATATGGACAATAGTAAAGTAATGTAAATAGTAATGGAAAATAGTAAATAGTAAATAGTAGTTTTTTGACCCACCCTGTAGGATTGGACTAATAGAAAACAGCAGAATGACATTACATCATAGTGAATGTAAACATACATTTTCTTTTTTTTACAGTAATTCTAGGTTGAGCCATTATCTAAAAGTCAACTTTTGAGGGAATTGCTGTGGCTTAATTTTTTGCAGGCAAGATATCCTGAGACGAAATGAAAAATTGACAAAATGGAAATGATATTGGGTCTCTTGCAGTTTTATACGTATAACAGATGTGCCATTCGCTGGTGAAGCACATGTCATTTGAGTGATGCTATGATGCTGTGTGCACAAATCAGTGAGTTGTGACTGTGTGAATTGCACAGATTTATGCGCTATGATCCACTGCGAAATTCCACCGAAGTCCTGCTAGAAAATCTGTACTTTGCCAATGGCGTTCAGCTCTCACGATATGATGACTTTGTTCTTGTGGTCGAGACCAGCAGAGCTCGCATCATCAAGTGTGTTTAACCTATTTCAGTTTTGGCGTCGACTTAACATTGACAGTTTAGTAGAAATGCCACCTTTTATTTCATGCTATATTTGTTAGTTTGAGTTGCTGTGCATTCGGAAAGTGCTGATATTGCCCACTTTATGTTTAGAACTCTGGCACAGTTGCAGTTGCGAGGCTGCATATAGTTGGGCAAGACAGTGGCTGCAATGAACATGGCAGGATTGTATTTCTAACGTACTCGTAAAGAGTTACTGAATAGATCTGATGTCATTTTGTCAGCAAACGTCTGCTTTAGTGCCATAATGGTTAGACATTGATGGTTGAGGGAAGAAGTAATGGATGTAAATGCATTTTTGTTTAGTTTTAGAAATCCATTTATATATTAGTCAGAGGTAACTGAGGCCCGAAAACTTTTGTGAACTGGTGGATCTTGGATTATCTCTGCATGCCAGTATTCAGTTAATGCGGTGGATAAAGCCTTGATGAAGTGTGATCAGTGGAAAAGTGTATCATGCCGCTGCCTACTGTAGAGAAAGTTTCAAACTGTTTTGTCTGTTCTAAATGGGTTAAACGTTGCTGGGACGTCAGATTTTATTGTTGTTGCATTGACTTCAACAGTGCAGATGGACCAGCTGCATTTTTAGTGTTGGGTGAAATCATTTATACACCATGTCCCAAAATTAGCGATACCCTCTTCGATCACACTTAACTCAGTTTGTCGTTGATGGATTTTAACGAAACATTGTACACTGCACTATCGTAGCATTACTTACCATCACGCTTATTGTGACGTCCGCACCTTACCATCTGTGTAACATCATTATGACATCAGAGTTTGTTTACATGAGGGTTATGTTCAATGCATTGTTACTGACAGGACGATCAAGCTGTGGCCAATTTTAGCACAAACTTTAAAGACTAGTTCAGAATGATTGTCTTCACAAATTTGCTGGGTATTAACGATTTTACACCAGTTTATCTGTAGGGGTGTCGCTAATTTTGGGACACAGTGTGGAATAATTTTAAACCAAAATCCAGGGTGACCACTTGTCTTAAAAGCCTGGAAATGTCTGGGAATTATACAGATGTCATTGAAATGTTGGGAATTTCAGTGAAAGTCGGAATTTTTGTGGGAGGATGTCAGCGAAAAAATCTTGTCATGGAAAATTGCCTATGCATTGCATAATTTCACATTTTGTCTAAAAAATTCTTCACTCATTACGCTCACATATCATTCTGCGACTGCCGACCATCGTTAAACAGTATATTGATGAATCTTTGCCTGCCCTACTGAAAAAGTCAGGAAATTTCATGTGCTCTGGGAATTGGTCACCCTGAAAATTGTGTGTTAAAAATTAATTTTGAAATTTAAAATCTCACACAGTCAGTCACTGAGCATTTGTCGGCTAGTGACAGATGTATTTGTTGTGTTAGGTACCATCTGAAAGGAGTCAAGGCCGGCCATGTGGAGGTCTTTGTGGAGAATTTGCCGTGTTTTCCCGATAACATCCGACGAAGTTCATCAGGCGGTTATTGGGTTGCCTGTATTTCACTACGCCATGACGGACAATTCAACCTGTATGATTTCATCGGCCCACGGCCTTGGATAAGATGGATTGCATTAAAGGTGGTGAGTACAAGATTATTTTCTATTGGTTTTTTTTTAATTTGCGCATTTTTGTGAATTATTTCAGATTGTCAGATTTAGCCTGTCATGATAATTCTGAAAGTTGGCTGCATTTTATGTTTTTGTGATAGTTGTGTCATTTTTTTCATTTCATTCTAGTCATTTGGTGTTAGCAAAGTTGCTAAAGGGAAGTAACTGGGAAACTGCAACTTTCCAGGAATCACAGGCGTTGTAGTGGGGCCTTCCTAAATTTTGGGCTGTCAGAAAATTGTCCGAAAATTTGCTCCTTGTCAGAACATTTCTGTCTAAAAGTGCAAAATTTGGGGCTGAAACTTTGAGGAAGTTTAGGGGCAAAATTGAAATTTTGAGCACCCGTAAATGGTCGTGTGTGTCAGGAATTTGCAGATGTCCATTTAAAAATTGCAACTTTTTGCCCCGCTTGCTTTTTTAACCCACGACGCTGGTGATCAAAACAGCAGTTTCTACGTTGGAATTTAAGTTCCAGAATCTGTTACATCTGCATGTTGCTGCTGTTTGTCACTGACAGTTGTCACAAAGTTTTGTGATGAAGTTGTTCCCGCCGGGTGCTATGCTGCTAGAGCTGAACGCCCAAGGACACATCGTGCGTGCTCTGATGGACCTCACTGGTGAGAAAGTTTGTTACAGCAGCGAGGTGGCAGCTGATGCCGACTCACTGTATGTCGGCTCGTTCAGCAAGCCGTTCATTGTCCGTGTCCGCTTGGATCGACTTCGTTCTGTTGCTGACTAGCGGCCCCAGCGGCATAAAAGAACACGAGGCAGTTTTCCGACAGACGCAGTCTGCAAATTTCGGACAGAGGAGATTATGGGTACTTGGAATTCCCATTTTGCTTCAAAATTTCCCACAAAGTGGGTGTATTTTCAGCTTTACATTTTTCATTTCTGGATGAAAATTTTCTGACAAGAAGACGTTTTTCTACGACAATTTTCTGGTAGCTCCTAATTTGGGGGAGTGCAATTGCCACCACCGACCACCGCAAAGTGTGCCATGTGACACTGCTCTGTTGCTTCCTGTAATTAGCGATAGTTCTCGCTTTAAACACACATAATTCAGTTTGTAGTTCATGGATTTCAACGAAATATCATACACTGCACTATTTTAGTATTATTTACCGCCGAACTTATTAGGACCACTACGCTTTTCCGGGTGTGCTCAGTGTGACGTCATGACGTCCAGAGTTTGTTAATATTAGGGTAAGTTGTTTTAAAATCGTTATTATTGTTGAAGGTCAAACTTTGATTAATTGTTTTTATGACAAACTGAAAATTATGAAGCATGTCGTTTGTCAAACTTTGAGACTTGTTCAAAATGATTGATTGTCTTGATAAATTTTTACAAGTTTATAAAAATCACTCAGGTCTTAACGATTTCAGACTAATTTATCTCTAAGGTTATTGCTAATAGGGTAATCACTGTAATAGGTAATCATGGTGTACTAATGAACTGGGCTAATCTCAACAAGTCTCAACGTTCGACAAACACCTTGCTTCCTAATTTTTTGTTAACGTTTTCAGTTTTGTTGTTGCTTATGTTATGTCCGTAGTTATTACACCACTCTAGCTGTATATATGATTATTTGTCTACTATAACTGACTAAAAGAGGTATAGATGTGGTGCATAATTGGTGCTGCCTTTATTTTCATGAGAACTTTGGTATTACATGACTGTTAAATAATTATATATATATATGAGTTTATTTCGCAAAAATGCAGACAGTTAAAAACAGTAAAAACACACATCATACAGTACATACAGTTAGGCTTACACACAAGCTGAAATAAATTTCAGGTTGACACGATGTCTTATACAAGAAATATTACTATGTGGAGTAACATCAGCAAATTGACACAGTTTGACATATTCATTGGACTGCATAAACAAT
>Ga0056128_1005868_pt1 | contig 15467 bp, 11 predicted proteins | sample WorMetLIZISLAND2_FD_71113 | JGI IMG/M metagenome (GOLD analysis project Ga0056128, IMG submission 71113) | Marine gutless worms symbiont microbial communities from Max Planck institute for Marine Microbiology, Germany - Olavius geniculatus... ...
TTAAATGAACTTTCATTTGATGCTAGAATAAAGTTGCTTCCATGATTCCTTTTATTTTTAAAATCGAATCAAATTTTACCTGGCACTTAGATGTAGAAGGTTTTAGTAAATACATCTGTAAAATTTAAGCTGAGAAAACAAAGAAAAACTTTAGGGGTCCACTTTTTTTGCCTCACCCTGTACACTGTGTCTAAAAAACATCCCCAACATTTTTGACCGTAACTTGAAAACCAATTATCAGATTTTATTAAATGAAAAATAGGAGGGAGAGTTTTGATAAAGTTGTAGATCAAAACTCCCCCTATTTTTTTTTAAATTGCACCTTTCTTTATCCCCCTATTTTTTACTTCCCCCTATTTTTCACTAGGCAAACTACACCCTTAACAAAACTTTCTCCCTAGAGGGGAAAGAAGCCCAAAATGGAGGGGGAAACTTGAGTCAGAAATTGGGAAGGGGAATCTCAGCCCAAAAACTGGGGGGAAAGTTGCGCCCGATTTTGATTCCAGATTTGGGGGAATAGAAGCCACTGGTGATAGCAGTGCAGCAGTGCATGGACTACTGGATAATAACTGGGCATCACATCGACGGGCTGTTGTGTGTGAACAACTTGCCCAAGGTTGTTACTTGAGAGTGCAGTGCAGTGGTTGCGTTTCTATTTGAAATTAAATGATTTTTCTTTCATAAAACGAACGGCTTGGTTACACTGTAGGCCTAGGCCCATTTGACACGATTAATCGTGCTTGGTACGTGCCTTGACGCTGTTACTCACCCTCCCTCCCCAATAGTGCACGATAGAGCGCGGCCTCACACGCCGCCTCGCTAATTAGGCCTACCCTCCGCGTCTTCATCGTGCAAGGCAGCCAGGAGCCACACCTGGTTAAGCTCTTTCTGCAGGAGTCGTGCTCCTGCCCGGCGACGTCGGCCTGCTATCATGTCACTGCCTATAAATTAATATTGTGTGCGTGATCTTGGTCAGGACTCGATTTACTTACTCTGTAGGGACAAAAGGCCGAGTTGACCTTGGCGATTGCTTGGCGGTCACCTGTCTAGCTGGAAACGTACTGGTATAGGCCTAGTGTGCATAATAATAGCTGTCGATTTTCTATAAATAATTTTCATGAACTTTTTGGCTATAGGCAAATATAGAGCTTGAGACTGTGTATATATCATGACGTTTTCATTTTTTCTGGTGAGTACTGACGGTTGCGTTTATATTTGATATTACATTATTTGACATTAAATGAATTTGCACACACTGTATTTAAGATGAGCAGTGGTGCTCGGTCCATGCCTTGATGCCGGCCGACGATTACTGACGCCCCTCCCCAGTGGCGCATAATAGCCTACCATGGCCTCGCACACCCCCTCGCTAATTACCCCGTTCCTCGCACGAATCCTCGCACGCTCCCCTCGCACTATACCCACCTCGCACCTCGCATTTTACCATCACCCCAATGGCGGACCATATGGCTTATTGAGGTGGCACATGAATTTTATGGATTTAGTGGTGGTGGTGCTAGTAGTAAAGCTTAGTTGTAGCAACAGCAGCAACTGAAAAAGGTACCGGTAGATCAATTGCCAGCATAGATTCTGTCAAGTTCATAGAGAATTGAGGTCTTGGTCTCGAGACGGTCTCAAGACATACTAACGTCTCATCTCAATCTCGTCTTAGACAAAATCCTCAATGTCTCAGTTTCATCCCTGCAAGTTCATTTAGGCCCTACACAAATTTTAACATGTATACTGATTAGTATGCCTTTTAGAGTCCACTAGCATCAAATGAAATCAAATAAGTAAAGGAATGGAAAATACTGAATGTGGAAAGGATCTGTAAAAAAATAACGTGATTTGTTTAGCTGCATTGTTTTCATTTTAGAGGCGGAGAGTGATACTGACCCCGGAGCAGGCGAGCGAGTTCTATGCAGAACACTTTGGAAAACCGTTTTTTCCAGGCCTCATTGTGTACATGAGCTCAGGTCCGATAGTTGCTCTTGTGCTTGCTCGAGAGAATGCTGTGACAACTTGGCGGGAACTCATTGGGCCGACAAATACCATCAAAGCTCGGGAAACACATCCCAACAGGTGGGTGTTTTGGCAGTATATATTTTTGTACCAGAGCCGTCAAATTAATGCATTAATTAACGCGTTAATGCGTTAATAAATTAACGTGCATTAAAAAATTAATGCATGTTAAAAATATTAACGCACATATGTATATTTATGTTAATTTACCAAATTCAGTGAAGCAAAAGCTCTAATATTAAAAGCTCTAACATTAAACTGTGGTTATTTGATAATCGAATGAATTCAAGTAACTAAACTGTAGTTGCCATTCCATCACTTCTATAAATAAATAATTATTTCAATGACAGGCTAATAGATTTCTATGCTAGCGGTGATGGCAGTTATTGTTGATTATACGTTTAAAATGCGTTTTTAACTTTCTATATTCTACAGGCAGATTTTCTCCAAACATTGCGGGGCCCAGCGTAACTTACCCCTCCTACTCTTCTTCTTGATGGGCCTGGATGTGCTAATAATGCGTTAATTAATGTGTTAAAAAAAATTAACGCAGTGCATTAAAAAAATTAACACTTTGACAGCTCTAATTTTCACATTTTCACACACCAGATGCATAAGAATGCAATCGTCTATTCAGTTGCATGTTGTAATGCCTGAATTTGTGCAACAGTGGTGCACAGTTTATGTGATGTTTTTGCTGCATTATATCATGGCAGTTATATATTTGTAAAATGTTGTTTAGAAATATATTAATATGTGATATATTTTTTTCCCAGTGTTAACAGCTATATCTATAGCACTAAGCGATCTAGTTGCCAGCATTGCTGCTAGTGATGTCACAGACAATACATAATCTGCTATGTAGTGATGTAATGATATCATTGCTATTATGACCTCATGCTGCTGTACACAGACAGACAGAATGACACACAAAATTACAAATTGAATGAACATTTAATCTCCTCCATTCACTACGTTCTTTTGACTGAGATAAATATTTTAGATAATTATTAAATACTCAAGATGTGTGTGTAGCTTGCGGGCAGTATTTGGCACAGATGACGAGCGTAATGGAGTGCATGGCAGTGATAGCAGCAGCAGTGCAGAGCGAGAGGTTCGCTTCTTTTTCCCTGATGGTAAGGACACGTAGTCAGTTTTCCATGGTTCTGAGGTCACTCAAACAGGTTTTACTGTAGCATGTGATGTGATGCCTCGGGGCAGTGCTTCGCCTCGAGGCTGCCTCGAGGCAGATTTTTACGGCCTTGGTCTTAGACTTTGGTGCCTTGGCCTTGGCCTCGGTCTTGGAGGTTAGTGTCTTGGTCTTGGTCTTGTCACAAGACTGAGACCAAGGCACTAACCTACAACGCAACACAATATGCACTATCAACATGGAAGTTCTCTTGTAGTTTCTTACACACTTTTGGGTAAATATTTTACTTTTACTTAGGTCTACTTGAGCTTTGATGTATGAATTTCTACGCATTAGTCTAAATTAAAACTGTTTGCTGACACTGAATACAGTTGCCTTAGGCCGCTATTTACTCGCCTCTTCAATGTTCCTGCTACATCAGCGTTTGTAGAATGAGTTTCTCACAGGGCAGCATTATAATGCATCCACACCGTTCGAATTAAGACTTTTAGCTTGAGAATCTGATGTTCCTGATACAACATGCAACGTTAATTTGTAACTGTAGTTGATAAGTTGATATGGACTACTGAACTTTCATGCCATAATGTAAATATTAGATTGATGTTCACTGCCACCGGATCAATGAGATTATTGATATTTTTGGTTCTAATAAAAGGTTTTACATCTAAATTGCATGTTTTATAGTGTGCATAATCGGACATACGAGGGGCATTCAATAAGTTCCAGGACTGTTTTTCTCAGTAAGCACACAGTGACAGCTGAAAACCAAAACTATTATGAAGTTGTACTGCTACTATTGTACATCACTTACCATGGTCTCATTTATGATGTCACGTTGTGATGTCATTATTATTAAGATATAAATGATGGGCGTTGATGTTTGTTTAGAGAATTAGATTAGAGAATAAACATAAAAATTTTCTAGTCGCAGAAAGTGTAGAAAGTGCTGAAATTTATTGTAGATTATTTGCAGTAATTAGCAGTGACACTTCATGTTCGAAAGTATTTGTATAGTTTGCCCACTTCTGCAGCGATCTTCAGTCAGTGATGATGTCAGTGTTAGAGCACTGCATATGGCAAAAACGGTCAGCTGCAGACAAAGCATTTTTTGGTTTACTTAAAAAGTTGTTCTTGCAGACTTTTTGTTTGAAGGACATACTGTGACTGAACAATATTACCTGGCATTATTGTCTGATTGATTACGACCAGCAGTTCGCAGCAATTGACCGGGTTTGCTGCAGAAGGGTGTCATTCTTTAAAATGGCAGTGCTCCAACATGCGATATGCCCATTAAACAGTTAAGAAAATTGAAGAGTTGGGCTGGGAACTGCTGCAGCATTTGCCATACAGTCTAGACTTAGCTTTAAGTAATTCCCATTTGTTTGGACCGCAGAGCGAATCATTGGAGACATTAAGTTTTAAAATGATGAAGATATTCTACAGCTTTTTGTCTGGAAATTTCTACAGGTGCCAATAAAAAACTTAATGCTACGGTTTCCAGCCAACTTGTAAAACAATGGGAACATTGCAGTGAACTGCAGGGAAAATATGCTGAAAAGTAACATAATTGTCAGAAATGTGCGATTTACTGTCGTTGTATTAAAGGCATAGTCCTGGAACGTATTCAGTATTTAGTGCATTAAAATTTAAATGCCTTGGCCTTGGTCTTGGCCTTGTGAGTTGATGCCTTGGTGCCTTGGTCCATCACTGATGTAATGTGTTCTTATATACAGACCAATGTCAGAAAATTTGTGGCTGTTTTTAGTTAATCGGCATTATGGTAGATTGTAAGAAAAAGTTATAGATGACAGTAGTATAATAGAATAATGCATTTTCTTATTTCTGACACAAACACAGACTAGGTATCGTGTCAAAAAGATTGTGACAGTGTGGTTTTTTGGTTTCTCACTGCAAAGATGCAAGCACTGCATTCTTTTGTGTTCCATTGTATCACAACTTGTGTCACAATGTAGCACATTGCTTTTAATATGCAGCCATTTAATTAATTCATTTATTAATTAATTCATTCATTCATTCAAAGTTTAATAAAAACAGACGAAATGCTGTTACACAACAAAAACGAGTGGAGCTCAATGAAACGATACGAATAGTGCAAGCTAGCTTAATACAAGTTGTTATTATAGAGCATTCTTATAATAAAGTTTTTGTCATTGGTGACTGACGTACGATCAGGAAGTTGAAAGTTGTGACTTCGGTTGCAAAGACTGTAGTGCTGCTCGCGTTCAGGAGGAAGTAGCGGATGTAGCAGGTGCTGACTGTTGCCTGTAATCTGTGAAAAAAGTTTGTTGTCAGCATCGTCACAGATACTGGCGAAGGTCACCGAACTGTTAGTTCGGTAACCGAGTTTTACCGACCTTTGTACAAATGCTTCCAAGCGATTTCTATCGTCTGCTGAGGTGAATCCTCACCAAGCTGGAGAGGCGTAACTCAATCGGTTGACGACTATCGCCTGGAACACTTGATGTAGAGCATCGTTAGGTAAACCATGTTGTCGTAGTGTTCGCAGAGCAAACAGTCAGGATGTTGTCAACATGCTGTGAGACTGAAAATTTTCGACTGATAGTCACTCCCAGCATTTTAATCGACTCGACTCGCCTTAAGCCTGAAATTACCGACGGCGGTTCAGACTGGGATCCTTTGCTTCTTGGTCTGACAAACACCATCTCCACAGATTTGTCAAAATTTACCTCCAGGTTATTATCACGTGCCCAGTTGCTGGTGTTAGCTCAGCAGGACCAGAACTGATGTTCCCAGCTGGGATAATCACGTATGTGTCATCGGCGTACTTCACTATAAAGTTCGCCTGTGAAGCTGGCTGCAAGTCAGATGCTGTAATGACGTAGGAGACTGGACCAATTACAGATCCCTGGATGATGCTTGCTGATATTGCCTTCAACGCAGAGACCTGACCACCAAATCTGGTACTGTGCGAGTGGTCCTGAAAGAATGATTCCACCCAATTGTAAATATTTTCTGGAATAATGAAGCGGGAATATTTGTCAAGCACAGCAGAATGGCGTACACTGTCAAAGGTTTTAGAAAAATCGATGGCTAGAACGACAACTTAAGGGTTGGTTTCAAGGAGGGAGGTTACAGTGTGGAGCAGGTAAATGAGTTACATTATGTAAATAGATTACATTATGGGTCTTGTCCATCTGTCTACCTATCTGTCTCTCCGTCTGTCCTACATGGACTTTTAACTCAAACGAAAAAGTTTAAAAACTAAAATGGTGCAGGAATGACTGATGTGCCAATTTTTATCAGTTCAGTTCAGGGTTACGGTTTGGGTAAAGATTGTGCAGCTCTAGACAGACAGCTGCATTTTACACCAGTGTAGTCTACATGGTGCATGATGCGACTGATTTAGTGATGACGCATAGGTCGATGAGGCAATGGGAGTGCCTGATATTGAGACAAATTTGGCAACATATATTTGCCTGTAGTTTAGACTACTGCATTTTCTGATATCAATAAACATTAGTCAGTGACATGCATATAATATCATTTGTGTATTTTGTGATTGTTTACCAGCGACAGTGGAACCAATTACAACGGGCCAGGCAGCACGGGACTACCTTGCCCAGGCTGTCAACCCAACACTGATCAAGGCTCTCACGGAACTCTGCAAGAAAAAGCCGCAAAATCCAGTGGTTAGTAGATACCTGTATGTGTCCGACTAACAGTGATGTCCATAGTAAAATCAGCAGTGAAGAGCCAACAAAGTGCCGACCAGAATTTGTTAGAGCAGATGTACTGTACATTACCAGTGCTCATGCATTGATTAATCTTTTGCTTTCATGCTGATTTCAGCTTTGCAGCCGTTTATGGCTTTTACAGCGTTTATCTATGGCTTCACAGCTGTCCACGGCTTCATAGCAATACACCATAGCAATTTCCTGTAACCTTACGCTTACATTTGGGGAAACTCATTGGGCCGAACTGATACGGCCTCAGCACTGGGCAGGTGTAACAGCCTGCTCACCCCGGAAGTAAAATAAGGTAAGTATTTAACAAGATGCATTAAAATTACCGTTTTGCAAAAAAATTTATTTGGTGGAGATATGCACTCTTATGATTGTCTTCTAGTTTATCGATTGATTGAAATGTTATAAAATTGTGACTATGTGTGTTCTACTGATTTTACTGATTTTCTACATGAACTGGGATGCCTGCTGTGCACAGGTATGGCTGGCTGACTGGTTGATTGCTAACAACCCAAACAAGCCTTCAGTTGTGAATGACAATGTTGTCGAGCCTTGATGGACTTTTGATGTAAATTGCTTAGGCGTAAAAAAAATAATTTTTGTGCTATCGATTGCCGTTTGTCCTTAATAAAAACCTGTTTTTAAAAAAAATTTTACTGGGCCCTCAAAAATAATCACCGTTTTTTGGTTGTTTTTAAAGTTTTAATGAAAAGAACTGTTTACATGTAATCTGTTATGTTGTATTATTTTTACTTTTGTTCTTCTGGCTACTATTTAGTGTGTCACTACTTTATTAGTTGTTGTCTAATATTACATGGCAGTCAGCAAAGTGACGGTGTAATGTTGTGTAATAAAAATTTTTAAAATTCTTTTCCGCCCACCATTTCTACTTTTTACCAGACTGCAACAGAAAACACAAGAATTTTTATTTAAGGCTTGTCCATGCAATCATAGTAAAACATTGTTGCTAAAGATCAGTGCAGACCAAGTGACTCAAATTGAATTTTATATGTATACACAGGTATCCATTTATCGAACTGTCTACTGCTCAGGAATGGTTTACATTAAAATAGTTTTATTGTAATTTTTATTCAAGCATTGACTTGACACACGTAGGCTATATTAAGTTGATATTAAAATAACATAATCATGCAGCTTTACATTTTTCTTGTATTAATAGTTGAGAGATGAAGCATTTTAAGCATGCGACAATTTTGGCAGTGATAGCAGGAAAGGGTGTTTGCAGGCCTTGCTGGTCTTTTTGGCACCCATAAAAAAGTTGAATTTCCAGTTTAACCATAATTTTGTTACAAAGTTTTTTGACAGTAATTAATTTTTTTGATAATGTATGTGCTGCCAATGTAGTTCACTGCATGGAGTGTCCAGAGCAAAAGTTGTTTTTAATTATAAGCAGCTGTTATTTTATTGTACATTATTGTTATGCAATTACGTGTATGTGTATTATTTATGATTGTTGTGTTTTGTCCATTTCTATCTAACACTTGTGTGATTATCATTTGCAAATTAAATACAACTTGCTTACTTACTAATAATAACGTGGAAGCTCTTGGAGAGCACAATTATCAGCCAAGACTTTGCACATTCTATGTTCTTATACTTCAAAACAAGAAATATTTCAGATTGTGACCAATCTAATGTACTCCTCGCATGCATTATTTTCTCCTGTATTCTTTTAACTGCTTTTTAGTTCCTTTCTTTTTACACCGCAAATGACGTCACCGGTCACGTGACCAATTGATTCCTGGGGGCCCAACTTTCTATTGGTGGTTTATAGTGACCATGCGTCTATCTAGCACCGTTATGAGGATATGGCGCCTCAAAGATAATGGGGGTCACGAGTTTGACCTTTTGGGGTCACGTGACGTCATCGGTCACGTGACCATTCGATTCCCGGGGTCGACTTCTTATCAGTGGTCCATAGTAACCATGCGTTTATCTAGCACTAATATGGAGATATGGCCGTTTGAAGTTCTTCCAGGAAGGCTCTTGTTATGTGTTTAATATAATGGCAAGCCTGTATGTGGGACAGCGAATTTAGTCAAATTTCATGCAGATGGGTGAAAAAGCAGTTATAAGTGATGAACGACATTTAAAAAGGTGACCACCGCCATCCTGAATTTACTACTTTTCTCGATTCTGGTCACGTGCTTTATTTCCAGTAGCAACTAACCACATTCCTGCAAAATTTTATGAACTTTTTTCAGTCGGCAGCTGATTTGTTATGCTTTGTTTTCAAATGTAAAATGGTGGCCGTCGCCATGTTAAATTTCATTTTTGTTCGATTTTATGGTACAACTACATGTAGAATGTCAAACTTAGCTCGCATATGAAATTTCGTGCAAGTACGAGCAATAGCAACTAAATTCTGAGCGATAAACGTAATCCACCTCCAACGCAATACACCTGCCAAATTTTGTAAAAATATGTGCAATAGTAAACGAGTTGTGAACGACAGATGAAATTCAAAATGGAAAAATTTCATTCATCTACGCCAATCGGCGGCTAAGTTATTGCTGTTTGTGCAAAACTCCAAGATGGCGGCAGCCGCCATCTTGGATTTTATTTTTGTTTAATATTTTGGCATGCATGTTTGTAGGACCTCAAACGTAATAGACATGCCAAATCTTGTGCAAATACGTGCAATAATAAACAAGTTATGAGCGATAAATTAAATTTAAAATGGCGGCCGCCGCCATCTTGAATAATAATAATAATAATATTTTTGTTCATTTTGGTCAAACGTCGCATTTCCGGCAGCAGCCCTTTACTTGGCTGCAAAATTTCATTCATCTACGTCAATCGGCGGCTGAGTTATTGATGTTTGTGCAAAAATCCAAGATGGCGGCTGCCGCCATCTTGAATTATAATTTTGTAATGCTGGACCACCACAAAGTCCATTTGTGCACCTGAAATTTTCCTTCAAATTTCGTGTTGATCGAGCGCGTACTTTTCGAGATATCGCAATTCGAAAATTTCGCAAATTTGGCTTAAAATGCCTATTCAGGCCCAAAAAATCATATTTTGGGGGAGTTTTGACCCGCAAACATTGTTTGTTATCATCGAGACCCCCAAAAGGGCGTACCTTACGCGGAAACACGCGTTTTGAGCCATAAACGGTCGTGATCGGTCTTCTGGTGTGACCTATAGGCGTGAGCAAGTATACAAAAAGGAAGGAACACAAAAAGTAACCGAAAATGCCCTCCCTACGCAGACCCCCTTCCCGTCATCCCACGTCAACCAAATTTTGCATGTAACGTCGTATCCCGGACATCTTTGTTGGTTTTGAGTTTCATTAAAATCGGTTGAAAATGTAGGAGCAGTGGGGGTCGAAATTTTGGTTTTCCCATTGACTTGGTACATCGCTCGTACAACAGCTTGTTGCTACCACACAACACAAGCCGTGATGCTGAAGGATATCGCCGTCGAACATTTACAGTCGTTACGCATTTTTCTGATTTGTTTAATGAGGTTAAACAAGTTAAGGTGAGAACCGTTTTTGCTACTTTTTTGATACACATACACACAGTAATGCAAACTTAGGAAGTAGTGAACACTATACGTTAAAACGTTAAATGTCCGCAATGCTACAGTTACCCACAAGTGACAACCTCCCTCCAGTTTACAACGCGCTTCTTTTTTGCACCACACTTTTTTTCTCAAATTCACACCACACTTCTTTTCGCCCAATTCACACCACACTTTCTTCCCAAATCTACACCATACTTATTTCTGCCCAATTCACACTGCACTTTTTTTCCAAATCCACACCACACTGCTTTTGTAATTTTCATTTGCGAAAAAAATGGTGTGGTGTGGCAGCGGTAGTACGGAAGCCAGCAATGGGAGAGATGCGTGGATCGTGTCGATGATGTTGCACAGATGCGACCATTCGCTTAGACGTAGATCAACACCTTTCTTAGTAGGCCTGATTTCGCCGTTCTTCGCATCGTAGGGTTGATAGAAGCTGCGAATGTCCACGCAGTTGAAGCCGAAAGTCACGCATACGTGGTAGGCGCCGCCGATGTGGTGCTGAAATCGAATGGTTTCGGCACCTTGTCGCACAGCCTCAAAGGATCTGACGCAGCGACGCCCATCTGTAACATAGTCACGAACGAGCTTAGTTGTGTAAGTAAATAAACAGTAAACAGTACAGTGTGCAGTGATAAAGTAGACGAAACATATGAAAGAAAAAATATGAAATAGGTAGAAAACAAACCTTTTAGGTGTGAGTTCGCCATATTTGACATCAGAGTCCTTGACTTTGATCGCGACCAGAAGCTGTCCGTCGATCTTACTAACGACCAGAACTCTGTCGCTGTCTACACCGAGACGTTTTGTGCAGGCGCGCGCCGTGCATACTGTAGCTGTAGTTAGAGCGATACTAACCAGCATGACATTTGTGGTTTAGGCATATTCGTTTACAGTGTTTTTACTCTGTCATTTACTTATTTATCATAAAGCAGAATTATGTCATGTCAGTCTTTCTTCGTCATAAAATGACCTAATCGCAATGACGATAAAGTGTATGATGTCAGAATGAATACTGCCATAATGTAGACGACGCTGTAGTTTACTAATTTCAGTTGCTTGCAAATTTCGATAAACATAGTGGCTCATGTCTACAGCACTGCAGTTGCAATTCTTTATGGTGCAAGCCGTTAATTATTCAGCGATAATTGTCAAAATCAAGTGCAAAAACCCACAATATCACAAATAATAGAAAGCGCTTATACCATGGTGCGAATTAATTAATCCGTATATTTTTTTCATTGTCAATGTGTTTCACCATACATGTACGTCACGGAAAACGTCTCGGCGAGACGTTATAAAAGCTCCCGAGACTCTCGAGAGTCTCGGGAGCTTCAAGGTCTCGGAAGCTGCAACGTCTCATCTCGGTCTCGGACAAAATTTTGAACGTCTTGGTCTCGGAGACATAAGTTTCGGGTCTCGTCTCGGTCTCGGCTCAGAAGGTCTCGTGCACATCCCTGCCGACGTTTGTACAAAGTGACATCTGCGTCAACAGATAGCGCAAATAACTTAATGGGCGTAGCCTACTGCCAGTATCAAATAAGTAAGTAAGTAAGTAAGTATGTGCATATTTAAAGTGCACAATTTCAGCCAGTGGCCAAATCTGAGGCACTTGGCTGAGCCGCTAGGAGGAGCAGTAGGCCTGCTAGAAGCAGTGAGTTTTAAGGAGGCGACGGAAAGTGTCTGCAGAGGTAGAACTACGGATGCTAAAGGGTAGTGAGACAACGACAACTTAGGCCTGCATACAAATCTTTAAGTCACTGGCCGCTTGTCGCACATTTCGTAAGCTAGCGTTAAATAGGCCTACATTCATCAAATTATAAAGAAGAGCCGCTATCACGTCGGTCTCTATAACTTTGTTGGGTGAAAAGTCTTAGAGTACCGAAGGTCTATGAAGATACCACAGAAACTAGCAGCTGCAGCTGCAAGCAAACACACCTGGCTTGTCGCACGGGAGTGATGAGGTCGCGCACCCGCTGAACTGATTGACGAGTATCTTCATTAATATACGTCGAGCTCTCCGCAGCAGAAAAGCCAATAATATCTGTATACTTTTAGGCTAAGTTGTGCGTCTGTAGGCCTATGTGGTAAGAGTTAGTTTAGCTTATAGGCCTATTAATGTCTTTGAAATCTGGTGCGGTTTATTTAAGCCTCTAATAAGGTTGACTTACGTGCTATAAATAGTTCTAATTTGTGCTAGAAATTTCGACTGAAAAAAACATTTTCACATCCTGCGTGATCGCTACCATTCTTCAGGCTTGGTTCAAACAACGTATTATGGGCTCACCACACCCAAAGAGCAGGGGCGTCATTTAGGGAGGAGAGCTGGGGGGTCTACGGACCCCCAAGGATTTATGATTTCAGTTTCTGTAATTGTACCTTTGATTAAACGTGAAACAGCTAAAATGTCAACTGCGCTACCGCTGTAAAAACAATACGACACATACGTTACGTTATTACAGTTTGAAGTAGATTTTAAACAACATTATGATCTGATTACTATGATGGTGTTCACATTATTGCATTTTGTGTTCTTTTTGCTGTGTTAGATTAGTTTTCTGATGAGACATAAAACACGTGTGCTATCGTATCGATATGAAAAAGACCATCAAACACTGTTGAATTTTGCAGTTATTGGTGGGAAATGGCAAAAAACGCACCTTTTGATATCAAGTCGCCTGTAAAAAATGTTCATGGTCGGGCCAAAGGGGGAGGCATCGCACCGTGGCCCTCCTCCTAAATACGCGACTGATTTTCACGGGGCCCCTCTGGGGAAAAATTTTTTCAATTTTTCTTTTCAAAATGGTACCTTTAGCGTACTTTATAAATTTGTGGCCGACGGCGGAGATCCCCAAACGTCGCGGGGCCCGGGGTAGCTAACCCCCTACCCCACCCTCTCGACTGGCGTGGCTAGCCACAATACATCCGTTACAGAGAGAGACGACGGACGGACTGACGACGGATAAAACGACAACGATGCCAAAGACGCCGCACAGCCTAGCTGTAGCGCGTCAAAGATGTAAAAATTTCCGGTGGTTTCGCTGTGTTCTCTGCGCAGAACGGTCGCCATGGGTGATGTACACAAAAAGGCGCTGGTTTTGCTGCTAATCGCGATCAGCTTCTGGTCGCTTACAGTGCAGAGTCGCATCAACTATCGCGTTGCGGTGATACTGGCGCAACTCGAGGTCAGTGACCAGGGCTGGAAAATTGGTCCGGAAAACGTAGGTTATTAAGTTTTTTTATGAAAAAACCCTTAATACCTCACAAGTCCAATTTTAGGTTTTTTAAGGTTTTTACTGTGCGGTGTTTGTTAAATACTTAACCAAAAGCGTTATAAAACTAAAATAAAATTCTCCAAAAAACCTAAGTTTTAACCTAAGTACCTACTTCCACCAACCGTTGGTGGAAGTAGGTACGGACACTGGAAGATCTGGATGGCTGAGTGACCTGGTTTTGACCTCAGAGCGTAAGGATGATCTACAGACATATTGTTAACTGTTAACTGAGCGGGCCTGAGATAGCTATAAAATAACTTTTGACGAAACCGAACCCTATACCCTGTGTCGCTACAGGCAGAAGATTCCAAATTCCCAGTAATATGTTAACCGGAACGGTGGGCACCTGGCTGGTTTTGCCCCTGATAGCCACCAACTAAAGGTCAAGGACGCAACAAAGCAGTGCCGACCTTCAGCCACAACTAAGGACAGATAATAACAATGCTTAGAATCCTAAACTCAAATAAAATAATAATAGTAATCAACCCTTGAACCAATTTAATAATTACCCCTAATTAAACCAACTAAAAAATAAAAGTAGACTTTAAAATGAAACTACCGGCCTTGTTCTGGCTAAGTGCAGTAATGGCAGTCGAACTCAGCAGACAAGTCAACAGTAACAGAAGTAGCTTCTTAGCAATCAACTAGCATCAGACTGTCATGCAATGACGGTCGGCCAATAGGCTACAACACTCAGCAACAGCAGCAGTCAACAGTAGTCGCGACGACCTACGCGTTCGCAGTAACCGATGACGTCACGTCCCAAGGTAAGGTACGGCGACAAACTCCGGTGGTGGGGGTCACTGCTTAGGCCTACTGTCAGCGTTCAACTATGCAGACTGTCGTACTTCGCAAACCAGCAATAAATTTCTTATTTATTCGCCACGCGAGGTACATTCACAAAAAACTACTGAAAATTCCGCTTTTCAATTCTTCCGAAAAGTTCGCTACATAAAATACGCTTTTTACGATTTCACGAAAAATCGCTGAAGTCCAAAACGTAAAATACGCTTTTCAATATTTTACGAAAAATCGTCAAAGTCCGCACGTCAGGAGGCGGTAGACGAATACGACGAGTGACATGCACGAACACACATCGCACATCGAGTGAGACTAGACCACGTGAATATGCAAATGAACACCACGTGATCTAGTTAATCCACCGCGACAGTATATAAGGAAATGTCACTGAAATCAAAGGCAAAAATACGGCCAAAAAACAAAACCCGGGAAATGAAAATGGAAAGACCAAAACGAAGACCCAAAGGCCACATACAGGGGAAAGACATGGAAAAGAAATCCGGACAGGATCGCTTTCCATTGGAGAGTTTTGTTGAAATTTATTGGAAAAATAAAGCACAGACATGTCTATTCTCAGCACTCGCAATGTATGAGTTTGTATTCAATAGCTGCGTGCTGTAGTTGGCCAGACAAAACTCGCACGCTGATTGGTCAATTTCGATCTCGATTTGACGCAGGATCGGAGCAGTCAAAAAAGTGGAATTTTACGACAAAATCGAGCCAAACAACGATTAGGAGAACGAAAATGAACATCATGTAACAAAATCGTACATAAAAGAAATTCGCTGAAAGCAAAGACGAAACGTATGTTATTGCTACCAATTACTACCTAATAGCATGACCACACGCGTTATTATTTATTTGCTTCACCCTCAAAACCCCTTGTTAGATGCAAGAATCTCGCAGATATCTCGTACATATGTCGAGTTATAGCCCATTTTGTCC
>Ga0056128_1005869_pt1 | contig 15467 bp, 9 predicted proteins | sample WorMetLIZISLAND2_FD_71113 | JGI IMG/M metagenome (GOLD analysis project Ga0056128, IMG submission 71113) | Marine gutless worms symbiont microbial communities from Max Planck institute for Marine Microbiology, Germany - Olavius geniculatus... ...
AAAAAAAAAAAAAAAAAAAAAAAAAAAAAAAAAAATAATAATAAAAATAATAATGTGTATTTTACTTAGTACATGTAACTGTAGTTTATTTTCTACAAGGTCTAAAACTCGATGCTCAATTATTTAAACACCACGTGCTTAGTAGTCTTTCCGATGAAACGCAGTCGCATTTTTTGTAATTTTTGCAGTTGTAATTTGTAATCTTTCTTACCTTATTACCTTTCTTACATCTGTACTTTTTGTTCGATTTTCTGAGAAAAAATACAGATAAAATCATTGGTATAGCATGTGGTGTAAAATCAGACCTCTGCAGACGTGAGGGTCGGTGATGGGAAGAGCAGGGTCATGGTAGAAGAACGGTTTACATTCCTCGCAGTGGTGACCCATGGTATTATGCTGGCAATCGTCACACACTCCGCCGCTCACACGACCCGTGGCCTCGTACACCGCCGGGTCAAAGTGACAGCGCGTCGCGTGACCATTGCACTCGCATCCTGTCACACAGTAACAACGTCATATGTGACTATCCGGTGTCCAGTTGACGAGCGTCTAAAGCACCGACAGTAACCTAGGCCTATGAACACGGCTTAAAAATAACGAGGCTTCTTAAACTTCGCGGTCAAAGTATCACGCGATCCTTACACTCGTAACTACCGGTAAACACCAGTGACGCCATTTCGGTAAATCACTGGGTTTCAGTAATCATTGAGGGTTTCAGTCTACATAACGTATTGTTATTGCTGCAGTAATACTGTTTCAAAGGTACAATTTATAGGGAAAAATAGTCATAAATCCTTGGGGCCTGTAGACCCCTCCAGCCCCCCCCCCCTAAATGACACCCATGCTAAACACCAAAGTAACAAACGATAACGATAACGAAAATATGAAGCAGTTAAACCAATGTAAGCAAACACTGCAGTTCTCGTGCAAATTCTTATACAGATCATACAATCCCCTGACGAAAAAGAGGGGCTATGGATCTGATTAAACCCCCTCCCCACCAGCCAAAACCACGAAAAAAATTCACAGAAACAAAAATGTGATCATTTGATGCAATTTTCGAGCTAGAAATGCACAGAAATGGGTTTGCGAACCCGACTGGGCCAATGCGCCTCAGACGCCTAGCTGGATTAATGGAGGGCCACTACATGGGCCCTGGATTGAAATCGAACCCCCCCCCGTTGGTAAATTCTGGCTATGGGCCCAACATACTTGCATTGAGACAATGTGTACACATGTCTCAACAGAATCGTGCGTTTGGGGAGTAGCTGACATTGATGTCTGCACGCCTTGTGCCGACATGTACGCGGACGTCCGTCTACAGTTGCCGGGGGTAGTACGTGCCCACTCCAGTGCACAGCAACAAGACTCTTGGACCGTCGTGTCTCTCTTAATTCAGCGCATGTGACTGCTAGGGTAATGACATAATCTGACGGGCGGGACATTAAACTTTACTCACTTCTCACTCGCTTAATTCAAGCTCTGTTAACACTAGACTTATATGCTAACCGAAAGTGCGCCGAATGCGGGAGAACTACTTTTGGCTGAAACCGAATAACTGCCGAAAGTGCTCGTTTTTCTACATTTCAGGGACGAAACCAGATCCGAAACTGAAACTCGGTCTACGGTTACTGATCAGCGTAAGAAAACTGGCCAGCAGCAGAAAGGTAGACACTGTACGCACTTTTGCAGGCGTTGGTTTTGCCGCGTCGTGCGGGCGCCCAGGGCAGGTCGTTGTAGAACTCCTGGCATCTCTCGCAGTTCAGACCCATCGTGTTGTGCGTACACTGACATTTGCCGTACACCTACACAACGCCAACATACACAAACGTGTATGAACCGGGAATGACCATAGTTCATCATCATTTGATTCGCCAAAGCAGGCATAAATAGCAACACAATGAATGCGACAGAAACAACCAAGCTGAAATTGCGCTTACACCATGTCTGGAAAAAACATCCCGAACATTATCGATTGTCACTTGAAGAAGGAATACCCATTTTTAATAATTTTTGGTAAGAATATTTCAGGCACAACTGGCCATCAAATGATTGTTCAATATTCCACCTCACACAATGCTTCTTTCTGCACTACCTGGGGAAAACAGAAGCAACAAAATAGGAGTTACAAAAAACGGGAATACGTCAAAAAGCATCCTCAACACCTCTCCAAATGTCTGCTTCTGCACTACCTGCGAAAACCCGAACAGGCAAAATGTAATATTTCGTTGATTTTGTTTCCCCAGGTAGTGCAGAAGCAGATAATCAGTGCGGTGGAAAATTAACCAGTCATTTGATTGCCGGTTGTGTCAGAAATATTGCTGTCAAAAATTATTAAAATCTGATAATCCTTCATTAAGTTACAATCGAAAATGTCTGGGATGTTTTTTTCCGGACACCGTGTATAATTGCCCCAGGCTTTAATGATAATCTTTATTTCACCAAACAAACATTGGTAGACAAAAAAATAATAGTGATGGTAAAAATTTAAGAGATTTATACAACTATCTGGTAATAGGTCCTATATTTCATGTAAAGTAAGTAACATTTGGACAAAGAAAGGTAAAGTCAGCGGCAGTTGTAGTAGGCTAAATGAATTGTCAAACAAGGTGTCGATGGACAAAGACCAGTAGTCCACCGTACGTACCGGTTACGTCAAGAAGATGTCAGCGCTAAAAGGATCCAACGATAACCACATGCAGACAGCTTCGATGACATTCGCGCACCGAGAATTTGAGTGACGGGGGTCCAACCGCTCAATCTCAGTAGGGTGGCGCTTGCCTTCTTTGCTCTCAAAGGGCCGGACAAGAATTCTTCCCCGAAATCTGTCCCAAGTTAGCTTCGAAGCACATCGGTTTTGCACGAAAATGTCAGATTATCATTGCAGCAAAAGTGTTGCGAGTGACGCCTAGAATGAATGGATAATTTGGACCCCTGGGGAAGCTTACAGTGCTCCAAAAAAACCCTGGCTGGTTAAGAGGACTCGTTCAAAAACCCCACACCAACGGAGTTCATGCTGTTGCATGCAAATCCTATGTAGTGCGCCCCCTTTCCATAATGAGCAGCAAAACCATCCTTATCATTCTTATCAACATCAGTGGAAACATGACGCAAAGATGGTATTGGGTTAGTCATATCAACAGCATCCGACAGCAAAACCAGAAGTGGATCTGTTTATTATAAAAGACAAGAAACTCAACTATAGTATATGCTGTATAGAGAAACCAAGCCTCCAGACATGTATATACCGGTAGTGCAGTCAATATAGAGCCATGTTCTTGCTACAGCATTGCTTTTATTTCTGTCTTCTGCCGGAGAAAATGAGGAAATGTTTTAAGCCTGTCTGTTTCTGTCGGTTTGTCTGTGTATCTGCAAGATTACTCAAAAAAATTCTCAACGGATTACGTGCATTTCCGTATCGTTTTACTTTTGTTGATCAGCCGCTAATCCGCTACAGCTTCAACTAAATAAGTAAAAGACGGCTGGAACTGTCTGCACGGTTCGACAGGCAGGTGCGGCTGGTGCTCGCTCTGATTCAGCAGTTAGCTATTTAGCACTTGGTCTCAGGTCAGGTCAGCTTACCTATGAAGTATGGACTCCTCCTATAAGCTACCAGGCAGAAGTTCATGGTTTACCTATAATACTGCCGGGAGGCGCCTGCTAAAACAATTGACCGATGGTCCACAGCTGTTGCTGAGAACAGCAGCTGCACTTGGGCCTCGGGCCTAAACGCCATTTACTCCGATGGCTGATTCGGCGCATAAGCGGATAATGTCAAACGCATAAACTTTGCTAAACGCTATACTTTCGGTACAGGCACTTTTGTTTTTTTTGCAATTTAGCTTATACAAACTGTTAGTAATATTGCGAACTTTAAAAATCTGCCGCTGTTTCTCTACTTGTTATCCATTAAATACAATACGGTGATATTTTCAACGAATAAAATAAAAACGCAGACGCGAAGCAAGCTGTACAGCAAACCCACAGCAAGTCCACAAAAAATTTAAGCTTTACAACAAATCCAAACACCTTAAGATTGCCCCCCTCTGAAAGCGAAAAATAACGAAAACAGAAAAAAGCACGAAAAGTAAGCCAGACCTAACGTAGAAATGTGTTCTCCCTTCTGCCTTTTCTTGCTCGATAGCTTTAAGTATGAAATGTATAGGCCTACAGTGAAAACGAACGCACCATGTCCGGGTTGTCAACTTGCTCCTCGGTAGGAACACAATGTGAGGCGTGACCGTAACACGAACAACTGCCCCGTACGACCATGTTGTACATGGCGTAGTAGTACTTCTCTTTTATCTCGGGCCGGTTATCCAGCAGGTTGTCACCTGAAACAGCGAAAATCATAACTCCTGATAACTAGAAATTACGCTAGAATGGCACAAACACGCGCCGATATACTTTTTTGCTATCATCGATAACTACAGCACCATCCGGCGAATCACTAGAAGTTCACAACGCTGAGAATCGTATGTTCTTTAAAAGAGACTGTTGTATGCCTACGTCCGATAATTCTGGCCGTTTTCCCGAAGTAATAGTGGAGAAAGTCTGTTGACAACTGCTTGGCATTTCGCTGCCATCGTAAAAACGACATCACTCGGCATACGGCAACATTCCTGCAATTTTACAAGGCGCCCTAATGGCGCATATGATGGTCTAAAAATGACACATCTACATTACATTCTGATGAGTTATTATGACAGGAACTCAGAAGCTAACTTTTTATTGGGTCGCATTCTGTACATGAATGCATGCATCTTTTCTTTGTTTCGACAGTGATTCTTATGAGATCTAGCTCGCTGCAATGCAGGTAAAATCACGTGAATACAAACCGAGAGTGTGCAGCTCGGTGAAGTTGACTCGTAGATTGGTCATCTTGAGCAGGTCCTGAACCTCTTCACTGTACGGGTCCTCGATCACTACGCTAGGCGGCAGCACTCGGAAAATCACCTAAAGAAAACACCGTAGAAAAACACGTAAAGCGAAGTAACTGAGTAGATTTTGCGGCCGCTAGATTCCACAGCCGCATCCTTTGTACATTACCATTAAGTTTTATCTTAGCTTTTAAACACTTGTTGTGGTCGTACATCACTGGTCATTTTTTGACTGATTGACGAAACGTCGCAAACAAGGTGAAACTCCGACGATAAAAAACGACCCGTTTGAAAAGATCCTGCGCTATGGTAAAATCTGATACTTTGAGCCATGCCGCATACATTTTTTGGCTCAAGTGCGGGGCCTATCTAAACACGGCCCTTGCAGCAGTGACCCAGTTGGCATAGGCTATGCGACGCCTGACAGCGACCGCAGATTGGCAACAGTCAGAGAAAGGAAACGAAGGAAGGAATAGCAGCAAAGGAGCAGCATGTGAATTGACCTTGAACAAGAGAGACAGACAGACAAACGGACAGACGGCGAAACCGCGGAATGCGTTAACCACGGATAAATACACTGCCACCCGCTGTGCGACTTTGATGTGGTCCTAGACTGGAGTCCGGACTTAACCCCGCATAGGTAAACCCCCTCTACAACAGAAACCGTTTCCTTGAACAGAACTATGCATACTCGCAGCACGAAGACACAAACCATATGGCTTGGCGGCGTAAAAACAGGGTGTCAGACTTGCGATCAAAAGATCGTGGGTTCAACAATGGGCCGAGTTGCTAATTTTGCTATCAAATGGTTATACTATTCAACCACCTAAATCAACTCGGCTTTTCATCCCTCCGGCGTACGTAAATGAGGTACCGGTTTGCTTGGCTTGGATTTAGGCGGGCACGTTAACCTGCGTCGAGTGAAAAGTGAAAACGTGTGATCCGGAGACCCGTATGGCAGGTGACGCTCAGTAGCTCTGAGATGGGTTCACACGACGAAGAGCAATACGTGACGCTAACCTTTTTAGCGAAGACAGCGAAATTCTGCCGGTCAGTTAGAAGAGTTGCAGCCCAGAGAGGGAATTCTTCGCTCCCTGTCGGCAAAGGGGGCTTTAACCGAGAGGGTTAGGGCCAGGGGTGTTGGTTCTCATTGGTGCTGAAACCCGAAACTCACAGTCTGCTTTTAGACGCGCTGCGGGGTATGGTATGAAAGCAAACAGGTTGTATTATGTAGCCAAGCATCGGACGTACACTGCGCGTATAGTATAGCGTACACTGCTTCTATCGTTGATAACCAGCATAAATTATCCCGCGGAGAAAGTTGTGCGTGCGGAATGCCAACGGAGGATTTGTTTGCTGCGGAATCAGATCCGCAGACTCAGATATGCAGCATGCACTGCTGCTGCATTGCATACGGGAGCCACACAGTGTATGCGGACTTTCTTTTGATCATCTGTGAACTTCTTACTAGAAAACGATACCTGTAACAGTGTCGCCATTTTTTATGCAGCTCGTGATGACCAGCGGTGCAGCACGCAGACACATCATCGCCCCAATCAGCCGCGCGAAGCCATCATCCGAAGCTCTTAACTTATCTGTCGTCCCGCTAAGCGCAGGAGGCTGAGTTGGCTTGCTCTCAAAGCACTGCAAATGACTCACGGCGTGATTCCAACAGCAATCTCAAACTTACGGGAATCGTGCACTTGGAAGTAGGCCTAAGCATTTTGTGCTAAAAAAGTTACGTCACACGGTCGGGATAGACTGCCGAATATAGCGTAGTGCAAATAAACTCGGCGGAACTGAATGATTGACGGCAGATCGGCAATATCGAATATCGCGCATCACCAGGTAGTCACATGGCACATTAACAGAATGATGGCATATGTCTATGGCACCCAGTGATGGGCAAATCTTGAATTAAATCTCAAATCTCGATCACAGTTTTATTATCAAGGCTTTTACCGAAGCAAAATAAAAACGAGAAAGCATGTCCAGTTGTGTCCATCAAAAACATAAAGTCATTTTCATCTTCAGAAGCAAAATGTTTCGGCAATTGCACAACAAAGACATACACGTTGAAGTGACGGTCCAAACGTCGGCTATTTCACGTCGAAACTCGAATCAGAATCAAGTAGCGTCAATTTGAATCGTATTAAATCGCAGATCGCGAGCACTTTAAAATCGAATTTGAATCGACTCGTATGGAATCGCGATTTGACTTTGCCCATCACTGGTTACACTCTGACTGAGTGCATGTCGAATGAATACAAAGTCGCTATATGCATCTGTACTCAGTTTGCCCATCAACGAGTTTACACTTAGTCGCTCTCTCACAGGCGCTGAAACCGCATCTCATAGCGACAGACATCTTAGTTCTTAGTAGGTCGCTGCGCGCAGGGTCACATACGACAACGTGCATGTGAACGATCCTTCGCACCACAGCACACAGTTTGCTGGGGTTCAAGGAGGCAAGCGGTTAACTGAAAATATAAATAAAATTCAGCTCCTATTTCAGCCATTATGCCGAAGGGGTCAAGCCCTTCCCCAACTGACAAATTTGCACGAAATTTATTAATTTAACACCGAGGAATCGTCTCGCGTACGTAATTAACTGCGCCAACTTTTTTCTCAACCAGATCAAATTTGGGTGTTTCGAATATGTGGGGGTCAAATTTTTGGCATTCCCATAGGAAAAAGAAGTCGTGGTCAACACAGGGCTTGAACTACTGTTCGGTTTGAGAAACGTTCGAAAAAAGCAAAGATGGCACGTCACATGCCGACGTGTATGCGGCCGTCCCGTCCGTCCTGCTGCTCAGTATCCTACATCACAAGCACCCGCTGCCTCTGGACTTAGTGTGCAGCGAGCACTGAAACCGGTTAGCGTGCGATCCGCCAGCTAAGACGATGACACTATCGTGTTAAAGTCTAACAAAATTTAAATGTTTCACGCCTCTCTTATCGCAGAAAAAGACACCCGCGCAGTTTCAAAAGCATCCGTACTGCTTAACAGCGGGGTCATCGCAGCAACATCGGATTACCTAGCCAGTGTGACATGGGCCTAAGAGCTATTTCCCACTTAGAGCTGCAGCGGCGAGTAGCGTGGCCCTCAGCATGCCTGGCTCATGAGTCAGAGGAATACGGTCAAACTCAACAGAATGGAGAAGGCGACACTTTGCCTGCCATACACAAAGTTCGTCAGGTACACGCACATGGACAGCACTTCAGCTTATCTCGTGGACAGAGACACGCCCGTTCGATTTGCACGGCAAGCCATATGGGCACCACACACAGGCGCATGCGAGGTTCTTGTTTGGCTGGTCTGATTTTTCCTCGAAATTAATCTTGCAAATCGTTGTGTACCGGATGCCCTCGCCGTCGCTGCACAACCGACGGCATCAAGGCATGCTCACTTTTGGATCAGTCTTAAAGAAAAAGATGTCCGATATGAAGAAAAATTGGTGACTTTTTACGCTCTGAAATCTGACACACCGGCTGGACCTACTGCTGGTCTAGGGAACGTTCAAAGCATGCAATTCTGCTTTTGATGCGACTTCTTGTTCAAATTAGAAGCCCATACGGAATCAGCTTTTACAGGTGCAACTGAGGTCTCTAATGATACACTGTGTCCCCGATTCCCTCGACCAGCGAAAGAAAAGACTTTGGGGATCGAACCTTCAGCCAAAACATACAAGCATCTCAGCTATCGCTAGGGTGGGGCCGACCGTACTGGTTGTCACTGACCTTGAAAGTCATCCAAGGTCGATGATTTTCATTTTATCTAAAATGGCGTATGACACTTCCTATTAGTGGCCAATAGAAACCTAAGCCCTATCTTGCACCGTTTAGCCACAGTACATCTGTGACAGACGACAGACGGACAGACGACAACCACGACAAAAGGCTTACAGCTTAGCGGTCGGCCCAAAAATTGCAAATTGCAGTCATACAGTCAATCATATAGGCTGCCACCAGGTGAATACGATCGAATTATAAATAACGAGCATTATTAAAACTTGGGTAGAAGCACAGATGTAAAAAAACGTTCCAGAAAAAAATTTTTTTAAAAACGTTAATAACGTAAAAAAGTGACACAAATAAAAAACGTTTGAAAACGTTGATAAAAGACGTTAACCAAAATTTGGTTTAATTTTTTGCCTAAAACCTAATCATGTAAGTGGAGTTTAGCTAGAACCAGACAAAGCAAAATAATTTTATTTCATTTTTATTCTACTGTGTGGTCGTAAGGTCAAGTATCACTAGATTAAGTAAGCAAACTACCACGACTATAGCCTATTAATTCGTTTCAGTGGCATTAAAAGTGTTTCTCGATGCTTTTTGGCAAAATTTTCAAACTTTAATGAAAGTTTTTTTTATTTAAAAAATAATAAACGCTGAAACATATAAAAAACGTTAAAAACGTTAAAAACGTTTTTTTACATCTATGGGTAGAAGCAAGACCAAAATAATTTGGCAAAAGGCAGATGATAATGATAACGATGATGTTTTTTTGACTGACCTCGCCCTCGGTAGATGGCGCCACGTCCGAGTACCGTGACGAGCAGACGACGTCCCCAATGCGACGGATCGGGACGCGGGCAGCCTCCGGCACGCCGGGAAACGAACCGGCGCAATCGTAGGCGAAGTAGCGATACACTTTCCAGGTCTTGCCGAAGTCGTACGATCGCTCGATGAACATGGCCGCCGGTCGGAACGTCTTGAAGCGCATGATGAGATGCGTGAAGTGAAACTCCGCCTCCAGATCGAGTTGGATTGAGACTTCCTGCTCACCGTTCTCAGCCTGCCACCAACGCTCTCGCCAGTCTGGCCTACAACAAATATCAGAAATTGATTTAGACATCTTCAACATCTTTGGCGAGCGAATAAGGGTCCCCGAAAAAGGGGCCCCCCAAAACCAGCGGCGTAGCCAGAAATGTGAATTGGAGGCCTCACCTCCCTTCCCTTCTTTTCCCTCCTCTCCTCTCCCTTTCTTTCTCCTCCACTTCCCTCATTTCCCCTCCTTTTCTCATTCGTCCCATTTTCCCGACCTTTAGAAGGAGAGCCCTCAAATTCTAGCTAGGATGTCTGGGGGAACACTGTGAGCGGAGCCCCAACCAAAATCGAGTTTGGCGCAATTATAGCTTTACAATATGAGATCTGGTGGCAACAATTGCAATAATTTTCTTGATTCCCTAATATCTATTAACAAAAATTCAATATGGGGGCTGGGTCCCATAAGCCCCCCCTCTAGTTTACGCCACTGCAACATGCCACAAAATGTCGGGCAGCAGTGCGACATTCTGTGGCTTGTTGCGACATATGTTCACTTGCTGCAATACAACATCCGCTGGCTGGCGTCTCTGTATATTGCAAAATCTAAACTTTACGACGTGACTTGTTTACAAAAATGATCAACTGGGCATTAAAGTTGCACATCTTTGTGCATTTTGTACAAGTTAAAATAGCTTCATCTAGACTACAGCGTTGATTCTAATCTTATAAATAGTCCCGTTTGCGACAGCGGGTCCTTCCACAGTTCCACTCAAACAACTCGTCCTCTAGAACACAGAAATGGGTTTTAAACCCTGATTCTAATTAACCACAGAATAAAATCCTGCCTGAAGGTGGAGACAATGTTCTGTATATGATGGCTGGCGCGGTCGTGCGCACTTGAACTGTAAGGACGCCGAGAGTCACAGACGAAGCATTTATTGTTTTCGTCTTCTAGGTGACTGACAATACAGAATCGCTCTGGGTGGTCCAGACCGCATGTGGATGTCGCCGAGAGGTCGTTCTCTCGACCAATCAGAAGATCTCCTGTGGCCGGGTAGCAGCTGCTCTCTTCACAGGTACTCGTTCGAGGCCGGCGTTGTCTGGATCTCTGACCCAACACTTCTGCACAGAACACACCAATTAGCATCATCATCAATTAAAGTGCCCTGTATACGTTTCATCACAGTCTACACTCTACAGCATATTATGCGAGTGATGACGATGACGATGATGATGATGAGTCGATGAAGTAAGTGTTCGTCCACTCTTGCAGTTCAGAAACGAGTCCGCTCGCAAACAGTTCAGTTTTTAGTTCACACCGGAACGCGGATGATAGTTCAGAGTTGAGTAGCGATGCCGGTGGCAGCGAGTTCCAAATGGACGGTCCTGCGACGGCGAAGCTGCGAGGACCGTAGCGGATTGTGCGTGTCACCAGAACGGCGATGTCAAACGTGCAGCTGGGCGCAGATACAGACGGCTGGCGTTACAGAAAACCCGCTGACACATAGTAGAGCAACGAGGCATAATTAATAAACTCTAAACGGCGTCGAAACGTCCAAATACGACGCAACAGGAAAGTCTAGAAACGCTTCAAACAATGAACGTCATCCTGTCATAAATCGCTTATCTGCAGCCGAACCCCCGTTGGAACTCTGCATGCCTTGTATGGAGTCTCCCCCCCGGCAGTTGTTCCTAGAAACTGCCCCCTACCCTCCGACCATCCCTCCCACTGCCCGGCTCGCTCGTTCCTAAATCTGGACGCATGCGGTTTCTCGCGGCAGCTGGGTTGTAGATAACCATGCCGCACTGCACGGCGTAGCTGACCGCGCCCTGGACGCATGGAGGCAAGACACGGTACTCGACAACGATCATCAGACAGATTTACTGCTACCATCATCCAACTTATACCAACCAACACGGCCGCCACCCACATGGCAAAACGTACCACCACTACCACTACCACCTCCAAAGGTAGGTCCGAACTCCCCCCCTCTAGATCAAAATCCTTCTCTTAGGACAGGGTAAGCAAAGCAAGTAAGTAAGTAAGTAAAACATTAGCGCATAACGTTAAAACTAAACTCTAATGCGGTATATAGTTAAACCAAACTCAGCTCGCTCTGGTACTGTTTCGATCCCAACTTTCGGCAGCAGTCGTGCGTCACAAAGCAAACGACGGTGTAGTCTATACCACCTGAGCGTAATTCAAGTACGATACCGCACTGTCTGGAGTGATATAAGCTCGTACTGCGTACTCGGTCATCCACTCCAGCCGGCCGGTATCTATTGTACGGGACAGCATAAAGCAAAGAACGTGCGATAAATATAGCAGGTAATGCAATAACAAGCCGATGGCCGTTTGTGTGGTGAAAAGCCGTAAAATAGGAAGTTCTGTAGATCCAGCTGTTCGCTGACGCGGGCAATAAATGGCCGCATAGTGCGCTGCGGTATCATTAGCTCATGCCAATTAGCTGCCATTTCCGAAGTTGTAAAAGCACTTTCGGTCGCGAGTTGGTCACGTAAGCAGCGCCATAGCAAGTGCCGGAAGACACAAAAAACTGCTCTGATGGTAAAAGGGGAGATTCTGTCCTAGAGGAGGCAGGGCTATATTCGGGGCGAGTTATGTCCAGCTACCAGCACCGACATCAACTTACCAGTTACTAGTGCTCACGGCGGGCGCCCGTCGACTGTCGGCTGGCCAAGAATGCCTGCCGTTGCCCTGCGCGGTCCGTGGTTTATATTCCAGCGTAGACAAAACCAACAGCGGGCATGCTGCACGCACATCTATAGTTGCTACAGTCCGTGCATGCTGATGCATGACCGACCGACATGTGCGGCCATCCGTTCGTTCGTCCAGTTTCCGAGCGACCCAAGCGTCGACGGTAAATTAGGTCACCATGCACCTCGCAAATGGCGTCATTAGGCGAGATAAGCGTCATCTTCGCGAACTTTTCGACGTCCAGTAACCTTGATCTTTGATAGGACGTCCCTTAGGTTGCGTACAAGACTTGCGCGTCCGTCCGTCCGTCTGTACCGTACGGGCTCCAAAGTTTGAAACAAAAAAAGCAGACAGAAAAAGAATAAAATTGGTGCGAACGTTCTCCGAGACAGCAGCAACCGATGTGCCAATTATTTCCATTTTAAAAGTCAAAGGTCAAGGTCACCTGTTGACAAAAAGCTCGCGAAAATAACGCACAGCTCGCGTAACAGCGCCTTGAGATGTGGTGACCTAATTCACTGTCAACGCCTGACACGCTTGACATCTGATCAAAGTCCGCCTGCACATCATGTCGGCGTACTCGACGCCGACATCGTTTTTTGACGTGCTACAGCAATGCTGTATGACGTCCTTGACATCGTTGTCGAGATCAGTCCGTCTGTTACAGATGTATTGTGGCTAAACGGTGCGAGATAGGCCTAGGTTGCCATTGATCGCTAATAGGAAATCGCATACGCCCTTTCAGATGAGATGAAAATCACTGACCTTGGATGACCTCGAAGGTCACTACTGCAACAGAAGCGCGTCTTTCCTAGCGACAGCTGGGCTTCGTGTTTCCGTTGCTCTCGCCAACATCTTTTGCCTCTCTGCCTGCTTCAGCAACAGCTGTTGGTCGTTAACGGCATCAGCTTCGTGTTAACGACGGGCGCGGCGGGCAATTAGCTGAGTAAAATAAGACGTTGGGCTGATGGTGTTCTAACGTCACTCCGTTTACATAGAGTGTGATCTATTATTAGTCACTGAACGATCGGCCCGTATAGTTCAGCTATGCAGAGCACGACTCAATTAAAAAGCAAGCTTTATATATTTTTACCAAAACTGCATCAGAAATTGGCCTACTTTGAAAATTCTTTCGCCGCCATATTCTGCGGTGAACTTGCCATCTACTGAAGATACCATCGCAACCCAAATGCGTCGATATTCGCGGTATCAGCGCCGTAACGCCGACGCCGTAATGTCACGTACCGTGCTACACAAGCAATGATGTCGGCCCGGTGCCAACATGACACGCGGCCATCCGCACCGTTATGCATACTCGTCCACAGCGCCGCACAACCCTAATCCTAACTCTGCATGACCTTTTGAAATGAAAATCGCCACATCTGTTAACTCTGCCACCCACAACCTTCTTACATTCCGATATTGGTTTTCCACAGGCATTTTGTTTCGAAGTTCATTGCCCGTACGAGACAGACAGACAGGCAGACGAACGAACGAACAGCAGACGTAATACGGCCCATGGCGACTGCCGCACGATAACATGGGTCTACTTACTCACTTTTCCTACTTACTTGCTTGCTGGCTAAAGCCTGCTAAAATAAAGAACTCTTTGAAGTTTGGTGAGTCAGCTATGCAGATTGCAGATATCCTCCACAACAGTTCGTTAGTGATGGTGTGGTGAGCAATAACCAATTTTCCATCCAGCCCAGCAGGAAGAACCGATGACCGATGAGTAACGGGCGACGTTTAGCTGGAACGTACACAGAATAGAGCACGCTCTCTGTCAGGGGCACTGACCAAGATGACTCATTCACTGCATGATATAGCTGAGTTAATACACTTTACACGTACGCACGTGCAGATAGACTGACCATCACTGGATGCTGGCTGCAAAGGCATTGCCGCGTTAGTCGACCACTCGCTGCGGTCAAGTCTCCCAAAGACCTCCTCCATGCTTAATTAACCACCCCGTTCCTTTTCTGCTGTACCCAAAGCGTCCCAGCCCCAGAGACTAGACACTCGTGATCGTCTAATCACTCTCAAGAACTCTCTGTATAAGTTTTATTAACGGTGGCTCCAGATTCACAGGATGAGAAGCGCAACTGGATCATCTGGATGATAATTGCCAAACTCCTGTTGGATATTCCATTGCGGCAATGGAGTGTGCACACCTACGGCACAAATCTGGTTTCTGAAAGATGGTACAGAAGCCTTCACAAGGTGGTAGAGCCTCGCATAGTGAATTCAGTCGAACGGTGATGTCAGGGTTGGAACTAGGAGAGAGTGAGTGGCCAAAACAGGCAATTGCAATTGCTTCTGCTACCTGGCGCATGCAATCGAAGAGCGATCATTCCGCGTTTTACCGAATTACTTCGGCGCTTGGTGGTGTAAGATGTCGGACTTACGATCGACAGGTCATAGGTTCGACTCCCGGTCGGGTCACTAACAAGTGGTTACTACTTGGATGGGTGACTGTCTGCGGACAGGTAAACCATCTCGGTATATAACTGACACTAATGTCAACTCAGTCTTCCATCCCTCCGCGATAAGAAAATCGAGTACCGGCCTATCTGTCTGGGGTTAAGGCGGGGCGCGTTTACCTGTGTCGGGTGGCAGGTAACACTGTGCGATGCCATACGGCAGGTGACGTTCCGTAGCTCCGTGATGGGTTTCCTATTATACACCACCTTTATTTTTTTTTGTTAGACGGCTGCTAGAAAGAGTTAACGTGACCACGCCCCGTGTCTATCTTCACAAATGGACCATACGTCCACGTCCAGTAATGGGGAGCTAGCTATATGCAGCAGCTGATAGGAAGAAAGCTAAGCTAAGCGTCGTGGTCTGGTTGTCTTAACAGATAGCGAAGTCGCAACGGCGTGCTCAGAGTCTGCGGCCACCTGCCAGGCTGCAGCTGTGCTGTGAGAAAAACGGGCAAAATCCCACCCCGGCATAACTTCCTCAGACAGAACCCAAGATAACGTAAAAGTGTCATACCCCAGAAGGGGCGTAGGCGGGGTACTCATCTCCCTTCCTTAGGCCTTTGAGCCCGTAGGTGGATAAACCACTTGAGTCCGTGACGCATGGCCAGTGCGACGCCAGAC
>Ga0056128_1005871_pt1 | contig 15465 bp, 6 predicted proteins | sample WorMetLIZISLAND2_FD_71113 | JGI IMG/M metagenome (GOLD analysis project Ga0056128, IMG submission 71113) | Marine gutless worms symbiont microbial communities from Max Planck institute for Marine Microbiology, Germany - Olavius geniculatus... ...
GTATTATGGTCCCGATGGGCCGAGTCCAAGTGATATGCGATTTTCGAAACTATAACTACTGAACTGGAAATGCTATAGGCTTTCGCGCGTCTCGTGAGCTTTGCTCAAATTTCTTGTTAGAATTAACTGATTGATTGCTTTAATTTCTGTTTTTTGTTTGTTATCTGTCTACGGTTTGAACAAATTCAATTTGTATAATAGTTATTACATAAAGAGTAAAGACACTGATTTGCACTAATGATCAGTGTGTCTGTTTAGCAAACAGCGATGTTATGTGCAAACATTTCTTTCATTTATTGTAAGTTAATGTGTAGTTTTTATGCGCGAAAGCAGAATGCTTCGCGTGTCTTTGCCATCGTCTGGGCGTCTGTCCGTCCGTCTGTCTCTCCATCTGTCTGTCCGTCACACTCGTGAGCTGTATCAAACTGGTGCAAGCTAGGATCACGAAATTTTCACTGTGGGCTGCCCCAAGGTCTCTAGTTTATCGTGACAAAATTTCGTGCCCCTGGGTGCATGGGTTCGCCTCGAACGAGGGCGTCAAAGAGGGGTACCCCTTTAAAAAAGACGTAATTTTGCCGTTATTGGCTCGAATAATGTGGAAACGGTTGCAGATAGGTACATACATGCTGCTTATCATAACAAGCACTGGTGACAGGCTTTTTAAATTTATCAACATCAATGACCTTGAATGACCTTGAACCCTAAAAATATTGATTCAACATGATTTTTTGGCGATTTTTGGCTGCAAAAGAGTGAATTACGACGAAATGGATGGAGATAGACTAAGATTACCTGCAAACAGGAACTGCTATAGGCTTTTGCGCATCTCGCGAGCTTTGCTGAAATTACTTGTAATGATGGTTGTAATGAACGTAGTGCTTAAATTTTCACTAGTACAGGTCTTGGTTCAAATTCTATTTGGCTGGGTATGGGTAAGAACAAAACATCATTTGATTCTCTATGTCTGTTTCTACAGTCTATATACTGTCTGTAGTCTGTGCTGTATTTTTACCTCGATGTCATTTGGTTTTGTTTTTTTGCAGTCTTTTTAGTGAAATTAGTTCGCTGTTCAGAAAAAGTTTAGCTTTCCAGTCAGTTTTGTCTTAGTTTGTGAATGATATCTGAGATTAGAAGGCATGCTGCTGCAGCTTTGTTATTTCTCACTTGAGTGAGAACACGAAATTTGAGATGGAGACTACTGACTGCTGAGGCTTCAGTGAAGGTATAGATGCCTGAGAGAAGACTGGCAAAAAAGAACTCACATAGTGAAATTAATTGACGAGTAAGTTAACAAAAAATTTGAGCTAATGCTCATGAGACGCACGAGAGCTTATGGCAGTTCCTGTTTGTAGGTAATCTTAGTCTATATCCATCCATTTCCTCACAATTCACTTTTTTGCAGCCAAAAATCGCCAAAAATCACCCAATATCAATATTTATAGGGCTTAAGGTTATTCAAGGTCATAGATGTTGACATTTCTAAGAAGCTCGTCGTCAGTGCTTGTTATGATAAGCAGCATGTCTGTGCCTATCTGCAACCATTTACATGCTAGACAAACCAACAGCGGATAAATAACCACTTTTTAGAGAGGTACATCTCTTTGACACCCGCGTGTGCAGGCCTTCTTGAATATAGTCTAGAGGGTTTGTACTTGGACTGTTAATAGCTACATTCCATGCTGAAAATTTCATATGCAGGTTGTCTTGGTCTGTCTCCAGCCATTTCGGTGCAATTCACTCTTGAAATGCATGTTGCAACCCAAAATCACGAACAATTTACTAAAACCCTCTATTTTGGGGGTTAAAGGTCATTCAAGGTCATCGATGTTGACATTTCTAAGAAGCTCATCGCCAGTGCTTGCTATGATAAGCAGCATGTCTGTGCCTATTTGCAATCATTTTCACGTTAGAGGAGCCAATAGCGGCAGAATAACGCCTTTTTAAGGAGGGTGCCCCTCTTTTGCCCCCTCATTCATGGGGACCCCCTTTACCCAGGGGCATGAAATTTTGTCACGAATCACTAGAGACTCTAAGCTGTCATATGGTTAAAACTTGAAGTCTCTATCTCACCTGGTCTTGGAACGGTACAGGGACATGACGGACAGATAGGTGGACAGACAGACAGAATTACCGTAGCTAATACGCACTATAGCTAGCTAGCTAGCTCTTGTGCATAAAAATTTGGCATGTTTATTAATTTTAATTGCTATTGTCTTTGCAAATTTTTGTTTTTTTATTTGTTGGTAGATGGTATCATGGCAAAAAACAAATAAGTTGACATTGTCAAATTCAGTTTTAACATGTAGTGTAATAGAAGAGTTTGCAGTTGCTTATGCGGGGTATCATAAAACTGTCTAACATACATGCTGATATGGTGTTTCGTTAGTGCGGACAGCTTTGCTGGCTATAATTGGTTTCATGCCTACACATGGCAACGGTGCAGTTGGCTCGCTCGACTACACGCCTGAGGAGCGCAAACTTCTAGCAAGAAAGTGAGATTTACCTTCTTTTTTTACAGTTTTTGTTGTTTATGCTAGATTGACAGTTTGTAGGCAGAAACACGGTGAAGACATTGGTACAGACTTGTGCAAGAATGTGACCTTTGGAATAATGGTAAATGGGCTGATTTTTATTGTACTCAGTAATGATAACAGTATTGTTTTTAGTATCATCGCTAAATTTTTATGTTTCTCTGTCAACACGGTAACTCGTGAATTGCTTTATGTAGCTTGATGAAATTTTGCGTGAACATGCATCTCAACAACCTCTAGAACCATGGGTCAAAGGTCAAGGTCACAGGACCGGATTTTCATATGTTTTACCATTGTGAGATAGGGTAGTAAGTTTGTTAACATAATAACTTATGAACTGCTATACTGAACTTGATGAAATTTTGTACAAACTTTGATAATTTCTAGAATGCTATTGAATTTCAGGATCATACTTAAAGGTCAGGGTAATAGAAGAAAACAAGAGTAAGTTTTTTTTATCCAAACACAGTGTACAATTAGTATATATTACATATGTTAATGCTATAGATTTTTATCTAACGTTTCAGTAAATTGGCTTAAGCTGTTATCAGTTAGTGTATTTTGGAAGCTTAGCCTCAACATTACATACCAGTACGTTGCAGTGTGTCACATCTGACTGTTACAAATGTTATAACTGTGACATCTGTAGGTCGCAGGACTGGAAGTGTCAGCATTGTGGATGCATCAGAAGTCTCGTTCGACCAGTCACCGAAGCCAGCGAAGCTCTGAGTAAAGAGGCCAAGGAACTTGGCTCACAGATCAAGCTCCAGGCTAGCATTCTGCTGTCATAATCTGCTATTTCTCTCACTGCTTTTGATTTTACTGTAACTGGCCAGTTGTACAGGGCATTCAAGTGAAAAAGTGACATTTACTCTATGCATTACAGTAGTAATGGATAAAAAGATATTGTTTCATAATGGATACGCATTTTCTCAAAATGTGCATGAACCACATGGCGATAAATTTGTCCACCACAACGGTGAGCACTGTTTTGTGTGCAAATAGGTGAAAATGTTTTCTGCTGGTTATTAGCTGGAATTATCGCACAACTGAAGTAACTTGCAAAGTTGTTTTGAGGAAAGTGCTAGAGTCATTTCTGGTGTAATTGACACAATGATCTCCGTTGTTGCTGTCAGCATTACACAGCAAAACCAGATTAGATTGGGTTTTCTAAAGATGACGTCGTTAACATTGCCAAAGCACCTATGATGCACCTTGTTTGTACTCAGCTTAGTTTTAAGTATAACTGGTAGATATTTAATCTAATCTAATTCGTAAAAATTAGATGTATTTCCATTGTTACTGATACAGATCAGAAATGCTCAGTGATAGCATTGAACTATTCTGAGTGAGACAGGCTCGAGTGACGTGTGTTGTAGTTATGTTATTTTATATACCGTAGTACTTCATAAGTTTAGGAGTTATGTTTTAGCTGTTAAAGCTTCTGAATTTTGTTGACTTGTGTAAGTTCTATGTGCATCCATCTATTTATTGAACATGAGCATCGGCTGTTAATGATACTTATGATAATGTAACACAGTGATGACTTAGAGCGGAGCTGATCAGTCCAACAATAAAATACAGTTGCAATAAAATACAGTGAAATGACTATGCCTACGTAAGATTGCTAGGATATTCCAAGTCATAAAATTTACAGTAAAGATGAGTTTGCAGTTTCTGCTTGAATGCATCAGTGTTAGTGATGGCGCGCACGTCCAGTAGCAGGTCATTTCATGCTTTAGGGGCTGCCATGCTGAAGGCACGCTCTCCAAACTTCAGGCCTGTCCTTGGGACTTGTACATCCGATCTCTTGACTGGTTGCAAGACAGTGGAACGATCTGGCTTGCAGTGCTGATGCCGATACATGCATTATTTGCTTACTTTTTACTTGTTTTGTTGCAGGGTGAGAAAGAAAAGCCGCAAACAAGTGAAGCATCATCAGAGGAAGCTAGTTCATCAGCTGCTGCAACCAGTACAGCTGCTGCTGCTGATGCTGCTGCTGCTGTCAGTTCAGTAACATCAGCTTCTCAGTTTCCAGCTTTTTCAAACCCACTCCTCTTTCCTCGTTCTCCATTTGATCCACAAATGATGATGAACGGCGCTCCCAGCTCAACGTCTGCTGCTGTCCCACCGATATCTTACCCATCTCCATTCATGCTGCCATTCATGCCGATGCATCATCCGGCCTATGCCGGTCGAATGCCATTCATGCCACCACTAATGATGCCATTCTATGGTCAGATGCCACCGCCGTTTCTTCCACCTCCCAGTCTTGGCATGCCTCCATATGCGGCAGGTCCCCCAGGCATGTTTCCATTCATGCCACCTGGCAGCATGGCATCATTGTCAACAGTAGCCAGCAATGTAGTGACTCCGACATCAGTGGTTTGGGCCGGAGTATCTCACCCGCTGCCTTCATCTACCATACAGCCGACTATCTCGGTGTCGGACGTTCACCGGTCCTCAGTCAATAGCCAGCAGCCGTTGTCCACGTTCGCCTCCAGTCCTGCTGTCAGTTTGTCTACCTCGCTGGCATTTACGTCTGCTGCACCATCACAGACAACTGTACCAGCAGCAGCAGCAGCAGCACATGCAAGTGGTGCTGAGACTGCACCTGTCAGTGCATCTAGTACAGACATCAGTGCCACTGCAGCCAGACCAGCAGCATCACACGCAGGTCGCACTCACAGCATCCTCGCTGCTCCATGTTGTACGTCATCATCATCATCGTCAGAACAATTTGTACTGTGCCATTTACAAATATAAACTAGAGAGGCACTCAGACAGTGCAAATTTCCGGATCATCACCAAAGTCATTACTTAGCCAAATGTACAAAATGGATGAATTACACAAATGATATCATATTACCTCCTTGGCAGAAGTAAAAAGAACAGTGGTTCATTACGTTGTCAACATAACCAGAAACTGGTGATTAAAACAATTGTTAAGATGTATGTTTTTAGCCTGTGCTTGAAACTGCTTAGGTTGGTGGAGCTCTGAGTTTGTGTGGCTGCAGGAAGTTACATGCTGCTGGTCCAGCATGTGTGAAAAAACAATTGCAGCATTGTCGTCAAATATTTATTTGTTAATGCAACTTCTCAAAATGTAACTTGAAGGTGTACAGTGATGTAAATGGACTAAGCATCAGTGACAATTCATAATGCAATAAAAACTAGAAGGTTACAACATTTGTTTGTACAGTATACTACGAGTTATCAAGTTACAGTCAGGTAATGTGTGATTGCTGTGTTTGGGAGACACATTTTGAGGTTTATATGCACATAACTGGATAATCTATATCCATCTTCTGTTTCTAACTATCGTTTGCTTTTTATACAGCTTTATTCTTTAATTTATACAAAAAAATGCAAGCAATTTATTTAATGTTGTATAAGTGCTGATGTAAAACTGCAAAAATCAAAAAGTATAAACGTGAACTAATGTATTAGTCTAGACATTTAATCTGTCTTCTGTAGCCGTATATAAATGTCTAATCTAGTGCATAATGTCGATGCTTATACTTTTTGATTTTTGCCATTTTTGAAGACCGCAGTCATTCTTTGATTTCCTGAGAGTTTTCTCAGGCATCAGAAATGGTGTGTTACGACAAGCGTGTGATTGCAACACTGTGCTGCCATGTATGGCGGTTACAGGTAGTGGAGGTCCATCTGCCGTTGCTTCGGCAGCTGGTGCTGTGGCTATGGAGAGAGATGATGATCCAGTGTTATCCGCCGGTGAGCTGCGTCGTAGACAGAGACCTGGCAACACACCTCTAGCGAATGTGAGAACAGCGAGACATGCATCGGCTGAGCTGCCTGCCACAGCGTCCGGCAGTCACGTCTCACGCTTGTTTGGCAACATTGTCATTCTGACGCTAATCCTCTGTATCTGCATTCTGCTTTCTCGCCGGCTCTGCATGCTTGCAGGATTTCTCTAATACTTGGCAGATGCTTCTGTAGTCACGTTTTATGTTTGATAGCTTTATGTTTTAGTTGTTCGCAGTTAACTCATGTATTTGTGTGCAATGCGTATACTTTATTTTACAAATGCTGTCATCACTAGCCAGTTGGCTGTGTCAAGAAGTTCACACGCAGTGGAATTGACAGGTTGATATTTGTTTCAACGTGGTCTAATCCTGCATCTAAATTAAGCTATTATGCTATTATAGCAGGAAAATAGTCCCAATTTTTTGCTCCAAATTAGTTGGAAATTTCTCTTAGTGACTGAGTCTAGGAATCAGGTGCCACATTGTCGAAACTTTCCTAAGAAATTTTTTGTAAAGATCTTCTTATCAGATGATTTACAAATACCAAAGAAGTTTCGAAAATGAGCATTTTTCTCTTTTTTAAAAGTCTTTTTTGAGAGACATTTTCTAAGGAAGTTTTTCAAAATCCATTTCAAAAATTCACATTTTTTTCTAAGAAAAGAGATCTGCCAAAGATTTTCCTAAGAAGTTTTGAAAATGTGGCCCTCTCTGCAATATGCTCATTGATTTAACTTGATTGTTTTTTGCTTGATTAATTTTTCATCATCAGAAAACAAAAATAGCTTAGCATTGGTGTCGGATTGAATAACATTTTTGTTTAGCCTAGTCCCAGCAGTTAATTGCACATTTATTACAGTACATTGTTATTGTTCATTTGTGTTGTATAATATTATGTTGGCATGTTGGTGACCAACGTCATTGGTATCTGGTGATGTTCATTTGTTGAATTTTACCCAATATCTACCATTGTCTAACTAAACACCCCCCGTTCTCCAATAGACAGCATTATCACATTGATGTCTGTCTGGAGGATAACAGGGAAGATTTTAAAACTACCATTATGTTAATTACATATGCACGTGTATAATGGAGTTCTTATAATTTTAGGTTTAGCTTGTTTTTTGTATCTTTTGTTTTGTGTTTCTATAAAGGTTAAACTTACTGTTCCATTATTATGTGTTTGTGTGCATTCTACCTGGAAAGGCCGTCTCCAAAATGACCTATACTGTGTCGGGTGGGACGTTAAACCCTACTCACTCACTCACTGTCTAACTAATCTTTGGTTACTTAGTAATTGAAATATATCGTACTGTGAATTGTCACGGATCATCGACCAGCTTGTGTCTTAGAACCTTTGGCAATTGTTAACTTTGGTAAAATGCAGCAGATTAAGCCAACTCACCTGGCTTTTATTGGACTGTAAATGTTTACTTTTACTTACTTTTTTGATTTGACATATGATGCAGTCGATGCATTTCGTCATTTGGATCATTTGGATGGACATAAAGCACCCAGTGCTTTAGCTGTTCTCATCTTTTTATACTGCTGTCACACATTATCGTAGCAGTGTGTGTCCGTATAGAACAGTCGTTGGTAATGATTTGGTAATGTGTGTTGCATAATGCGTATTGGTATTGCTGTAGTTTTGTTTCAAGATTATTTATGTTGTTAAACTGCATTTTGTTTAAATTGTTAGAATTGCTTACTCTTCCCTGTCGGGACTCTCAGATGTGGCAGGCAGTGGGAACATTTAGTCCATTTACCCTGAATTTGTATATTGTACCGTGATATGGATATTATGTGAACTGTTAGTAATGCTTTTCTATCATTGAAAGTACTTTAGGATGGTAATGCTTTTTGGTTGCAGTTAATGCCAAATTGGGCTTTGTGGTGTAGCGGTAGCATGCAGGACTGGTGACTGTGAGGTTTCTGGATTGACGCCTGGCCGGTGCACTGTCAGGTAACAACTCTGGGCAAGTCGTTCACACGTGCCTCTGTCGCCAAGCAGTATAATTTGGTACCAGTCAAAGGGCGGTGACACTTGCTGGCTGGGAAGATAACCGTGGGCCTGGTGGAAAGTAATGGCAGCCTACCACCGAGTTTATGACTGTAACCTGCGGGCTGACTGCCTCGAGACCGGGATCAGCTCTGATCCCTATGCTCGTATCGAGTATGGGCTACCTTTACCTTTACCTTTTAATGCCAAATAGCGCTTGTGATTGTTTCAACGTGGTCCCATGTGTTATCGTTCAGTTATGGTATACAGTAGATACAACAGTGGACTGTGGTTGTGGTATATTAATGTTTTACGTGTATTCTATTCTCTCTATGTACACTGTGTCTCAAAAAAAATCCCGACATTTTTGATTGTAACTTCAAGAAAAATCATCCGATTGTAATAATTTTTGGTGTGAATATTCCTGACACAACTTGCCATCAAATGACTATTCAGTTTTCCACCTCACCCAATATTTGCTTCTGCACTACCACGGGTATGCAGACCAAGTGAAATATGCGTTGAAATGCGCAAAAACTTGGAAAAAAACATCTCCGACATTGTCAATCATAACTTGAAGAAGCATCGTCAGGTTTCAATAATTTTTGGCGGAAATATATCTGACACCACTGGCAATTTTGCTGTAGGCAGTTGAAAAACGAAACAGTTGGATGAAATGTCAACCACAGTGTGTACTTTAACAAAACATTATTATTTATTGTTAATTGTTATATCTCTTGTTGACTTTAGGTCAGTTGCCACAAGCTTGTGGCTCGCAACCATATTATTTGCAGCCCACAATGAATTATTTGAAATGCTGAAAATTTCAGACAAAAAGTTGTTTTTTATTTATTTACAACATTTCCCAACTTTGCTTATCAAATGTGCAGTAGAAACTATATGGTGTTTTCTTCTTTCTCCAGGTCATTTTCAGCTGACCGTACTTAAGTGACAGTCGAGCTTATGGTACGGTTGTCGTCCGTCGTCTGTCTGTCTGTCTGTCTGTTGGTAACAGATGTATTGTAGCTAACGGGTAGGTCCTAGGAGAAACATTTTTACACGAGTAATTAGCTATGTGTCTTAACTTATGCATTCAAAATTTTAGCGATCTAGTGCAAGGGGAACATTTTCCAAATTGGAGTTAAATGGAGGGGGATAAGAAAAATGTGCATTTTTAACGGAAAACTGACCATATCTTGGAAACGGCGAGAGATGGGGCCATGGTTACTATTAATCACTAATTGCTTTTAAATGACATGAAAATCATCGACCTTGGATGATCTTGAAGGTCACTGACAACCAGTACGGTCGGCTATTCCAGCGACAGCTGGGCTTCTTTTCGTTTATATACGGGAAAGACGAGCTGACCGGGAAGACGCGTGATAGGACGACGGGTCGCAAATGACGTTGTCTATTTAAGACACTAAGCTTGCCTTGGACGGCTGGTTATCATGTCGTGATTTGAGTTACGTGAGAAAGGATCCACTGATGTTTGTTTATTGTATTCCATAATGACTCAAGACTGTAAGTTGGCATCGCTTGATCATAGCTGCTAACTGGTTTATGTATTGAGTATATGTACTAGGCCTATATAGCCTACAAGTGCTGTAGATCAAGTGTAAACGACAGAAAGTCACCAACAGGATACAAACGTTATTGCCTCTGATCGTAGTGTGACATGATTCGCATTAGGTTAGATATGATATGTAATGAATGATTTGCACCGGAAAACTGGCAGGAAGCTGCAACTTTAATCTAGCACATAAACTAGAAGGAACTGATACAGGGTTTCCTCGCGTTCTTGAAAGTCCTGGGTAAAATCAGGAGAACTGAAAAAGTGAGATTATAAACATTAAGCATATTTGCACTATACGGTCTAATTTCACATTTTCTTTTAAAAATTTTTTCGCTCGCTGTGCTATGTTACAACCACAATTCATTAAGCGATGAATCCTGATGTTAACATTTAGTTCTTGAAAATTAATGTTAGCAGTCCTTGAAAGTCCTTGAAAAGTTCTTGAATTTTATTTTCCTGACCACGGTGGGAACCCTGTTGATAATGTTTTAAATAAAAATGAAATGAGAGAAACTGAAATAAAAATACTACTGTTAAGTAAAACATTTTAAAAATCCGGATGTCTATGGAGGGTAGGATTTGACTTTGGAAAGACAAAGTGCTGGGGTGAGAGACGGCAAGAGTGTTGTTGGTGACACTAGTGAGCTGAGACGACAATGGAAGAACGATAAATCAGGAAGATGCAGATCAAGACGTGGCTGACAAAGTGAGTGAGAGAGTTGATTCCAGGGGTGAGGTGATGCTTAGCAAAAGGAGCGACTGGTAATTTTAAGGAAGATTTAGGAGATGGGCGAGCAAGAATGACGACAGATGAGGATCGAGTATTACCTGGAGTTTGTAGTGAGACAGAATTAAGCTTATTACATATTATCATCATGATGAATTTATTACGCATTTGTTACCACACATTGCGAACAATCATTGTATTTACAGAAATGATTAAATAATATAGCCTAAATAATTTTAATCAGTGTTTGAATTGCCAGAGGATTGGAGGTGAACCAGAACTGTTTTCTCAACCCGCCTAACACACTGTCAAATTATGTAAGTCTTACTGGGTGGGGGTCAGCTATATACTATATACAGGGTGGGCCAAAAAACGTGGCACTTTACTTTTGTCCATATCTTCATCAATTATTGATCAATTATTGATCGATTTTCAAAATTCTTTCACTAGCACACTTTGCAGACAATTTGCAATAACGTGATTATTACATATCTCACCATACCGTAAATGCATCTCTACACTACCTTGTGAAATATCAATGAAATATGTATACATAACGATAATAACACATTTTGGTAAAATTGGGGAAAAACACTTCAGACCAACATTGGAGTGAATAGTCTGTATGACACTAGACTGTGTGGGTCTAACACACTTTATTGTCATACAGATCATTCATCGCAATGTTGGTCTCAAGTCTTTTTTCTTTTACTTAAATTTTTTTTACTGTGGTTAGTTTTTTGCTTATTTCACAAAGTAGTGTAGAAATGCATTTACCATGTGTTGGGATATATAATAATCACATTATTGCAAATTGTCTTCAGAGTGTACCACTTTTTCCAGTGAAAGAATTTTGAAAATTGGTCAATAATCGACGAAGATATTGACAAAAGTAAAGTGCCACGTTTTTAATGGCTCACGGTGTACACACACCGTGTCGGGCTCCGATGGAGTTTTCGACTGTCGAAAAGTTCAACCCCAGCTAATTTTTTACATTCAAACATTTGATTTTATTGCAATTTTGTAAATTATGCAAATCTTTTTTAATAATCAGCTTGTAACTGGTGTTGTTTCAAGTTCACAATTTTGGCCAACGATCGATCATATTGATGCAGGCCTATAGGCTATTCGTCGTTTTGATTAACTGCACACAAGATCGATCGATTTCCGGGTTGGCGGTCGTCCGCTCCACTCATATGAAGTTTTCGATTAATTAGTTTGTAGGACCATAAGAGCGGACTTGGCATATTTCATCGGCCGCAGCTTAGTGGGACCTTACCGTAGAGATTTATGTGCTGTTGGGTAATCTTAAAATGCCCACGAATCGGTTACCGGTAGACTTATCTGGGCCAGTCTGCCGCTGGTAATGAAATGAAATTAAATAGAAACACATTAGACGCGAATGGTCACAAAATATCGAGGACATCGCCGTCATACATGTAGTTCACGCCATCTTGCCCGTCCGAGAAATAAAGCTCGAAGCATGTGCGTAATAGTCTACGTGACTCACTGTCCGAAACCGTTCAGGCGCACAGTGCAATGTTGGAGTTTTACTGCTAACAGAGACGAGCACACAGCGACGGGTCTAAATAGGTTCGAATTTCATGAGATTATTGATCGTTGACTCAAAACAGAGCATCACTCGATTGTGTCTGACGGTGTCTGCTGCGCCGTAAAACGCTGATCGGCGCAGACGTCAGACAATGTAGTTACCGCAGGCAACAGCGTTTGGCGAGTAAAAGACAAGCCAAAAACTGACTGAATCCGAGACATAATTTCAAAAGTGTCAATGATGGGCAACGCTTTTTCCTAGCACTGCCATTGCAAATATTAGTTTCCTTATTTTCTGTTGCACTTTACAATTGGGTCCAAGATTAAAATGAAGCCGGTGTGTGTCTGTCTTGGTGTTGCCGACATCAGCAAATCGTCTGCAGATGAATCCCACCAAGATCCAGTATCTATCTGCCTGTTCTAAACATAACATCACGATGCTTGGTAGCTGTGCTCCTGCCCTGCAGCTCGGTACGGAGTTACGGACCGCCAGCGATCATGTAAGTGTACTTGGCCGGAGTGATTATTTGTCAGATACTCAGATCTGACTATCGAGAAGCACATTTCGAAGACCTGTGCAACTGGTTTATAGTGGCTGCGCCAACTTCGTCACATCCGGCGGTCACTCGACAAAGGATTGGCAAGCTTTCGTGACGTCACGGATTGATTATTGCAACGGTATTTATGCAGGAGCTCCGAAGACGATCACTGATAAGCTTCAACGAGTGCTTAACGTTGCCGCCCGAGTAGTCATCGACACAAGAAAGTTTGATCGTGGTCTGTCGACACTCCTGCACGACAAACTGCACTGGCTGGAAGTGCCAGAGAGGGTCACCTTCAAGCTCGGCCTCATGACGTATCGTTGTCTGCATGGACAAGCACCTCGGTACCTTGCCAATTAGGATACATCACTCCAGCCATCGAAGCCGTTTTACTGACATCTTCCCAAGATGTTTTGAGAATGTGGCCCCCGAGACGCTAACGACGACAGAACGGAGAACGCGGTTGACAAGCGAAGGTGACTGAGCACGGCAGACATCAATCGCAGTCAAACCTGATGGACGCTATAACAGCCCAGTGACTGCGGTGAGCCGACAGCCAGACTGACTCTTCTCGTAATATAATTACTAAGTGTATGACGGCACTGCGTGATGTGCGGTCACGGTCGACGGGACATCACTACTAGTGGTACCACACCACTCTCTCTCGGCACGTCAACTACTGACTTACGATCGCCACCACCACCGGGCCACCAGCCTCGATTAATAGCGCCAAGATATATTATCTGCGTTTGTATGGCTTCGCAACGTGAGCGAGCAAAGCATCACGCAATGTAGTCTGCTAGCAACAGTTTTCACTGAGCTTCTGCTACACTGCTCGGCGATCATATTGGCGCCGGATACAAATGTTTCAGTTCATTTCGACTCAGTTATACGACCTTAACTCAACTTACGGCATTCTAAGAACTCCTTGTTACAGCGCAGGTTATGTTTTTGGAGTATGTCCGTTTGTATGCAAAATAAGTCGAAAGGTTGCAATCCGATTTGAGTAATTAATTACAGATTTTGACGAAATCAATTTTCGGAGAGATTCGGCATGAATCAAGATGAAAGCGAAAGCGATTAGATTTTGCTGGCGGTTTGAATTTTTATTCTTAAGTCATGCAGGAGTCTTTACCGTTAGGAGATAGTGCGTGGCAGCACTGTTTTTCGCGGAGGTTTGAGGTCTCTGATCGCTTCAAGTTTTGCATTTTTTTCGGGCATTCACAGCGTTCTGTGGAACAGTGCATATATTCGCCGGGAATTGCCATGTTTATGCTTGGCTGTCTTTAACTCTATCAGTGGCAACATCAGTAAATAAAGAATCGCTCTTGATCCTATTCATAATGTGCTCGGATAGCCTAATGTACAAAATGTCATTTAATATACATACTCAGTGGTAATATTACTGGAAACGGTGCGCGATTCAGCTTCCTGATAAACGGCGGCACAAAGTAACGGCAACACGCAACGAAGCTATTGGACTCGACCGTCGGTCGTGAGCATCGTAGGCCTTAGTTCTCAGCGGATTAAAATGTAATTTGGGTTTTGCTTAATCATGTAACATTTCGTGGAAACTAATAGCTTATGAAAGAAGGAGCTACCATCGTGTAACATACAGTGCTATTTCTTTGAATTTTTTCTGGGTTCTGAGTAAAGAAGAGACCACACACGCAGCTGCAACCAGCAGTCTGATGAAACTTCAGACGCAAGCTAACCGGCCGCAACGGGCGCCAACCATCAGCAGAGTAGTATGCTCGTCCTGTGGCGTGTCTATAGTTGAAGAAATTGTGTTTAAATGAAACAAAAAGCTCAGCTGTCTCTATAGAAAAGCCGACCGTACACGGGTGTCGGAATGCCAGCAAATGATTTTCGTGTCATGCGAAAGGGCTTATGCGACTTCCCATTATAGTGCTCAATAAGAACCTTGGCCATATCGCTCACCTTTTCTGAAACACGGCCAGTTTTCCGTTGGATAACGCACATTTTTCTTACCCTTCTCCATTCAACTGCAACTTTTAAAATGTTTTCTTTGCACTGCATCCCCCAAATTTTGTAGGGACCTGCACACAAAGCTTCGACACATGGTTAATTAATCGTGTAAAAAGTTTTCGCCTAAGATCTACCGGTTCTACCCGTTAGCCAAGGTACATTCGTTACCCACGGACGGACGACGGACAGACAGATAGGCGTAGCATAATAGGGCCGGACCTTTAAACTTACAGCTTAACGGTTAGCCCAAAAAGCATGTTTTAAATTGAAGCACTGCTGAAGATTTGAATGATATATATTTATTATGTCGTCGTACACGAGGTACACAAAAATATCACATAATACACAACTGAGAGATTAAAAACTGAATACCAAAGTTCGGCAGATTCAAATAAAATAACCCATTTCGAATAAATCAGTTCCAGCAACATGCGTATTCTAACTATGACACTATATAGGATCTGCTCTATGAATATACACGGTATTTCATAAAAAGACCCCTTTTTGTTTTTTTATACTTTACTCAAATTACGAGCAATTTACATAAAATTTTTAACAGTTGTAGCTGAAGAAATACTAATTCGAAATATTAGAACAAAATATGGCAGTTGATTAAACATTGTTTGCTAGTCGTGATGTAACGCTGACGTCATAATGTGTCACAGCTACAAACTTGCTAGTCTCAACTGGTGCTGTCAGTTGCTACCCTGCTTCGATGGTGAACTTAATCTGGTTCGCTAATGAAAATGCTTATCGTGTCAGCACTGAGCAACATGGAAACATGAA
>Ga0056128_1005873_pt1 | contig 15464 bp, 5 predicted proteins | sample WorMetLIZISLAND2_FD_71113 | JGI IMG/M metagenome (GOLD analysis project Ga0056128, IMG submission 71113) | Marine gutless worms symbiont microbial communities from Max Planck institute for Marine Microbiology, Germany - Olavius geniculatus... ...
AACTCGCTTTGCTGATCGTGCTTTCCGTTGCACAGCACCCACCGTTTGGAACTCTCTAGCCATTGACGTTACAAGTAGCTGTTCACTGACTGTGTTTAAATCCAGGTTGAAGACACACATTTTCCGTCAGACATTTAACCTCAGCGACTAGTTCTGTTCGCCAGCGCCACTGAAGTCTTTCTTTTAGCACATACTGGCGCTTTACTAGTCAGATTATTATTATTATTATTATTATTATTATTACTTGGCGTACTTAATCGACTGATATGATTGTACGTATACAGTTGGGTCGTGCGCCGTTGCACTGCGCGGCCGCTGGCGGACAGGCTCACGTCGTCGATACACTGATAACCGCTGGAGCAACACTTGAACTCACGGATAAAGTTAGTAATTTTCATAGGCCTATCACGGTACTCAGTTCACACCTGTGACCAGGGGTCACATAGGTGTGACCCGAATAGGTCCGAAAAAACTTAGGTTTCTAAAGTTAAAAAAAACATTTTTAAAAACCTCATGTAAGTCCCATTTAAAGTTTTTTTTGTTTAGGTTTTTTTGTGAAATTGTGTTTGTTGTGAAATGTATTACATATCATGATGTTTTATTTAATATTTCAATCGTGATGTTTGAGTTATGACGTCAGTCACGGCATTGTGTCGTTCACCCGTTAATAGGGTGTATAAGATGTTTTCCCTGGGTCGTAATTTTGTCTACGGTGTTCATTGGACACTAAAGAAATAAACTTTAAAAACCTTTAAAAACTAAAGAAAACTTTAAACCTGAAAATTTTCTTTCAAAACTTAGCTTTTTTCCAGCCTTGCCTGCGACGTCGCGACGCAACTCGACAATCAAGTCGCGTCGTCATATTTCACACTACATGTATCTCACTCTGTCAGTGTCTTCGCTGCTTCTGCTTAAGGTAAAAGGTAAAAAAAAGGTAAAGGTCGTCAATTTGTATAGCGCATCGTCGCGAGCATGCGCACGCCCCTAATGCGCTTTCGTCACTAACCAGAGCCGCCTGCCGTGCGGCCACCGTGCGCAGCCTGCAGACACAGGCTGGCGCAGGCTGTAGTTAGAGTGTATGTTTTTCCTTATGTTACGTCAGAACTACGTCTAGATCATTTGCAAAACGAGCTGTTTTTGCAAATGTTTAGGCGTGGTGGTTATCTTGGATAAAAATCTGGAATTCATCCGGATGTTGGTAGCGTGAAATACTGTAAATTGTTGGTAATAAGATGGTCATTACGGTTAATAATTAGTTGCAGTGTATAAAAAAGTCTAGTAAAGTCATGGCTATGATGGTTCGGTGTTTATGATGAACTCAGTTTGGCGTTATCGACGGATTTTAGATCACAGTCCAGGCAGAGCTTATTTTATAAACCCACAAAGTATCGGCCTACACGTCCCATATAGTTGTAGTTGAAGGGGCACTTATGCAACACATTGAATTAGTGCCGTAACCAGAAATGTGAATTGGGGGCTCACCGCCCTTCCTTTTTTCCATCCCTTCTTTCTTTTTTCTCTTTTTTCCTTTCTTCCTATCTTTTTCACTTCTTCATTTCCCTCCCGTTTTTCCTACTCTTGAAGTAGGACCCCTTAAATTTTGGCCAGGGGGTCTCTCAGCACTGTAAGCTCCCGCAACGGGGTCTGCCCCAGCCGAAATCGAATTTTGTGCAATTATAGCTCTAAAATATGAAATCTGGTATCAACAATTGTAATTATTTTTCCGAGTCCAAAATATCTATTTTAACAAAAGTTTGAGATTGGGGAGGTCCTGCTGCATTGAACACAGCAACCGAACCAGCAGCCGACGCCGGCGATCAGATAATTAGCAGGAAATTGAGCGAAAAACGCGTCGCATCTATCTCACGGTAGTTAGGCTAATTCTGAGCGTCTGATTCTGTTTAGCTAATTTGACCACGCCCATTCGCCGCAGGTCCAAGGTCACGTAATTTATTAGTTTATTACATGATGTAACTAATGCCATGTTATTTTGATGTCACCCAGTAATTTGTATTGGCTTTTTTAACGGTGAAATTCTTAAGCGACGGTTCCCAGTCTTTTAGTGTCTGAAATACATTGCCTGCCTATCTGAGAGATCTGCCTTTTTCTTTTAGCACTTTAAGCATGTTCTGGAAACCCGTTTGTCGTCTGCTTTAAATGCAATTTGGCTGCTGGTAGCCCCACACGTGGAGTCAGATCCAGTGACACACCCTGATAGATAGGGGTCCCTAACACCTTAGGGAATGGGAGATTCGGAGACAAACCCCCGGTAAAAACATGCAATTGCAAATTTTTGCTGCCTCATTCGAAAAGAAAAGAAGATCTATTCCGTTTTTCCGCAAATTATTTTGGACTTGTTTTGACGCTACAACACATTAAAAACACTGCACAGTATACTTTTTACGCGCAACAGCACATACTGTAGTGCTAAACTCGTACAAGCATTCGTAGGTTTAATTCTGTCTGTTCGTCTGTCTGTCCGTTTGTCCGACACTACCTGGTATCGATTCAAGCTCAGATGAGAAAGAGACTCCCAGTTTCCACTGTGTGATAGCGTAGAGTCTTCAGTCTCGTGTGACAAAGTTTTTTGCTGCTGAGTGATTAGATTCTCCTAACACGAGGGCGTACCCCATACGAAATCGTTATTTCAGTGGAATAATTCCACCCGTATTAGCTCTTTTAGCGCGAGAACAGTTGCAGCGGCACAGACTTGCTGCTCATCATAACAAGCAGTGCTGACGAGCTTTTTGGGGGTACCAACGCCGATGACCTTGAACGACCTTGAAATGCAAAACAGTAGCTGCTTTTAGTGAATTTTTGCGATTTTGAGCTACGACGCATATTTCAAGAGCGAACTGCTCCCAAATTGCCTTTCATCGATGCTGTCGCGCGTCTCATGAGCCACGGCTCAGATTTCTTGTTGCTGTTGTACAGATTGGCATGACGCCGTTGCTGTGGGCCGCGTGGTTTGGTCATGTCGACGTGTTGCAACAGCTGGTCAACAACGGAGCCAACGTTCACGCCACAAACCTCGTACGTTACTTCATGGTACATAATGTATCTAGACCATGTTGAAACGTATTCATGGAAGGCATATGTTCTGAGCACGGTATGCGTGTGATGAAAAAGCACGCCGTCACGCTTGACTATAGTCTAGAGTGAGATTATGGACAGTTGTAACGTCGCCAAAGACACTGCTATCTACAGGGTGCGGCAAAAAAGTAGCCCCCTAAAGTTCTTCGCTGTTTTCTCAACAACCCTTTAGAATTTTAATCCGAAAAATTACGGATGTATTTACTGAAACGTTCTACATGTAACTGCCAAGCGAAATGTGATTTTGTTGAAAAACGACAAAGTTATAGATTTTTTTAACATGATTAACTACCAGTTTTTCAGCATTGAAAAATGTTCAAGCTAAAATGCTATTCAATATTCAAAAACCGGTTACCGCATTACTGCCGATAACGTCACAGTGACAATTTGATAAACAGTAATATTTCGTTTATAAATTATCACAAAATTACTGTTTTAAAGCAATCGCTGGCTGCCCACCGAATTTATCTTCCAGCAAGACGACGCGTCAGCACACACAGCGCGCAGCGCACGGAGCGGGCTGCGGGTCAACTGTCCAGATTTCAGCACAAAGGACCAGTGGCCTCCAAATTTGCCGAATATAAACCAAATGGACTGTCACGTGTGAGGTGCAATGTTGGAGGCTTACCGCAAGCTTAAAACAAAGCCAAAAACAATCGCCGAACTCGAGGAAGCGCTTCAGGTTATATGGGGCAACTTGCCACAAGGACCAATCGGCGAGGTTGTGAAAGACTTCTCAAATTAAGCGACTGAAGGCTTCTGTTGGAGCTTGAAGCTGTCGGTGGACACTTCGAACATTCACAGTGACAATGGAATTCTGGCATCTGATCATTAGTTAATTTCGTTGTTTTAACGATGTTATTGAATTGGTGTTGTAGCTTGAACATTTTTAATGCTAAAAAATCGGTAGGCGGTCATGTTAAAAAATCTATAAATTCGTCATTTTTTAATAAAATTATATTTTACTTAGCAGTTAGCCGTACAAAATGTCAAGAAATGAATGTGTAAAATTTTAGAATAAAATGCCGAACTGTTGCTGAGAAAAAAGCGAAAAACTTTAGGGGCTACTTTTTTGCCGCACCCTGTACTGTAGGTCTGTGTCAGCTTGTGAATGCAGTAATAATTGTGTTGTTTTCAGTCATGTTGTGAGTAGTTCCTGTTTCATGGCAGCCGCCTGCACTGTCGCTTCATTAACCAACAGACTGCTTTAACTGCGTCGTTCATTATGGTATTGTTTATCATGGGCACGCTGTTTTCCATCCAGCGCAACGCAAGCAACATACACAATTAACACACGCAGCTGACGCCACGACCGCTTCTGTTTAGGGACAGTAGAAAATCACGTAAACACGGAAATTACGGAAACCGTGATTTTCGTCAAATGCTTTGATTTTGCCGAAGTGCCCTGTTTTGCCGTGTTTTTAGCAAAAGTGCCGCGTTTTTGCGATTTACAACAAGTTTGTTTTTGTTTTTTAATCGTTATAAGTTGATGTTTACTGTGTGATTTTAGCACAAAAATATTTAATTTTGCCTCTGCCACCTAAGTGTGCTTTGTCATTTACTGGCTTAATATGTGACAGCGGCGTTGTCGTAGAAAAATGTATTTTAATTTTTCTGCAACAACAAAATTTTTTAGACACAAAAATCTTGCACTGCATATATTAATATTCGTCAGTGCTAGATCCTGAGTTTTACTGGCTGTATAATGGTCTTCTGGCCTGATGATTTTGCCGTGATTTTTGCGATTTTCACAAAAGTTTGCGCTGTTTTTGCCATTTTTTGCCCTTGATTTTTTTGCTGTCTTTACTTCTATTTTTGCGTTTTGGCCGTTGCGTTTGCTGTGTGCTTTTCTTGCGTACGTTGCGTGCGTTGCGTTGCGTTGAATGAAAACCCTTTCCCTCTATTGTGTGTGTGTTTGTGTGACGATGGGTGTACACTGTACAGGACGGTCAGAGTCTGTTGCACTGCGCCGCTGTGAACGAACACGTCGGTGCCGTCATGTTCATCGCCGACTGTCTGCAACAGTTCAACATCAATCTCAAAGACAAGGTCTCACTCAGTTCTAGTTGTCTACCCGCGCCGAGTGTCAGTCAGCATTAAAAAGTTAGGGGCAAGATAGAAGAAGTTGCAGTTTTTCGACAGACTGCTGCAAGTTACGGACATCGGAGATTTCTGAATTACTGTGATGCTGATTACCTTTAATTATTGTGTTTATTTTTTGCGTTTAGTTTGTTTAAGACACCAACAGCTAGACCTACTAGCTTGGTATTAGTATTGCATGACGGCATTATGACACCTGTATAGTTCTGAGGTGGGTTTCCAATGGGGCCACGAAGGTTGAGAACGAGACGCCAAAGGTGTCGGAAATTGAAGAAGAAATGCTTTTCCTAGCCGCCGAATAGGGAAGCGTCGTAACTTCGTAAGCTTTACAGAGGGGTCCGCGGGTGCATTTTAGCCTCGCATAACATCTTCAGTGGTCAGTAAGCAAAGAATTTTTTTTGTTTTTTTGCTTTCCCTTGACATGACTTTTATTAAAAGGATTTCGTTCTTGCTTTGCAAGAAGACATGTCCAAATAATGTGGGATGACCTTTGTCTCCGGTGGGTTTCGACAGACACTGCAAATGTCGGACAGAATTCCGACATGCAGACAGTTGCAAGTTTTCAACAGATGAGATTGTGGGTCCTCAGTCCCCAAGATTTTCCCCAATTGAGGGTTTTCAGCCTCAACTTGTGCATTTTTGGTTGAAAATTTTTCGACAAGAAGAAGATTTTACGACAATTTTTCGACATTTAAAAATTCAGGGGGGAGAGGGAATTGTTCCTTCTATCTCCCTGCCATGACGACGTCACTGTCGTGCATCTCTGGCGTCATTCTACGTCGTATGTGTGCAGCGTCAGCGGACGGCGCTGCATGTCGCCTGTGAGAAAGGAAGCGTCGAGGTCGTCTTCAAACTACTCGAGATGAAGTCCGATGCTCGTCAAGTTGATAAGGTCAGTCACCATCTCGCCACGGACCTCTGAATACACCGTGTCTGAAGAAAACAGGCCACTTCTATTTTTTTAATACCTCCCTAAAGCGCTGGCCCGATTTTAATAATTTTTGGCATGCGACATCAGGAAGAAACTTGACGTAAACCACTACAATTTAATTACTTACCTCACGTTAATACTGATGCTACACTGTCTTGTGAAATGCAGAAGTCGTAGTTTGGCCGTTTACGACAATGAATTTATACTGCATAGCGCATGCGTCGGCTCAGAGATGATTAGCTAAATAGCGACAAACACGACTAGCGATTATTGTCTTTCAAAAAGTAGATTTATGTAAATTTTGTACTATTGTTAGTGTATTGTTCATTTGCGTAATGTCTGCGCAACTTACCTAAAAATTAACCTATATACTTCCTCACTTATTGTTCTGCTGTTGTTTAATTTTGTGTTTTGCCTGTATCCGAGGGAAGACTTTGGTGCATAGCAAACCCGTAGCCAGACTTTTACAAGCAGGGTTCAACTCCACTTTTCGAGGCCACTTCAGTCCCCCCGTGCTATTAATTCACCTAGGTGCTCTTGGCTTTCTTAGTGGCATTCTAAAAGTCACGGCCGCAAAAGCATTTTTGTGCAATTCGAGGTCAAAAATCGCATTTGGTGGTCGCGTTTTGGTTATTTTATGCAACTTTTCTTGGTGCCGGCTGACGGGGGTTTTGATCGAACCCGACAGACTATTTGCCAGTGACGTGGTGGCAGGGGGAGTGTGTAGTTCATTCCCCCTTTAAATCTTGGGTTATTTGAAAATTATTGGAAAGTCCTCATTGTGTCAGAATATTTTCGTCCAAAAATGCAAAATTTGGTGGTGAAAACCCCCAGTTGTGGAGACAGTTAGGCAAAAACAATTTAAATTCGGAACACACATAATCCCATGTGTTGGAAATTGTAGGGAAAAATTGCAAATTGATGGCCCACCTACTTTTTACGTGCGAAAGCAACTACTGCTTTCAGCGTGTCTTAACCATCGCAATTCTGTCCGTCTGTCTGTCTGTCTGTCTGTCTGTCCGTCACACGGGTGGATCAGTCAAAAATGGTGCAAGCTAAGATCACCAAATCTTTACCGTCGGCTGCCTGGAAGACTCTAGTTTCAGGAACCATAAAGCTTTCCCGTAAATTCGAAGTGGGTCATCCGAACGAGGACCCTAAATGAGAGGAGGGTGGGAAAAAATTTGTGATTTTTAGCCAATAAGTCGCTGTATAATAACGGTGCGAGATAGGGCCTAAGTTACTATTAATCACTAATAGGAAGTCGTACACTGGCTCTCGATTGCCACCAAATTCAATGACCTTGGATGACCTTGAACGCTAAAATAGGAAGTTTTATGGATTTTTTGGCGATTTCAGGGTGCGAGACACATTTCAAGAGCGAATTGCGCCGAAATTAATTGAGATAGACATGGAGAAGCTGCGCGTGAAATTTTCAGCATAGAATGTAGATTTCGACGGTCCAAGTGTCGATTTTCTAGGTTCAAGGAAACCTGCGCACGATTGCATCAAATAGCGGTACCCCCGTAAAAGTCGCTATTTTTCCGATGTTAGCCAGTCTTTCGTGAAAACGGTTGCAGGATAAGCATGGGCATGCTATAGGCTTTCGCGCGTCTCGTGAGCATTAGCTCAAATTTTTTGTTTAACCCATGACGCCGCTGCTGTTTGCTACAGATTTGCCTTTTTCTGAACACATTATTGCATTCATCGTTTTTGCCTGAATAACTAGAAAGCAGTCATAGCCCGCAGTTAGGGCCTACCTCCGCCAAGGCAATGTTGTTCGCCACTTGGCGTCACCATATTCGCTTTGCCAGCGGTTCCTTTATGCCTCGTTTAACGCAGTGGTAACGAAAATTTCAAAGTGATCCAGAATCCAGGATTCCTTCCGGATCACCCCTAAAATTGAATCACTGGTAGTTTGTGCCATTTCCGACATACCTCAAAATTTCAGAAAGATCCGTCTATAACTTTTTGAGTTATTTTGCACACAGACAGACAGACAGACAAACAAACAAAGTCTGGCAAAAACATTACCTTTTTGGCGGAGGTATAAAGCTTAAGTCTGTACTGTCTGTATATTTTGTATATGCGCGTACAGTACGGGTCGACAGCGGCACATTTAGCGGCACTTCACGGACACGAGTTTGTGCTGAAAAGTCTCATTGAATACAACGTTCCTGTCGACCAACCGGACGCCGTCAGTATATAAGCTTACACAACTCTTGTTTTTCGCCGACCGTACTTAAGTAACGGTCGAGCTTATGGTACGGTTGTCGTCTGTCCGTCGTCGTCTGTCGCGGACGTATTGTGGCTAAACTGTGCAAGATAGGGTTTAGGTTGCTATTGATCACTAGTAGGAAGTCGCATATTGGCTTTCAAGTGACATGAAAGTCGTTGACTTTTTGATGATCTTGAAGGGTCATAACGCATTATGATATGCCAATTGTGCGGTATTGTGGCTAAATGGTAAGTCGTAGAGGGTTGGTGGTAGTGCCATAGGATAGGACGCTGACGACTGCCTATATGCTGTCAATAGTAACTGTTTCCATCTGCTGCAGTTTGCCCCAATTTTCAATGGAAAGTTTCAAGCTATAAGTGACCGTATCTCGGTAACTATTACTATTGATCACTAATAGGAAGTGGCATATACGCCCTTTCAGATGAGGTAAAAATCATCGACCTTGGATGACCTTAAAGGTCACCGACAACCAGTACGGTTGGCTATCCTAGCGACAGCTGGTCTTCTTGTAGTTTTTGTATCTGTGGCATGGTAGTGTAACGGTAGCATGCTGGACTGGTGACCGCAAAGTTGCTGGTTCGACTCTGGCTTCGTGTACTGCCAGATAACAACCTTGGGCAAGTTCGTGCACAAAATGTGCCTCTGTTTACCAAGCAGTATAATATGGCAGCGGTCAAAAGGTGGTGATATTCTGCGGTTGAAGAAATAAACATAGGTCTGGCGTCGCACTGGCCTTGGTCACGGATTCAGTGGTCTATCCACCTATGGGCTCAACAGCCACGGAAAGCGAGATGAGAACGCCGCCTATGCATCTCGTGGGGTAGGCCTATGGGTCTCTTTGTCTATGCCTACCATTTACTTTTGTCGCAACAACATTACAGCGTTTTAACGTCAGGTCTTGCAGGAAGAGGCTATTCTGTCGGAGTGCTGAAAATAACAACAATTGAAACTAGAAGTTTAATGAAATAGTAAATGATGAAACGGAGCTTAGACTTAATAGTTCTGTGCTTCCGTTGCCGTCTGGCCCTAAAAATTTGCATCCCTAAAATTTTTATTGGATTTTCTAAAATATTTTTGCAGTTGTAGATGCTTTTGCAGTTTTATTGGAAAAAAACAATTTGTGTCCGTTATGTTTCAGTATTTTTACTTTAGTTCGCATAGGTACTATTCGGCGTTAGTTTTGAATAGGTGATTAGATGGGCTTTGATGCTGGGAGTTTTTTTGTCATAGCCTAATCACTGCATAATCAATGTTTGCTTTTGTCTTCACTCTGCAGGACGGTTTCGACTGTTTACATTTGGCTGCTGCGAATGGACACCACAAAGTTGTCAAACTGCTGCTTTCACATGGAGCCGACATGGCTACCAGAAATACAGTGAGTTGTTTTATTCGCATTTATTTGTTTTGCACTTTTGTTAAATATGTAAAATTGCAGCAGTGCTGTTTGTAACAAATCCGCCACAGATTAACGTTTTAGTCTCGGCACTGTCGGTTGTGTAACGTTGTAAATTCTACGGTTTTTGTATGCTGTGTGGTTTTAGCATTTTTAGTGTTATGTCTACGTTATGATTTTATTATCTTGTTTCATTTTCTCTGTACTTGATTGGTAATAGGCAGTAGATTGTCCGCTGGCAGTAGGCCTGAAGGGAGCAATGCGCTCATGGCCAAAAACATTCTAAAGTTCTGAATAAAGACATTATTATTTTTTTGCCCACCACCACAAAGCTGCAGACTTGGAAACTGAGCAACGTGTAAATTGACTGCAGCGGCTGACTAATTGACGGAAAAAATGCCTAGGAATAATTAGCCGACCGTACTTAAGTAACGGTTGAACTTATGGTATGGTTGTCGTCGACTGTCTGTCTGTCTGTCTGTCTGTCGTCGTCTGTCATGGATCATAGATGTTAAAACATTAATTTGCGAATAAAAAACTTGAAAACCTGCTTTTTTACTGTTTATAAAAACATTTGAAAACATGCATAAAAACACTAAACTACAGTATTTATTCAAGTAAGAAGAACCGTCAAATTGGTACGAATCAATAATACTGCTACAAAACACTCGCTGTGTCCAGGAAATGGACACTAAACGCAATTTGCCCATGAGTAATGCATCATTTTGCACGTTTATGTTTGAACTACAACAAAAACACGACATTAAAAAGCACGAAAACATAAAATCATAAATAAAAACATAAAGACATGTTTTTGAACTTTTATAGAAAAATATAAAAAAAACGTTTTTACATCTATGTCACGGACGTACTCTGGCTAACGGGTAGGTCTTTAAAAAATTTTACACGAATAATTAGTTCTCTGTCTTAAATCTAGGCACGCAAAATTTTAATGATCTAGTACAAAGAAAACATTTTGAGAATTGAGGTTGAATGGAGGAGGGTAGGAAAATGTGCGTTTTTCAACGGAAAGCTGGTCATATCTCGGAAATGGTGAGAGATACGGCCAAGGTTACTGTTAATCATTACTAGGAAGTGCCAAGCGCTCTGTTAGATGAGATAAAAATCATCGACCTTAGATGACCTTGAAGGACACTGACAACCAGTACGGTCGGCTATCTTAGTGCAAAGCCGGCATGATATAACATTCCATGTTAAAACAGATGATAAAAACTTTTTATCCAGGATGCTTTTTAAGACATTTATTAGAATTGTCACTTAGGACACTTATTTTATTATTTTTTGTTTATTTTATTTTACTGTTTTTAGATTTTTAAACTGCATATTATGTTCTACTGCGCTCTACCTTCATTTTGTAACCTACACACTGTTAATACTTGTGTACCGGGTAATTCATTGTAACCTACGTAGCGGTCTGTCTACGTTGAATTAAACGAATATTGTATTGTTTCCACTAGAATGTTCAGCAGTGCGTACTGCACACTAGCAGCAGCTGATCAGATAGCAACAAAGACGTCAGATAAGCCTAGATTATCTAACGTCTTTGGGTAGCAATAATCGTTTGTTCTGCTGCTGTTGATGTGTAGAAGCAAATGACGCCGTTGTTGTCTGCCGCGGCGGGAGGTCACATCGACTGCGTCAAGCTGCTTGTCAGTCACAAGTGCGACGTGAACGCAACGAATCCTGTATGTCATTGCGTCATGTCTGACGTACACGTTTGTACACGCACACATGCACCTTGTCATGTACACACCGTGAGAATCTGAGGCGCGGCTGTCGCTAGGGATAAATTTGTCTACATTAATGATTATTTATAAGCTTGCATTTTTTATTTACCGAAATATCGTAGCATACATGAAAAACTTAACTAACGTCAACCATAGGTAGGTTATTTTATTACATAAACGTTTGAACGCAAATAGCATTTTGCATAAAGTTAAAAATGGATACTGTTACATTTCTCGCTTTTATTGACAATCAGTTCACTTAGTGGTTTGAAGCCAAAATGTTTTGGCAGTACTTTGCAATTTCGATGTTAGTAAGCTTAGCCTTTTGGCATTTTCATACACATTGTATTTATAGCATTATTTGACGTCTTTTTAAGCGCTAGTGTTTATAATATTAAGGCAACAGAAAAGCATCCATCCTGATTCCACAATCCACAAAGTTTATTTTGTAAAACCATAGTAGTAATATAGCTTAGTTAACTGAGGCTAACAAACAACGACACTATTATATTGAATAGAGATAGATTCGTGATGCAGTAATTTTTCCTGTCTGTTCCGTGCAGGGTGCACCTTGTTTCTATAACAATTCATTTTTATTATTGTCAAACTGTTACTAAGTTAAGTTGCTAAAGACTGAAAGCACGCAGTAATATCAAACGTTTGTCTGTGAGAGTGTAGGACATTTCCCCCTAACTACTTTTACTTTCCTGGTTCAGTCTGCATCGAGTCGAGTTTAATCGTCTCGTGGGCGCGTAGGCCTACGTCCCTAACTGTTGATAATTGTTGAGCACTCGCGCCTACTAAGACTCATTGTGTTCGAAAAATACTACACGGCGACGAGACTTCAAAGGCAGAGTTGCTTTTGGCGTTGCAAGGACTTTCTGCTCAGTCTTGGTGCTGATTCTGATAATATGTTGTTACTGGCCTAAGAGGAGGGAAACGTTCTGGGCACTCGAAAAGCAGAGGGGAACGTCCGGGCGGGGAAATGTCCGAGGGGGAAAACGTCCGTGGTTGACAGGCCCAGGGGGAGGGAAATGTCTGCCTCGCGTCTGTAAAAAAATCCGGTTGTCAATTTTGTATTTAAACTTAAAAGTCAGCAGATGCGAATGAAAGAAGCTATGCGAAGAAGCAAAATGTGATTGTGATGTATATATGATGTTCTAGCAAGGTAACACGGCTTTGCATCTAGCTGCGGCAGCAAATCATCCAAAAGTCGTTCAATTGCTGATCAGCGCTGATTGTGATGTCGACAAACAGAACGAGGTCAGTATACCATTTCTGCTGCAGGGAAAAACTGTAACTTAGTGGAACGTTAAAATTTTAACAGGCAATTTTATTAGATTTTATTATTTTTCCTCTGCAATTCATCTCTGAAAGCAACGTCGAAAGAATTACACAAACCTGTTTAGAGTTTTTCTTTCCCTTTCCCTTTCTCTTCCGCTTCCCCTTTCCTTTACCATCCCTTTCCATTCCATTCCCCTTTTCCTTCCTTTTCCTCTTTTTTTCTCCTATCCCTTCTGCTTTTTCTACCCATACCTTTCCCCTTTTTCTTACTTTTCTTCCTTCCCTTTTTTTCTTTCCCTTCCCCTTTCCATTTCTCTTCCCCTACCCTTTACCTTCCATTCCTTTTCTCTTTCCCCTTTGCCTTTCTTTTCCCCTTTCATTTTTTCCCTTTTTTTTCTTGCGTTCCCTCCCCCTTTCTTTTTTTCTTTCTCTTCTTCCGTCTTTCTTTCCGTGTCCACGTCTGTGCGTCCAATATTTGAGGCGCCATATCTCGGTAACGGTGCCAGATAGGCGCATGGTCACTATGGAATAGGAAGTCGACCTCCGGGAGTCGAACGGTTACGTGACCGATGACGTCACGTGACCCCAAAAGGTCAAAGTCGTGACCCCATTATCTTTGAGGCGCCATATCTCTATATCGGTGCAAGATAGATGCATGGTATCGATAGACCATTTATAGTGAATCGAATGGTCTCATGACTTACAGTGTTTATTGTTTAGTTAAAATAATAGAGAAAGATGAAAGGATTATTGCTGCTGTACAATTTGAAATAAAACTGCTCGATTTTTTTCTACCAGTTTAAACATCTCACTGATTATATTTTTATGGACATATACTGTAAACTATCGAAATGCATTGGACAGATTCCGTGTTCGTATGAACATTATCGTGTTGTTACTGTTGTCATTCATTGGTGAACAAAGACATACATAGACTGTTGTCTGTGTTACTGTCTGTAGCGTTCAGAGACGGCACTCCACGCGGCCGTAGAGCAGTCAGCAGGAGCTGAGGTGGTCGAAGCGCTCCTTGTAGCTGGAGCCAACTATGACGTCACAGAGAAGGTGCGCGATGCCTCTATATAGATACTGTAACATCAAAGACCTTGATTAGGGCATGCGCGATTAGGTTTTGAACAGTTTAAGCGGCTGCTAAAGACATTTTTGTTCGGGTACATGTCGGGATCGCGGCGCTTTGTGGTTCTAACTGTGTTAAGCTGCGCCTTTTAACATACTTTACTAATACTTCCATTCCATATTAGTAAATAAGTAAGTGAGTAAGATTATTTAGAAGGCGCAATTTAACAATAGCCACAATGCGCCGCGCTCTCAACGCCCAAACAAAAATGTCTTTAACTGCTGTTTAAGCTGTTCAAAGTTAACGTCAGTTTGTCTCAGATGAGCTGGCAGACAGTTCCACAACCTCGGACCTGCAACAGCAAAGCATCTATCTCCATAGCTGCTGCAGGTCCATCTGACGACACATGTCCTTGAGTTGGCAGAGCGCAGCTGACGACAACGTATTGTGTGTAGGGCGGCCGTACAGCGCTGGGTCTGGCGTCGCGAGCATCAATGATCGGTATAGTCGACTTACTGATCACAGCCGAGCGCTATCAGTGCGCTGTGCGTGCCGACCGACTGGCGAATGGTCTTGAGTGCAGCTTGGACTACCATCACTGTTTCTACCAGACCTCCTGCAGTGCCTTATCTGCCATTCACTCTAGCAACTCATGCCCCGTATGTACCGGCACAGGCGTAAGCCTACCGATTAATTTGTACCGCATTGTCTGCAGTACGTTATAAGTTTCATTGAATTCGTCAAATTGCAGCCTTTATTTACCAACGTGTTGACGTCAACAGCTGTTGCCTTTCTCGGATCGATTTCTGTTTGCCGTTAGATTTCGCTGCGACGACCAATTTGTCATAGATAAATTGGTGTTTGAGTTGTGAGAAATTAACTGGAAATTGGATTTTTCGACACCTGATCGAAATGTGATGTAATCGTATATACACTGTATCCAGTAAAAAAACTAATCCCTTAGACGTCGTGCAATAAAAATGTCAAATCTGTAGGGCCGTATTGTCACAGATTATTCGTCTGCCGGTCAGTAAGGTCGCTACACTACCTTGCGTAATTATTGTCAACAACCGCAACGATCGTGATAAACCGATATGCAAAAACTTATCTTTTGAAACAACTTTGTATTAATTTATTTTATTTTTTTTTTACTTTTACGTACGGTCTTTGCAATCAAAAGCAGACAACGTTATTGTCGTAAATAATAGGCCCGTAATTGCTTATATTTTGGTAATTTGCAGAATGGTACGACTGACTGTGTTTCGGTGAAGACGTTTCCAGTGAAGCGCGCCTGTAGCAACCCGCACGCGGCCGAACAGCTGAAAGACGTCCTGTGGAAGCTGGCCACGAGGCAACTGCGCCCGACCGACTGGAAGAAGCTAGCGAAACACTGGAACTTCTCCGAGGCACAGATTCGAGCTATTGAGCACCAATACACCGGTACGACCAACAACTAGCGACACTGCTCTAATGTAGAAAAGCGTAGAGTCTTTTCCGAGTCATACAGGGTGGGCCAAAAAAATGGCACAAAATTTTTATACGCCAATAACTTTATCAAATATTAACCAATTTTCAAAATTTTTATACTGTCGGAAAAAGGA
>Ga0056128_1005875_pt1 | contig 15463 bp, 6 predicted proteins | sample WorMetLIZISLAND2_FD_71113 | JGI IMG/M metagenome (GOLD analysis project Ga0056128, IMG submission 71113) | Marine gutless worms symbiont microbial communities from Max Planck institute for Marine Microbiology, Germany - Olavius geniculatus... ...
CTTTCTCTCTACTCCGCTTCCCTATGCTTTATCCCCCTTTCCCTCTATACGTTCCCTCCTCCCATTCTCGTTCCTTCCTCTCTCCCTTCTCGAGGAGCCCCACACCCAGTTAGAGGGTCTAGCCAGCCAAGTTCTGTAAGCTCCCTCAGCAAATCCGGGCATAGCCCGGCTGACAGTGGTTTGTGAACTGCATTTTGAGGTCGAAACAGCTATTCTGGTGATAGCAATTAATACTGCCGTGCAGTGTGCATGTTCTCTGTGAAAAAACTTGCCAAACTGTAGCGTGGTATGAGCATGGGCAGCACTGCAGTGCGGCGACTCATCGACTACGTCTCTGCACTGTCAACTGGTGCAAAAAGCAAAACAAAACTAAACTAGGGGAAAAGTTTTGTTAAGGGTGCAGATTGAAAAATAGGGGGAAGTAAAAAATAAGGGGGGGAGTTTTGTTATGGGTGTAATTTGCACAGTGAAAATAAAGGGGGAGTTTTGATCTGCAACCTTATCAAAACTCTCCCCCCTATTTTTGATTTACACCCTCAAAAAAATTTCCCCCCTATTTTTCACTGGGTGCAAACTGCACCCACTGGGTATAGGGATAGAAGCCCCTGTATACAGAAACACGACAGTCAACAAAAGTGATTGGACTAAAGAAACATTCGAATACAGATTCTGATGTCAAGTCGCAGTTTTATTATTGAAAAAATAGACAGGAAAAAAGGCAGTCTGATTTGGACGTCGTGACGTCCAGGTCTTAAAATTTGAGCGTACGGGCTTAATTTTTTGGGCATATTTATGCCCAAATGCCCGCTATTGAAAGGTGTCTGGACATAACCCCCCTAAGACGGAACCCCCCCTACCTACGGCAGTATGTGTCCCAGATATACTAAAGCTACCATTTTCGTCACAATTTACAGAAAATCTAAGAAACATCCAAAAATACAAACTGAGCACTAAATTTTCAGAAATGTGATCTTTCATGTCATCCCACTTGCAGCAGTTATGCAGACCGATAATTACTCCGACAAGCACGAGCAATTAGGCCCAGGGCTCATGACTTAAATAATGCTGGCATCGAGCAAACAACTCAGTATTGAGTAGCCTACTCGTTTTTTTGCTCCCCTGCCATAGTGGCAAGCAGAATTGACAGCAGTCTATTTAGTCATGCGATGTAAAATTATTTTATGTTTAGAAAAAAAATATGCTTGGTTTTGATGTTTGTGAACAAAGTCTTGCTTACATTACTCCGACATGACAGAACGCTGTCGGTTATAGGGGGCTAGGGGGGTTCTGTCCTAGGGGGGTTCCGTCCTAGTCTGTGCCAGGGGGGTTCCGTCCTACCCTGGTGGAAGAGGGGGTTTCGTCCTAGGGGGTTATGTCCAGGGGGGTTCAGTCCTACTTTCCTATTGAAAACCCTAGCCCCAAGACTGAAATACTGCAGCTCTAAAGCTGCAGCTCAGCTAAAGTCAAAAGTTGAAGTGGATTCAGAATCAGCGAAAGTTTAGCCCTAAGGGCTAAAGCTATCTCTTCCATGCAAATCGAACCGACTTTGGCCAGGTTAGTTTGGCTCAGCTTTGGTCTAAGTAGGTACTTTTGGACTCAGCGAATCGCTAAGACTTTTCGCTGAGTCCAAACATTGGTCTAAATAGGTACTTTAGGCTCAGCGAAAGTCTCAGCGAAAGTCTGAGTCAAAAAGTGAAGTCACCCAGTGGCCCACAAGTGTTAGCCAGCTGTCACTGTCTATGCTGTTTTCTCACGTGGACGAGTCTCTTAAGCCGACGGTCCACCGCTAGTGAGACAATACTCACCGGTAACGTGCGAGCAGTTGTAGACTGGTATTCTACGTCAACATATCACACTCTTGTAATAACTCTTCGTCGCATTAATACATAATATAGACACAAATTTACTTACACCACGATCGCGGACACGCCCACATTCACAGTCCGAAGCGTTGCCACTGTTGTTTTGAAAATGATATAACATAGCGTCCCGAAAAAAAACCTAGAAAAGTCACGAACTGGCATTTTAGACGGGAGTGCAGACTTGAGTCAACTCTAGAAGAGTGCAGTAGTCGGATTAAAGTGGGGCGGTACGGGTCACCGGTATGACAAACAAGCACTTATTTGGTCGCCGAAAAAGAATACCGGCATTCTTTCTACCATTATGCTTTGCACGCGGTTCTCAAAGGCCTACAGAGATTCATGCAACTGGTCGATGTTTCGATGACATCTTTGCTTAACTTTTTCTGACAAAATAGTGCTAGGTAAAATTATTCGATAATTACAACCTACTAAGATCTAAGTATGTCTTCTGGATGAGTTTGACCTTGTTGCTGATCGAGCTGGTGAAAAATAGGCCTATCGCAATCCTCAAAGCGAGGTGAAGCTGCAGATGCAGGTTTGGACTATTGGCGACTGAGCATCAGACCTGCCGTTATCGAGTAATTCGTTACCCGGTCGTAACGATCGGGTAGCTTAAAGGGATGTCAGACGAACAACGACCGACTTTTCTGGGCGTGGTTTAGTTGCCCGACAAAATCGGCCGACAAAATCGGTGAACCATGACACACGGCCCACGGGTGACACGGCCGATATTTTCGTCTGCTACTTCCGTACTTCGTACGATATCAGCTAGCACAACGGCCGAATGCAGATCGCAAAATAATACTTGCATCACTTATTTCTGCATCTAATGAATAGGGCTGCCGTTATCGGGTAATTCGTTACCCGTGACGTCATCGGTCACGTGATTATTCGACTCCCGGGGGCAAAGTTCCTATGGGTAATCCATATGACCATGCGTCTATCTGGCACCGTGACGGAAATGTGGCGCCTCAAAGATAATGGGGTCACGACTTTGACCTTTTGAGGTCACGTGACGTCATCAATCACGTAAAGGAAGATGGAAGAAGGGAAAGAGGAAGAGAAAAGGGGAAGGGAAGGAAAAGGAAGGGAAAGTGGAAAAGTGGAAGGGGGAAACGAAGAGAAAAGGGGAGGAGAAAAGAAATAGAAAATAAAGGGAAGGGGAAGGGAAATGGAAAAGGAAAGGAAAAGGAAAAAGGGGAAGAGTGAAGGGTAAGGGAGAGGGGAAGGAGAGAGGGAAGGAAAAGGAGAAAAGATAGGGGAAGGAAAAGAAAAAGGGGAAAATAAGGGAAAGGGGAAGGTAAAGGAAAAGGGACGCGGAAGGTAAAGAGAAGAGAAAGTAAAAGGGAAAGGAAAAGGTAAAGGAAAAGAAAGAAAAGGAAAGGGCAAAGGAAAGGAGAAAGGGAAGGAAAAGGGGATGGAGAAGGGAAGGGGAAGGGAAAGGGGAATAAAAATGGGAAAGGTGAAAGAGGAAAGGGAAGAGGAAGGAAAAGAGGAAGGGGAAAAAGAAGGAATGAAAAGGGGAAGGGAAAGAGGAAGGGAAAAGGAAGGTGGAAAAAAGATAGCTTAAGAAATGTAGGACGCACTGACGCACGCACGGACGCACGGACACTCAGGTGACTTTATACTCTGTCCAATGTTATGCATAGCATTGGACAGACAATAGTCAAAGTATACCTCAACATGTAAGTAGCATAACAAGACATACGAAATAACGTTATTACTCTTTGTCATTTTATAGCATAGTAGGCCCTAGGCTTACACAATCTGACAGACGCTTGCTGCGTGTAATAGTAGTAGGCCTACTGTTGCATGACATTTTACAGTCATCAGCAAAAAGCTGTAGAATCATACGTAGGCTACGTGTACACTGGCACCATAATTAAAACAAGAAATCTGAGCTAATGCTCATGAGACGCGCGAGAGCCTATAGCAGTTCTTGTTTGGAGGTAATCTTGGTCCATCTTTATCCATTTCGTCGCAATTCATTCTTCTGCAGCCAAAAATCGCCAAAAATCACTAAAACCCCTATTTTAAGACTCAGGGTCAATCAAGGTCATTAATGTTGACAATCCTAAGAAGCTCGCCGCCAGTGCCTGTTATGTTAAGCAGCATGTCTGTGCCTTTTTGCAACCATTTTCACTCTAGACAAACCAACAGCAGATAAATAACTACTTTTTAAGAGGGGTACCCCTCTTTGACACTCGTTTGCGCAGGCCTCCTTGAACCTAGAGGGTTGGTCTATGTCCAGCCATTTCGGCGCAATTTACTCTTAAAATGTGAGCCGCAGCCTAAAATTGCGAAAAATTCACTAAAACCCCTTATTTTGAGGGTTCAAGTTCATTCAAGGTCATCGACGTTGACATTTCTAAGAAGCTCGTTGCCAGTGCTTGTTATGATAAGCAGCATGTCTGTGCCAATCTGCAACCATTTACACGCTAAACGAACCAATACCTGTAAAATAACGTCTTTTAGGAGGGGGTGCTCCTCTTTCGCTCACTCATTTGTGGGGACCCCCTTCACCCAGTGGCCACAGTTGTCACAAAATACTAGAGACTCTGGGCTATCATGCGCTGTAAACCCGAAGTCATCTCACCTGGGCTTGAAACGGTACCGGGTCGTGACAGACGGACAGACGGACGGACAGACAAAATTACCATAGCTAATACGCGCTATAGCTAGCTATGCTAGCTCTCGCGCGTAATGAGTATTAAAATAGCAACGGCAAACGTAAAATTTGTGCTGTAACAGATAAACTAAAAGGAGCTAATCATACTATAGGATGAACCTGTATGCAACAGTCTGTCAGCAGAATGTTATAGACAAATTAGCGACCTATTTATATAAAATAAAATTTTGTCTGACAAAAATTTTGCTGTTTGTGAAAAATATAAAACATGCCTATTGAAAAAATTAATTTACCACCAACAGATTGACGGGAAAATGGTTGAAAAAGACAAATGCTGACCAAATATTTAGGTCACCAGACGTGGGCCGTATGACTAGTCGTGAATTAAGATAACCTAAATCGTTTAAATAACAAAGTTACACGCATGTTACTTAAGCAGATAAGAAAAAATACTAATAAGTGTTGATAAATGAATATAGTGTGCTAACTGGTAAATATAAGGAAATACACAATGACATTTGAGTTGTAAACTGATTTTGCATTATACCGCCGTATAGTAAAACCTTTGTAGGCCTAAACATTCACGGATAATGTTTGCTATTTTCTGGAGGTTTGCTGGCTATTTCCTGGAAGTTTTTGGCGAACATGTGCGCTGCTTTTGATGTTCGACCTTTTGATCTGAAAAATGGCATCCGTTACTCAAGCCCTAGCTGGGAAACGTTCGTATAAGTTTTGATTTTTATAGGTCTACGCCTCTTGCTTTTGAGTTACGAGCGCATACGGACAGACAGACAGACGGACAAGACGCGTAAACTGCGACGAATAATGACAGTCGCATAATAACAGCAATTATCAATGTACAAAAGAAGCAGTTAGACATACGCCGACACGCGTCAGTGAGCTGCGACGTGGCAGATATACGGTATAGTGACCAAAATACCGAAAAAAGCAAAAACCCATAAGCATGTAGTAGGCCTGTTATTCAGCAGTATGTTAACACTTTTTGCCAACATCAACTTTGATATTTGCAGATGCATTTAATTCATTTCACAGCATTTATAATGATGCGCATTAGGCCTATGTAGCCTATCAGTACTACTTAACATCGTCAGTAATTACGAGCTCCGTGCCCGTGTAATTAATAATTTTTATTAAAATAATAAATTTATCAAAATTGATAATTATGTCGAACGTATCTTCCACAATTCTGTTCCCGTCCATCGCCATTAACGTTTGCAAGAAGTGTTTCTTTTCTAGCACTAACAAACCATAGTACATAATGCGTATCACTGACGCACAAATCTTCTACGATAAATATATCTTTAAATAATATAAAGCCGGATTATGCACAGCGTATAATTGGTTATGCCTTTCCAATGAACTTAAGCAGTGCATTATACAGGACGAGATCGACAACTTCGAAGATCGTCAAAACGCTTCCTCCGATCAGCAGTCCAAGATATCCGCCGATATCACCTGCGATCATAACATCAGACAAACGTGCAGCGTGAGATCGGATCTGACAAAATAAATGACGCTCCACGTTAACACGATAATGAAGAAATCATTTATTAATTTAATATTTTCGTTTTCGACGCGCTACAGCTATAAGCTTAGGGCGTTTATGGCACGTAGCGGCTGCATTGTAGGTCGCAGGAGCAAATTTTTTTGCATGACTAAGGGCGCGTTGCACCAACGTCGTTTAACTTTGAACCCGGATCAAATCTGAATTTGAACCCAGTTCAGCCGTAAATTGCGTTGCACCAAAGCGGTTCAAGCGTTGATCTCCATTCAATTCTGAACTGCCATCTGACCACCGATCAAATTTTGATCTCGGTTCAACTCGCGGTTACGCATGCGCACTACGCAATAAATATTTTCCGAGATAAAAAAAATTGTCCGATTCGAATCTTATCCTGTCCCAAAAACCTTCCTCGTATCGAATTATAAGACCTCTAATGCAATTATTCTGATGATCTGGATATGTTAGATTTCTGCTATACTCGCTTTATGCTATCTTTGTGCTCGATAAATTAACAAATCGCATTTTTCGGTGGCGATGCCTCGCCGCTACAGTAAACATACGATCCAACCCTAACCGCAGCAACAAAACTCATTCGTATCGATTTATAAGACGTTAAATTCAGTTATACTTGTGATCTACATATGTTACATTTGTGCTATATCTGTTTTCTGTGGTCTTTTTGCTGGATAAATTAATTACTGGATAAATAAAAGGCGTTCTAGAGTGCCGATGCGCCGTTGCTATGCTGTACATACGCTAATCATTTTATCTTGACAACGGACGTAGAATAATTAACGAACACAAATTGGAATACAAAATGCGTATTTTCGGAACTTTAATATGCAGCTGTTAATGCGAAAATTGTGTGATAACTTCAGGGAAGCTTAAAATTCGAACAAATTACTGCCAATCAGTACTGGATTGTTTCGCAAGCATTGCGCGTGACTGTGACGTCACAGTAGTTGGCCCGTAGGCCGAGCGTGGTTGACCAATCAGAGTCGTCCATGGTATAACCACGGCCGTTCAACTGAACGAGATCAGCTGATCGGAGTTCAACTTGGTGCAACGTAATACAGCGTGAACTTTGTTCAACATTTGATCTAAATTCAGCTAAACCGAGATCATGAACGACGTTGGTGCAACGCGCCCTAATTAGATCTGTGTTGTAAATTTCGGCACGCGAAATTTTAGCGATTTAGGGCGCGATGCACCAACGTCGTTCAACTTTGAACCCGGGTCAAGTCTGAATTTGAACCTAGTTCAGCCGTAAATTGCGTTGCACCAAAGCGGTTCAAGCGTTGATCTCCGTTCAATTCTGAACTGCCATCTGACCACCGATCAAATGTTGATCTCGGTTCAACTCGCGGTTACGCATGCGCACTACGCAATAAATATTTTCCGAGATAAAAAATTGTCCGATTCGAACCTTATCCTGTCCAAAAAACTTCATCGTATCGAATTATAAGACCTCTAATGCAATTATTCTGATGATCTGGATATGTTAGATTTCCGCTATATTCGTTTTATGTTCTCTTTGTGCTCGATAAATTAACAAATAGATGAATAAATCGCACTTTTCGGTGGCGATGTCTCGCTGCTACGATCGAACCCTTACCACAGCAACAAAACTCATTCGTATCGAGTTGTAAGACGTCAAATTCAGTTATACTTGTGACCTACATATGTTACATTTGTGCTATATCTGTTTTCTGTGGTCTTTTTGCTGGATAAATTAATTACTGGATAAATAAAATGCATTCTAGAGTGCCGATGCGCCGTTGCTATGCCGTACCTACGGTAATCATATTATCTTGACAACGGACGTAGAATAATTAACGAATATTTATTGGAACACAAAATGCGTATTTTCGAAACTTTAGTATGCAACTGTTAATGCGAAAATTGTGTGATAACTTCAGAGGAGCTTAAAATTCGAACAAATTACTGCCAATCGGTACTGGATTGTTTCGCAAGCATCGAGTGTGACTGTGACGTCACAGTAGTTGGCCCGTAGGCCGAGCGTGGCTGACCAATCAGAGTCGTCCATGGTATAACCACGACCGTTTAACTGAACGGGATCAGCTGATGCGAGTTCAACTTGGTGCAACCTAATTCAGCGTGAACTTGGTTCAACATTTGATCTAGGTTCAGCTGAACCGAGATCATGAACGACGTTGGTTCAACGCGCCCTTAGTGAAGAAAGTAAAAAATGTGCGCTTTCCAACGGAAAACTAACCATATCTCAGAAACGGTGAAAGATTAGAGCCAAGGTTACTATTAACCACTAATATAGGCAGTGCTATTATTGGCTTTCAAATTACATGAATATCATTAACGTTGGATGACTTTAAAGGTCAGTACTACAACAGAAACTGTATAGGTTGTAGCGCGTTTTCCCTAGAAACAGCTGGGCTTTCTTGTTACGTTTTCACTCGCTTCAGCCACATTTCCGCAACCTTAAGTTTGGTGTCTCGTTGATGCGTTTCGAAGTTGGTATCGCTTCTCACAATATTGCTCAGATCTGCAGCAGGTCGCCGCTTTTCTCTACAGGCGATTGAAATTTCTCGCACGGAACTCTGAATAAATTTTTTTATTATAACGACTTCCCTGTTTTGAATCACTCTTAGTCTTGGCGCATGTGACAAAAATAGGCTTATGTACACAGTACGTGAGTTGTAAATTTCAAGTGTTCTCGTACGAGACAAAAACTGCTTATATTTATGCTGCGTTTACATAGACACGAGTCGGAGTACGAGTATATACGAGTACGGGTTTCCGTTAATTATGGCTCGGAGAAGCTTTACTTGGAATACATGTACGAGTGGAACGTTAACTTACATGTACAAGCACAAAACTCGACGCGTGACGGCCGTACTAAATGAAATCGAATCGAGGAAATGCTTTGCCATTAAAACAACGATAGGCCTATTCCATCACATCGCTAATAATTTTACTAACCGCGCACCTCTAACGATGAACAATTTTATATTGACGTCAGTTCTGACGTCAAATATGCGCCGCAGCTTTTGTAAATTATACACCGTGTCTCAGGAAAAAAACAGTCAAAATTGCTTTTATCATAACTTTGTCAAATTTTCATTGACTTTAATAATTTTTGGCACGTTGATGGCTAAAACGATGAAATCATGTAAGGTGCACTCATTTTCCACTTCACTTAATTTATGTCAATGCACTACCATGTGAAACACGGATGCTCCAAATTGTTGCATAATGCTGAGTTGTTGTCTTAAGTAAACGCTCTCACGAGTTAATTAGGCACAAAATAACACTAAAACATGAATTACTTAACAGAATTATAAGTTTGTATAACAACTCGCTTGCAAATTAGAATTTATGCCAAAGTGTGCTCTGCATACAAAGATGCAATGGCTTAGATGCAATGCCAGTGGCTGATAGCAGAGTCAACGATCAACTGATCAAATGCATTCACTCGTCGATTGGACGTGTTTTAAGCTTATCAGCTAGCTGTTTTGTTGTCTGCTGTTTTCAGCATTAAATAATTAATACCTCAAATTTATTAAACTACGTCGCACTTTCTGTCGAATTGATGATGCAAAGATGAGCCATCTGATACAAATAATTGCCGCATAATGTAAGCCTAACAATTTGGAGCATCTGCGTTTTACACGGTAGTGCGTGGACATAAATTAGGTGTGGTGGTAAATAAGTGCACCGTACATAATAATATTGTCTTGCCCATTTTTATGCCCAAAATTATCAAAGTTGGTAAAAGTTTGACAGAGTTATGCCAAAAAACAATTTTGACTTTTTTGAGACACGGTGTACAAGCCGACAGGTCGTTACGCTCCCTGTCCGCTTGATCTTTGCCACAGTATCGGCCTGCCCTCCATTATATTTTCGGCTTTTCGGGCCTCAATTCGGTCTGCGGCCTCGATTTCGGCCTGCGGCCTCAATTTTCCACCCTTGGGGCCTTAACTCGATCCATTTTTCTCAGCAGCATTATGGGCGCTCCAGTATGCGTTGCAGCGCTGGTGATACGTCATCATGGTGACGACGTCTATATGACGTCACAGCCAATCGCTGCGCACAGCTCTGCTGCGGCCTACGAGGTATGGCTGCAAAATTTTAGAAAAAGTAATTTTTTTCAAACGGACGACCCCTCAGCGACATCTCACCTAGCCAATGTCCCAGCCATGTAGGATATGCCTGCAAAATTTCGCGGCTGTATGTCGTGCCGTTTAGAAGTAATATATGCAAAATCTTACCAGTTTACAACTGTGTGTAAAGACGATGTGATGATAGTCCTCTAAAACAGCAAAAATCGTTTGGGTAACCTTAGATGGAGCTATGCATATGGCGTCCTTACAAGCTGACTTTAGTTGGTAATCACTAACATAGTCTAATAACAACTACAAGAAAGCATACAAACAAAATTAAAGTCCAAATAGTAAACAGCATGACCGGTTCTATAATACGAGAAAATAGCTGAAAGTTTACCAGATAATAATACAGGGATCAACAAAGAAAAAAATACAGATATCAACCTAAAATCAATCAATTCAACAGTTAGCAGCTCAGAGCGCCTACCGTTGGGCAAATCAGTTTCAGCAATCAATGTCCAATAAAAATAAATTTCAACAATGCAGTTTCAGTTTTGCAACCAAGATTTGGTAACAAGTTTATTACAATGTAATACAAAACAATCTAAAAATTACAAAAAGAAAACCCCAAAATTCTACAACGAATAAAACACAACCGAAGGAATTAAAAATTTTACAAAACAAAAAACAGACCTAAAAGAAAAAAAGCACAGAATTACACAAATAACAACGTAAAGACCAGTAACTGACAGTGACAACACGATGGCAGCGTTAGAGACGGCTCCACCAGAAGCAGCTTCTCAACGGACAGGTCTCCTGTTCCAGCTTCACAGCAACAGGTCTTCTTCCTCAGAGTGACTGTCTAGACAAAAGCACGCCACAATTTTACCAAAATACCAAAATACCATATTGCACAAAACGAACAAAACAAGCTTAAACCAAAAAGATACCTGCTATAACAACCTTTCAAACTTTAGACTGAAATTCTTATTTTACAAAAGACCAAAGCTATAAAGTTTACACTGATACGCAGAGCAACTCGTTTACCAGAGCGAGCAGAATAACAGTACTGCAAACCGTTATCACTCAAATCTACAAAAAGCCTAAAGCTTTACGCAATAAAGCACTGAAAACACAGCTTACCGCTCACAGCGGCTTGACGGTCACAAAACAGACTCCGGTCACTCCGGCGAACCACACCGTTTCCCGGACGTCCGACACTCGTCCCAGAGTCGCTGGCGACGAGGAATTAGCTCAGTGCCGGATACAACACGGTCACTGGCTCCACTAACGCCATACACGTGGCGATTTAGCTGTATACTCCACAGATATCTATCAACTCTCAGACCGAACTGGCAAAGCCGATCTATACGACAGCGGGTTCACGCTGCGATCGTTCGCGCGCTTAGCTCTAATTGGCCAAAACCGATCGAACGATGCACATAATAGGAAGGCGTGAAACACTACACAATACACAGTGGCCCGAAAGAAATTACACAAAAACGCAATTCCACAGGAGCACACAGAAAAACCAGTAAATGCAAAACGCGTTACAGGGTAACCAAATAAACGTAGAAACGCGTTGCAAATAAACAGAAACTACAAAACGCGTCACCACGCAACAGAAAACACGATGCGCGCGACGCCTGATCGTGACCGCTTGATCTTTGCCATAATATCGGCCTGCGGCCTCCATCTTCGCCTTCGAGCCTCAACACGGCTGCGGCCTCGATACACAGCGCTTGCTGCAGCGTAGCCGCTAGCTTCAATGATGCTGATGATGCGTCACCATGGTGACGACGTTTATATGACGTAACAGCCAATCGCAGTCCAAACTGAAACCGGGGTAAAATTATTATAACATTAGTGCGATTTACGGGCAGTTTACTTCGCACGGGTTGGATAAAAACACAACCTGCACAGAAATAACTCGTACGAGTGAAATTTAAGGTAACTCGTACTCGTATGTATGTGAACGGCCGCCATTGAAATGCACGCAAACTCGTGTTTGCACCGGAACTCGTATACGGGAACCCGGACAGTGCCGGACTCGTACTCGTGGATATGTGAACGCAGCCTTAGCCTAAGTATTACTATGCTGTAAGATGCAGAAAGTGAATAGGCCTAGCTAAGCGTCATGACACTATCTACAAAGCATACTTAGCAGAGCTTCGACGTCATAAGCTGGTGACTGTTCCAGTGAATTGTACGAGATATCACTGTAGAACAGATGTATCTTTAGGAAGTTGTTTCTACGACACAAAATGTATTTTAACATTAGGCCCCTACATAAAATTATATGGTGCAGTTATGACATACTGGTATCAATCCTAATAATAAAGGGATACGCAATCGTCTAGTTAAAGTAGTTGCTCAAGAGTATTAGATCAAAAAGTTTCAAGAGTTTCATGTCAAAAAGAGGTTGCAATAGCCATATTACAAATTGCATAATGACTTAGTTCTTAGCGGACATATTTTTCTAAAATAAAAAAAAAACTATTGGTGTGCATCACGTTTACCCGTTCAGTTGCAAACACTAGGCCTATGTTTAATAAATATCATCACGATTGAGCAAAAACAACTCTAACAGCGTCTGCTGGAAGCTGCGCTTCAACCACTGACTTATTCGCGACTAAACAAGAGCTGCAGCGCGCACAAAATGACGACATATCACTCGCCTGACAAAGTCGTCGCCAGTTGTCAGTGATGACCGGTAATCAGTGAGCTTTTTATACAGCTGAGACAGTTCTTTTTGAGCCGACAGGATGACGTCGTGCACGCGTTGTTTTAGTTCAAAAAAGCGCGGCCACAACAGGTCGAAGTAGTTAGAGACGATATCATTGGCAAGTGTCCGACAGCTGCGTTTTGCGAAGTCCTGCAACGACTGTGTTCTAGGCCACGTCTTCTCCTCGTTTGCCAGCGTATAACCCAGTTCCTGTATATTCGCACATCACCAATCGATTGTTGCAATCAAAAGTATGCCATACAGGTATGCTTATATTTCAGCTTAATGACCGAAGTATGACAACGAAGCAACCGGCCTGCTCTTTGTTGTTGGTTTCCCAACACGCGCGTTTGTTTTCTAGCAATTTTTCTGTCCATTGATCTAGGCCTACTGTCTACATATTTAACATGTTCTTAGAAATTCATCCAAGCTGAATCAGCGCAGATAAATTTGCTGATGATTGCTGATGATATTTGTCTGGGTACTCAAAATCGCACCTTCACGGCTTTCGAAAACACGTTCAACGAAGATCTCGACGAAGTTGCAGCGTTTCTCAGCAAATAGCGTCTTCAACAGAGGGTAGGCCTACCAAAAGATTGTCAGCGTTTTTCATCTCCACAACTGCAACGGCTTCTCATGGTATTAATGTGTAGCTTAATGGCCAACACATCAGACACGAACCCAATCCAGTCTACCTGGGAGTTACTTTGGATCGGACTCCCTCTTACCATGCTCGCTTAAAGAAGTCTGCAGCCAAAGTTAGCACTCGTAATAATCAGTTCTGTTCAGGTTGCTGGCTGGTCCTTCGCGGGGAGCGTCTGCTACAACCATAAGAACGTCAGCTTTGGCTTTCTGGTACTCCACTGCAAAATAGTCTGGGCCAGGTCACCTAACACTAAACTCGTTGGTGCGTCCAGCTGAATGAATCCATACGTAATCTCTCTGGAACTCTGCGTCCAACACCTCTTTCGCGGTTGCCAGTTCTCAGCCACATCACTCCCGCTCACAACCGGCGAACGGCAGCAACTTCTCAGTAAGATCAGGTCCTCAACCGTTACTCTCCCCTGATATCAGACACTGATTCCCGCCCTGAAATCCGCCTTAGGCTACATCAAGACGTCCAGTATGGCTCGAGGAATCACAACAAAAGGTGTCACTGCGACAGAAAGAGATCGAACTCATTGCAACCTCTCACTGATCGTGGACCCTTCCACTGCACCTCCTAGATTCGACCTATACGTCAACGCTTGTGGTCAACGTTAAACTACTTTTGGACTGGCCAGGTCGATGTGCAGCCAACTTCGTCCGCTGGAATCAGGCTTCAGATCCATCCTGTTCCTGTGGCGCATCTCTACAAACTGTGTCACATATTGTGAACAAGTGTTCAAATGTGAAATTTTCCGGCGGTCTGTTTGATGAGGAAGCTATTGCCTGGCTCGTAGCAGAGCACACGCTAACAAGAAGACCCAAAGCTGTAAATAAAACTGGCGATAAACATAGTGAAGTGGCAACATCGTTTCATGGTTTCAACGACTCGTACGGGCCACGTATTCCAACATTCTAATAAATAACGTCCTGCTTTTGTGAATTATATCTGGGACTAAAAAGTAGGCCTAGGTAGTTTATATGGTTTCGGCCATTCATAGTTTTTGGTAGGGCCTACTTGATAACTTCATGTATGATCACTAACAGCAATGCGCTCAGCATGTTTTGAATTTGTGACGGTTCGGAGTGTTTATTTTAAAAAATTAAAACATGTGTTATCAACATGCCTGACTCTGTCGAAACTTTGGGTACGGTCTACGCCACACAAATAATCGACGTGCAAAATTATCCATCAGTTTCTTGGCGTAAGCGTCTTCTTGTCTATGTGAACTGTACTCCGTGAAGTTGATGCTGTATTCGACGATGTTGACTATCGCTTCAGTAATTTTTTTCCTGAAAACATAGAAAAATATTTACAAGACGTGTACGGATAAAAGTCAAACTTATAAACGAATTATTCAAACAATCTCAATTTAATACCTACTGATTTTTTGATAGACTCAGTGTAATCACAGCTACATTAAAATAAGTCAAAGTTTAAAAATGTATGATCAAACGATAATCGCCTAACTGATAAACGACTCACATGACTTACCTGAAGAAATAGGTTGGGCCTTGCAGCTCGGTCTCGTACATTTTGATCAAGACGTCGCTAATGTTGTCCAGTTTGTTGTAGACTCTGCTTGCCCGCTGAATGGCATCGTCAGTAATTGCATCATCCTACAGCAGGGGCGTCTACACCATATAAACCTTGGAGCAATTGTTCCAAGAAAAAAATAGGAGGGAAGGTTTTTTTGGGAAGTTAGGGGGGAAAATTAAATATTATAATTCTGCATGTTTGATATATTGCACGTTATATCAGAAATGCAGAATTATAATATTCAACTTCCCCCCCTAACATTCAAAAAAAAACCTTCATCCCCGGGGGAGGTTTTTGGGAAAGTTAGGAGGAGTTAAATATCTTATGTCTGCATTTCTGATAAATTGCATAATATATTAGAAATACAGAATCATAATATTTAACTTCCCCCCCCCTAATTTGTTCACAAAACCTTTTCCCATTGGAATGTTTTGCATGTATATGCAATATATCAT
>Ga0056128_1005881_pt1 | contig 15460 bp, 4 predicted proteins | sample WorMetLIZISLAND2_FD_71113 | JGI IMG/M metagenome (GOLD analysis project Ga0056128, IMG submission 71113) | Marine gutless worms symbiont microbial communities from Max Planck institute for Marine Microbiology, Germany - Olavius geniculatus... ...
GGTAGCAACTGGCAGCACCAATTGGGATTAGCCTGTTTGTACCCGTGACACATTATAATGTCAGCGTTACATCATGACTAGCAAAGAATATTTAATCAACTGCCATGTTTTGTTAAAACATTTAGAATTAGTATTTATTCAGCTACAACTGGTAAAAATTTCATGCAAGTTGCTCATCAGTTGAGTAAATTATGGAAAAAAACAAAAAGGGGTCTTTTTTTATGAAACACCGTGTAGTTGTGGTGATGCGGTGCAGCAATTAACATGTTCTCGATCAATGAAGTTGCTCTACAACTGCTTCAATAGACAACTGACAGTGAGGTGAACCGTCTCATTACATAACCAACCACCCAGATTCACCTAGCCTTCCCTATTTCCGGAGTAGGTAAATCTAGTACTGACCTGTCTGGCCCGGGTTAAAGCAAGGCATGCTCACCTGCGTTGGATGGCATTGGCAGGTGATGCTCTGATATGAATTGAGATAAAGAGCTGTACGCATCCTTCAACCTTTTAACAGCCTATATTAGCTGAATTCAAGCTAATTCCAAAACAGTGACAACAAATTACTGTAATTGGTACAGCAGTTTGGAATAAAATGCAAATACTCAGTCCATAATTAACACAATTAAAAATCAACTATATTCGTATAATGATTATCAGCATACAACCTTGGCAGTACTGCATGAGGAGAAGGACTTCGTAGATATCAGAATTCAGTTTAGAAACATTTGAGTCAATGTAAGAAATAATGTTCTTGTGACCAGAAAGACTTCGCTGCAGAGAAACAAAAAGAAACAATTTCACAAAAACATGTTAATCAATGTAAACTCGTTCTGAAAATATGAACAAATGTTGCTACTGCCATATTTTATTTATATCATTAAATGTCACTTTGTACAAAAGTAAAATGTACTTCAAAAACCAGATGTTGCATCACTTCCAAACGAAATCGAGATAAAAATGGGAACTGTTGCGGTAGATTTTGTACTGTTTACAGGCTGGATGCTTTTGTGGCAGTACCTTTATCAGGCCTGATGACTTCTTTTGCCATAACAACAGCATCAAAGCACTAAGATATTAACTACAAGCACCATACTAGATATCAATTTTTAATAATCAATTGCAATGCTAAGTAGCTGACCGTAATCTGGATCTCCCGTCGAGCAACAGCGAGGTCCTGTTCATTGTTAACACTGAGTCGTTTTAATGCAAATCTTTCATCACCGCGCGTAGACCTTACTACGAACACCAACGCAAATCCACCTGTGACACACAAACAACAAACACATTCTCTGCATTCTTCTTGAGTAATTTCTACACTAATTACCTACAACGAATCACAGCACTAATGTTCTTTTTATCCACGGCAGACTCTAACTATCCAAAACAGTTATGAACAGATTTTGATATAATTCTGCAGTCATTTGGGGCCCAAGGATTAAAATTAAGTTAGTTACGAAAAAAAATTGATGGCTTCCACACATTTTTACCATATTTTGTAGCCCCATGATGCTTTTGAATAGTACAACAACATAACTGTTACTCACTGGATGGCAGCTTCATTATGATGCTAATAGTTTTCATGATGAGCATGAATTTTGCACAAGTCCTAGTGCTCAACTGCTCAGTTTCCTGTATGGTTCTGTATTTTAACTGAGCTTAGCTAGCTATCCATCATTCACTTACTCAAACATTTTCATTAAATGCAATGCACTTAATAAAAAAAGTCACTTGACATTTTGCAACTGCCAACTACAGAAAAATATCATTCTTCCATTTTTCGTGGGTTGTCCAATGTCCATGATACATTAAAAACAACAGACACCACGATGATAGCTGGTGTGATAATTTTTGCATATTGCAGATCTCCATGAGTAAAATTTCTTCTTGAAATATCCGAGTTGACTTATATTGCTGACCAGTGTGACAGCCAGTGGTAGCCTGAACAGCACACTGTCTATGCTAATGTGGCAATAATGGAATGATGAGAGAGAGGAGGAATAAGAATAATAATAACATGCCATGATAGGCATATTGCCCCTTGCTAACTGGTATTTGTTCTGCCTGCTTTGTGCAGTGAAGCATATAATCACATCTCAATTAATCAATCAAGCACACAAACACTGCACAGCAGTGGTCCAATGCCATAACATTAACAAGTAAATAAAGCAACTCTGTAGCTATAGTGAATAAAGAACATATCTATACACACTGGTAAAGAAAAATGCATCTGTCTTTTCACAACTGATGCACTGGCAACATCATTCCAAAATTAGCAGGCACGATATGCAGAAATTAGTAATGGCATGATGACCACATTTTGTTCTTCATAAAGCATGCATTACAATTAATAAACTCAAATTCATGCTATTATCATTATCACTATTGTGTACCCAGCCCGGGCCGTATGATCATTCTTGAATATTGACCATAGATTAGCTAAAGAAGCTGTTACGACAGTTTAAAATGGTTCTTTTGCTGCATTACAATTTGTACACAATACACGCAATGCTTATATTTTGTGGAGTTTGATGAAGTTATTTTAGGTGATGCTAGGTCACACAAATGTTAATTTTTGAGAAATGTTGCAGCATAAACATTCAACAGGGAGGTGCCTTTCTGCCGCCCAACAAAATCACCGAAAGGTAGCACACCACTACGAGTCTTCTCCATAAGATTGCAAATATTACATGTCCGATGGCAACTATAACAAATTCACAAACCTTCTGCAATAACATCTTCAACAACAACTTGACACCGAGACAGCTTAAACACTTTGCCGACGAAGTTCTGCCGATGCGCATCGAAAACTGCATTACTCTCAGCTTTTGACTTCTTCATTTTTCTCCCAGTTCAGATGGCACAATTCTGGCAAAAACAACCAACAAATCTGTGACAACATGCATTGTTGATGTGTTAAAATAATTAAGACGCTCTATGGTTAGCAGCTGCGAGTATAAAGTACTCAAGCTTTTGATGCCATTCTGTTCTATTTAACACAAAATGCCATATTTGCTACACAGCAGTGAATATACTAACTCTTAACTGATAATGCCAAACTACATCAAACTATGTCAGTTTCTATATAGCATGGCCTTTCGCCGTACTCATGTTGCTTTGCCTCCAAGTCCGAAAGTCATGTCCATACAGATAGTATTGCATACGTCTTGTGATCCTATCATCACACGTAACTAGAGCTGTCAAATTAACGCATTAATTAATGTACTGATGCGTTAATAAACTAACGTGCGTTAAAAAAATTAATGCGCATAAAAATAATTAATGCACATACATAAATTGATATTAATTTACTAAATTCCATGAAGAAAAAAGTTCCAATATTCCATTAAACTACGGTTATTTGACAATTGAATGAATTCAAGTAACTAAACTGTAGTTGTATTCTATCACTACCGTAAATAAATAATTATTTTGACGACAAGCTAATAGATTTCTATGCTAGCTATGACGGCAGTTATTGTTGATTATACGTTTAAAATGTGTTTTTAACTTTCCATATTGTACAGGTGGGGGCCTCCAAACTTCGTGGGACCCGGAGTAACTTACCCCCTACTCTCCCACTTAAAAAGCATAGGTGCGTTAATAACGTGTTAATTAATGCGTTAAAAAAATTAACGCAGTGCGTTAATGCATTTAAAAAATTTACGCTTCGACAGCTCTACATGCAACACATTATAATACACGTACTACATTAGCTGACAAACTCAAAAAAAAAACTTAAATAACAACCTCACAAACACAGTACCAAGATAGTGCTACAGGCGTCATCCACATAGACGTACTTCGTCAGAATTTAATGTAAAAAAAAACAATTATTTATACGCAGCATACATGACCACGCCCATCACGCAAATGGTCGCAAGTCAGACGTTATTTCTCATAAACATCGACTCAGGTATGAGTTTTTAATAACGCGTCGAACAAAAACCTTCAAATATAGCTTAAATACGTCCTAATCAAATTGCTGTATTGCTTTTAAAACACCATATTTCGTTATTTTCTCTTCACTAATTCACTCTGTTCGATACTTCAAAATCTACGTCTAATTGCCGACATGCACCAAATTGTCTACCGCTAGCAAGTAAATACAGTACTAGTAAGTAAATACAGTAAGCTAGTGAGTAGCTATTTTGCTCTACTTCAACTATAAGGAAACATTCTTTAAAAAGGTAGAACTGAGGTTGTGTAGTGAAAACTGGCGATCTTCAAACTATAAGTCGCCGATTCTTAAAAAACATTGAAAGATACGCCACTTACTTAAGCGCTTTCAAATGATACCAAAATCATCGACTCTGACGGGCATTATGATTACGCACTCTGCTATACAAATTGTGCATTTGTAACCAGGGCTGAAAAAAACCTAAATTTTTATGAAAATTTTTTTTAAAGGTTTTTAGGTTATTTAGGTTTTTGTCCAATGAACATGCACAAAATTAGGGGGTTGGGTCTGGGCAGGGGACTGTGCATATTCCCTCCGCAATTTTTTTATACAGAAATAATGCATTTTTGTGCAAAATTTTTACTCAGTTATAAAACGCATCCAGTGTGGACCCTCCCCCTTATATTAACTGAAATTCAGTCAACATAAAGGGAAAGGGTCCACCCCACTCTAACCCTCCTCTGAATCCTCCACGTACTGATCAGTCTGTGACAAAAATGTAGCCCAGCAACCGAATAAAACACATGCAGATATTCATGACTCGTTAGCGTTCCTTGGCGATGGGGCCTCAAATGACAGTGGGTCACCAAGAATGTAATTCATTTTTAACACAATTTCAAAAACTTTAGAGCCAAGGCAAACCTTTGAAAGCCTATAAACTTCAAAAATAATGCAACAGAGTCCCAGCTGAACTTGAATTAGTACATTTCAACCACATGGCATATATTTTATTTTAATTATTTTCAATGTACTTTGTACGCCTATTGTTATCTCATAATATTGTCGTAAATTGGTGAAAACTCACACATACGCTACATTGCATATAGCATCACGTATCAGAGTATTAAACCGTAGTAAAGTTAACAGCCACAAATTCAACAAGATGACACACTACAAAAAGTTTATATTTTACAGCAATATTTGGCACATCTACAAAATTGTAATGCAGACAGTATATCACTCAAGTTACAAAATACAAAAGTCATCTTATACACATTAATGCACAAAAACTACATCATATACAAATAAAATTGTTGTACTTATAAAGATATTAATGAAACTTACCATAACAAATCACAACCCTAACTGACTACGGTTTGCCAGCCAAATGTCACTCAAACAACTCTTCTGATTCACTTCAGTTCAAACCTCTAAATTCTGAGTTATCAGTGACGTTGTGGCAAGGGGGAAGGATTGAGGGAAACTGCCTACCTCCCCCCCAAAAAATTGGGGTTGATGAAAAATTGTCGAAAAATTCTTGTCCAAAATACAAAATTTGGGGCCGAAAAACTCCCATTCAGAAAAATTGAAAGGGCAAAATTGAAACTTTGAGCATCCATAATTTCTCCTTTCAGAAATCTGTGACTGTCTGTCAAAAAATTGCAACTTTGTGTCCTGCTTAATGGAGCTTATCACTTCAAAATAATATTAGAAAACAGTTCTGGGTTTTCTACAATGACTAAGCTCTTTGAAACGTTATTTGTATGGCAGCACTAAAACAACAGAATCCATACAGTTGGCACACTTGCAAAGACAAAAAGTCCGAGAACAGAAAATGTCGCACAACACAAAATAAGAAAACACTCTGAGATGTCGACTGTAGACACTATTATGAACAAACACTAGAGACACTAGGCTATCAAAGTACAGAATCATTATACAAATACAGCAGAATGTTTGGGATACTGTACGTATCATACATGTGTGGCTTTAAAACTAATTTAAAGATGCACTTTTTCCACCAAAACTATATTTAGACAGTGTCACGCATCGCCTCAGATAAATGTCAGGCTATATACATGAATTATGGTGCTATACAAATTATATTACTTATTTACTTATCACGAGCTGCTAAACTGATATGAAGTCAACATTATAGGCCTATTATTAGCGTTTTGCCGACACTGGTCTTCGTTTTGTAGACAAACCGACTGTGAAGCCTGCAGTACAAAAGAAACACACAAAATATCAATAAACTTACACCGTATGTTAAAAAATATAATTTACAAAAATTGCAAACATTATAATTCACATTATTAAGGTAAATTTGCAACTGGCTAAAATCATACTCCAATAATATTCTCTAATTATCGTTCAGACTGCAAAACATATGTGTAAATTGAATTTCAACAGCAACTTACAGTCATGTGCAGGTTGTTGAGCCTTTTTCAGATCTTCGTACATGTCTCTGCAATCAGAAATACACACAGAGCTGGCAATCAAACTTGTCATCACTAACAAAAACCAATGTAATTTGACAATAAGCAGAATATTTTCCTTTTCATTTGCCAGCCAGGAAACAGTTGCAGTTGCATGTTTGGACTGCAAGATTTGATGCCAATCTTCCCTTTCCCTGGAGATCAGAGATGCCCATCTAACTGGAAAAAGATATAATAGTGTCTTTACTACTAATAATAATACTACTACATTTGTAAGTTATCTGGTTAAGTAAGATGTAAATTTATATCCAACAACAGCATGAAAACTTTTAAAAACTTACTTACCTTAGATAAACTCAGGTCAACTCATCCTAGCCATCTCTCAGTCAGTCAACGAGTGCAAGTAAAAACCGGGACGTAAACAAGCACACCGCACGATGCACTAGCGCCATGTGGGTGGTCTGGCAGTGTAAACGGGTGTCTGTCTGAGAGCTAAAAAACGGAGCTCAGCGCCGCCCAATGGGCCTCAGTACATGAGAAGTAATGACTTCACATTGTTATAGGCCAGGTGATTATATTAAGACGCATGACAACTACAACACATCAGACAGTGAATACAGTGAAATGTCACAGAGCATACAGGTAAGTGCGTGACTGGGCAAGGAAACGTCGACCTTTCTCAATCTCCTTCGACAATCTGACGACATCGTCGCCAACCAGCTGCGGCATTGCAGGACACTGCACGACAAAACGAATATACAACAGCATATTACATATAGGTTTCAACACAGTCTACAGTGTATTAAGCGAGTGTGACGAGGCATAGTACATTGCAGACCATGTTGAAACGTAGGCTTCTACATATGTCATGGCCGTGATCAACGCTATCAGTCGTCATGCTCGAGTGGCTAAGATGCTTGAATGCAGCGAGATTTTGGACACTTATAACACTCCAGACACTATAGTGAGAGATATGTGAACTAAGTACGAGGGGCGTTCAGAAAGTTTTGCAACTCAATATGTTAAACTGAAAAATTTTTCAAAATCTATACACCAATAGAACGCAAATTTCTCCCAAACTCATGAGATTAAAACTGATATGACGTCATTGTAACTGATGACGTCATAAAGCGTTTTATATCAATCCCTCCAGCCAGGCTTCCATCACAGACTTGAGTCATTCATTGTCTGGATAGCGAACAACACAGAAAAAAATTTTCAAATTTAGAAAAAGATAACAGTTACTGTAAGTCAGGTCTCTGCTGTATGTAGAATGGTCTTGTTGTACGAAGCCAGAGTTGTAAACAGCTTGCTGGGTAAACCTAATTGTAACTTTAGGATGGGGCTGCAGTGCCGGGCACTGTCGGATTTAGGGGAGATCTTCAGGGCTTGCTCCCAGGCCCCCACACATCAGGGCTCCCTAGGTTGTACATTGTAAAAATTGTTAAACTTTTCACAAAGACGACTGATATCACTAACTGTTAACTTATCAATAAAATTCAACCGACAATGTCAAATCCTGACGTGACATCGTAATTGACATAATCGTTCTTATTTATAACTGGTGCAGATTTTGGTTGCTGTGTATTCATCTTGCAAATAAAAAATTCATTAACGTTTTTGTCAGGGCTTCCACAAAATCACATATCCCAGAATCTCACATTTGTAAATCCGGCTGCAGACTGAATAATTGTTGTGCATTTATTTGTGCTGTTTGTGTTAGCACTCTAAATCGTATCTGTTTAACACTTTATGCCATCATAAATTACAACGATGTCACATATGCTTTAAGCTCATACAAGTATGGGAGAAATATAACTTTTATGGTGTATAAATTAAAAAAAAATTTGTTAGTCTAATATATGGAGCCTATTAAGTTGTAAACTTTGTCTCATTATCCTCATGCGTATAGTTTTTTTATGGCTGGCACAGATTTTAGCCATTAAATATTAATAATCACAAATGAGAAATTCACGAATGTACTTTTCAGGGCTCTCATAAAATCACATGTCCCTGGGTCTCGTGTTGAAAACTCCAGTGGTAGATTGAAGAAATGTCACGCAACAGCAAGCCCAATTTTACGCTGATTGTGCTGGCACTCTAAATCGTTCCTGTTTAACGCTCTATGACGTCATACATTACAATGACGTCATATCTGCTGTAGGCTCATATGTGTTCAGTAGAAACACATGTTTTATTGATGTATAAATTTTGAAAAGTTTTTCAGTCTAACATATCAACTTGCAAAACTTTTGAACGCCCCACATAGGTCACCTATACTAAACCTCTGATGACAAGGAAGTTACATTGCCAGTCTGACCATTTCTATGCAAGATAGCCTACCCTAACCAAAAAAGTTAAAAACGTATTTTTATAAAATTTTTCCTAGGAACCAAACAAGAAGTGACTAGATTTTGGTGGTGATTGAAGTTCTGTGAAATCAGGATCCACAGTTCTTTGCCATCAGGAAATAAGGCATAACTGAGACTCCACTGTATTCACCAGGTGACAGGCACCATTCTTAGTTGACGTTTGAGATCTCTGATCGCTGCAATCTATCAGCATTAATTGTTTGAATTTGTCCTTCTGTGGTTTGACACTTTTGGTATGATGCCAGTTAGCTCATTGTCTGGCCTGAAGAAACGTTTCTGCCACCACAGTTCCCAAGTGTTTACTTTTGAAGACCAAACTAACCTAAAGAAGGTGTGAAAATGTGCCAATTAAGCAGAAATCAAAACAAAGTGTATTACTTCATAATTCTGCATTAACCACTGGAATTAAACGCAGTCACAGCAACAAAGAGTTATAAATCAAAATAAGCCTCCAGCTCGCTCCCCACCTTCACCCCTATAATGACCTGTTACATAATGAAGTGACAAACACCTCGAGATAAGCAAGTTTAATAATACTACTACATTTGTAAGTTATCTGGTTAAGTAAGATGTAATATGTCTCTGAAAAAACCTGTATGTGTTTGGAAAGTTTTTAGGTTTTTAAGGTTTCTCAAGTTTAAAGTGTCACGAAATGTAATGAAGTTGAAGTCACCTCAGGATCGGCGAAGTTGTTCTGCACAAGCTGGTGTGCAAAGAGATGAGCGTCGAATGCACCATCGCTGGCATGTCGCTGAGACACACACAGATAGCGGCCGGCGTTCTGTGTTGACAGACTCGCCAGAAACTCATTCGCCAAACTGCATTCACCAACATTCACACAGACTCTTGCCATCATCACCATCATAATACAGACTAAAAAGGGACAGAGATCTTGACCACGAGATTTAGTCAATCAGATAGTCACTCCAGTGCTGGGACGTTCTTCTTGCTGCCTAAAGCAAGCAATAAACGAAGATGCTAGCGTCAAGTGACGACACGCATACAGCCGTCCGTGCAGTTGCTGTGAGTTTTAGGTGCCGACAGTAAAACAGACATAGGGAACAACGATCACTTAGACCTGCCAGCTTATGATCAATCTGCCATCAGCATTAGTAAGCATATAGGCCTATGCTGAATAAATGCTTAAGATTCTTGGCATCCGGTGACTTTGAACTGTAATTTTCTAAACCGCCAGTTGACACACTGGTTGGTTTATTCTTGCCCCAGGAGAGAAACGTTCACATCCGTTCCAATTTGTCTCTGCCTTTTTTGTTTGTAATTTAAGAGCCAATACAAGACAGACAGACAGATAGACAGATGGACAAGCAAGACCAGCAATGTGGCCCAGCGATACCTGTCTGGACAGTTGAACGAGATCGTATTGATGACAACGTTTCTGCCGGCATTCATTTCAGCGACTTTGTTCATCACCAGAGACATACTCGTGTCTGGCTTGCCATCACTAAGCAGGTAAATACCAAATGAGTCGACCGCATCCGTAGCATCCCGATACTGTACAAATGCCATCTGCACAAGCAATCCAGAACAGATTCTACACTATGAATAGTTACAAAGTTGGTTTTGGTTTGATAACATACGAAGCTAGAAAAAAAACATCTGCAAATCAATGCCGCGAAACCAGAGATTTAACCATTCCAGAGTTTGATTTTAACAAATTTATTTCAACCTGGAGATCTGTACTACTGCGATAAAGAAAACAATAAAATAGTAAACCTACAAATAATGAGATTGTAAAGAAACGAGCAGCAGTAATGACCTGGAGTGCTTCAAGTGTACAGGTGTTGCCATCGGCCAGAAGACCAGTGATCCACTGCGCTGCATCATGACAGTTCTCCTCCGTCGGATCAACAAGTCCGGTCTTCCAGCTGTGACACGACCTCGAGAATGCTATCAGGTTAAACCTATAAACAAAGATTAGTAACAAAGTAACTACCGGTGAGTAAGTGAGTAAGATTTAAAAGGTGCCAATTAGAGCTGTCAAAGCATTAATTTTTTAAATGCATTAACACACTGCATTAATTTTTTAACGCGTTATTAACGCACCTAAGCTCGTCAAGAGGGAGAGTAGGGGGTGAGTTACCCCAGATCCTGCGACGTTTGGGGGCCCCCGCCTGTAGAATATAAAAGTAAAAACACATTTTAAACGTATAATCAACAATGCCATCATAGCTAGTATAGAAATCTATTAACTTGTCGTCAAAATTATTATTTATTTACAGTAGTGATGGAACAGCAACGAGAGTTTAGTTACTTAAATTCATTTGATTGTTAAATAACCGCAGTTTAACGGAATATTGGAACTTTTGCTTCATGCAATTTAGTAAATTAATGTAAATTTACGTATGTGCGTTAATTATTTTAACGCATGCTAATTTTTGTAACGTGCGTTAATTTATTAATGCATTAATGCGTTAATTAGTGCGTTAATTTGACAGCTGTATTGCCAATTTAATGGTCAGGCGAACTTAGGACTACCGGTAATCACAATGTACTGCAATCTCAAAACCCGAACAAAAATGTCTGGTAGCTGTTTAAACTGTTTAAAGTTAATGTACAAGATGCGCTTTGAGAGCTGTGAATGCATTAAAAAACATTATGCAGTCAGAGCTCAGCCCTAAACCACGTTGGGCCTCAGATCCTCAGCTGGATTGAGAAAGAGAGAAGAAACGAAAGACAGAAAAAAATAAGGGAAAGGAAAAGATACAACACTTGGACATTACTCCCAAGCAGAAATCCTGGCCACATTCTTGTCTGATTTGCCCATGACATAAGCAATACGAAGACGTGTTCGGATTCAATGAGACAATCAATTAATCAATAAATTGCATTGTTAATATCCGTTTCTGACTGTTTCTTTGTATAGAATTTTTGCTTAAATTAAAATATTCATTACAATTACAACTCTTGGCATTCATCATAAATAAATCAAAACCGCATAATGGCAGAGACCCTGCAAAGTGTTCATGTTTACCATATACTGTAGGCAATAGCAAGCAGTTCAGTTTACAAACTACATTTAAAAGTGCTGAGATGGACTGATGATGCTAACCGAATGCTGTACTTGTGAAGCTGTTCCCAGACCAGATGGACCAGCTCCTTTCTGAGCTCGTCCATGTGCGGGTCCATTGAACCAGACATATCGATCAGAAAAACACACGACTTTTCAACGACCGTGCCAAACACTCGTCTGCTGCCTATACACAGCAAAGCAATTCAACCGCTCAGACAACTCACTGCTTGCTTGCCGTTTATGCTAAAGAAATAATTATATAAAATTGCACTGCGACACCGTGCAATGTACACACAATGACTAAGCTCGCCTGTCAGTTTACAAGTGCAAATTCTATATCATATCATATGTATCGAATTGTATCATGAGACAGTGGCATATGTAGAATTTTGCAATGTGGCAATAACAGGACTGTAAACTAAAAAACCAGGTTTTACTTCAGTTGGTGGATTGCATTGGTGCTCGATGCAAAATACTCAAAGACGGGAGGGAGACTTCATCCCGACTGACGCTGTTCCGACAAATGTTATTCCGACTGAAATTCAAATCGACAGACACGTCATTACACTTTACATTCACATTCACCAGGGGGCGACAGTTTCATGTGTAATGTTTGGGTTCATTCGGGTTAAGGTTAGCATTTTTCAAACATTTATGTGACACTTTTGCACAGGACAAGTTAGCACGCAATACATGTAATAAGTTTGACGATGGTAGGCGTAACTACAAAACTTGCCGACTGACTATTCAGTAAAGACCTACTCAGTAGGCCTGAGAAGCTAGTTGGTCAACTGGCGATTAAAGACAGCCTTCAAATGAACTCATATGATAAAACACTGACAAACATTAATTAATCAAGTTATAGAATTTATCAGTTGAGATGTTAACATTCTTCTGCCATTTTTGCAATGACTTCTATTCACTGCTAGATGTCATCACAATCAGTGCCAACAAAACATCCAACAGAATTGAAATGTGATGAATTTATGTAGACTATCAACGATGTGTTGTATTGAAAAAACACGACTTCAGACAGGCAAGTTAACTACCTGAGAGAAGCCACTGAAGTCGCTGTAGGTAGCGAGTAAGAACGTGCTGCAGCTGTTGCTGATACTCCACTAACTGGACAGGTGTCAACAGCAAGTGACGCAGTGCTCCGTTCACGTTCACTGTCGGAAACACATTGCATGACCTACAGCCCCCAGACAGCACGAAAAATACACACCTCATCATCATGATGATCTCCAACAATCAAAATGACTCATCTCAAAAGATCGCCATCATGCGCGCTTGTTCATTTATCTCCGTGAAACAACTTGCCATTTCATGTGCGTGCCATCACCCCCTTCATCGACTGTTACAACCATACCTCGACTCTGCCCATGTAAGTAAAATAGTAAGTAAATAAATCTGCATTGCGCACAGTGTCAACGGGAAAACCCACTGAATCTGAAGCGCTACACAACGAGCTTCTCTATTAGTGTAATTTCATCCAACCTGTGTTGTACAAAGACTGTTTTGAGCTTTTTAGCGTTTGACTTTTGAATCTTGTCAACTGTTATTGTGCACTGTGCTTAACAGCATTTACGTTGTCAACAATGCTAAACTAGAAAGCAGTCAGAGCCCGCATACCTCCGCCAAGGCAATGTTGTTTGCTAGGTGGCAGCACCATCTTCGGTTTTGCAGCGGTTTCCCTTATGCCCCATTGAAAGCAATGGTAATAAAAATTTCAAAGTGATCCAGAATCCTGGAGCCCGATTCACAAACATTGTCGTAAGACATGTCGTAATACATGTCATAAAATTATCATAACTCATCATTTAAGATGTCATGAGATTATCTTACGACATGTTGTAAGTGAATTCACAGAATTTATCTTTAATGATCATAACTTCTTTCACAAAGGCGTCTTGTTGTCATGGTAACTATGGTCGTCTGCGAGCCACTGACTAGTCAGTAAGTAAAAGCAGTCATTTAGAGTTAAATTTGTAATGTTTTAATTTAGAAATTTTTAATATTTTGACTACACAATTTCGAGTACATGGTGTTAACATAGGTGCTGATTTATTTTTTTTATTTGTTTAAATATTCTTATTTATTGATTGTTTTGATTTTTAAAATTTTTTATAGTCTATTAATATTTGCTAGTTTTTAGAGACAATAGGCCTGTTGAAAGCTGTACGAGGGTGGGAGAGGTGAAGTATTTGAAGCATTTCTCGGCCGTGGCACGCTCTGCTGCACTCTCTAGACAGCGCATGGTAGCGATTGCATTAACTGTTTAACATTTAGCTACTACATTAAATAGCTGTATGGAACCTACAACGAAAAAAACAGTCTGCACCAATCACCGATGGACAGCGGTGGACTATGCAGTTTTATTTTGGTATTGTGGTACTATCAAGTATCGCGATATTTGAGTCATCATCATTAATTCATTTTTCGTACCGCACAACACTACGCTGTATCATTTTTTATTCTATGTCCGTTGTCAAGATAAGTGTTTACATGGCTACGGCATTGCAACTGTCCATTGCCAATGCAAAGTGCTGTTTATTTGTACATTAATAATTTATCCAGCAAAAAAACCACGCAAAAAGATATAGTATAAATGTGACATTTCTAGATTATGAGTATAACTGAACTAAAGGTCTTATAAATAGATATAAAGAAGTTTTTCTTGTTGGATAATGGTGGAATCATATAAATTGGAATGTCATAAGACACCTAAAAAGTGATCGTAAGATTATTGTCGTAAAATTGTCGTAAGATCTTTTGTAAATTAGCAAATTGGCGTGTGTGTGCAAAATGTCATAAAATTGTCCTAAAATTGTCCTAAGATGTTTTGTGAATTTAGCCCCAGGATTCCTTCCGGATCACCCCCAAAATTAAATCACTGGTAGTTTGTGCCATGCCCGACATACCCTCAAAATTTCAGAAAAATCCGTCCATAACTTTTTGAGTTATCTTGCTAACACACAGACAGACAGACAGACAGACAAACAAACAAACAAAGTCTGGCAAAAACATTACCTCCTTGGCGAAGGTAATCATACAATGCCTTCAAGTGAAGACTAAAAACATTTTTGAAAGTTGTGCAATTCAAACTGGCAGTTCAGTTTGCTAAAATGTCCACCGCAAGATCAGTTCAGTTCAGTTCAGTTCTGCCGCTCTGTACACCCGTTCAGAAACCAGTAAAATAATCACATAAATAGAAATTATGACAGAACTGAAATAGACCTGGCATCAACGGTTTTATTGATCGTCGGAACATGGTCACTGACGTGGTTCACATGATGACGCGTGGCGCCACCTAGTGCCAGCTTGTTCAGATTCAAGTGCAACTTCCCCAGGCCAAACTGACGCAACCACTACAAACAGCATTCAAAAATCTATAGAAGGTTAAAGGCTGTCTATAGCTCCTAATGGTAACGCATCGCAGGGATATGGAGCGTCACCTGCTATACGGGTTAGACGGTATTACCTGTCACGCGACAGAGGTGCACGACTGCACGTGCCCCACCTTAACTCTAGTCAGACAGATTGGTACTTGATTGATCAACTCTGGAGAAATGAAAGGTCGAGTTTACCTTGCTGTTGTTTACATAAATGTACAAAACATTAGTTTATACACTTGTTAACGGCAACATTTAAGGACTTGCACATCGAAAACAGCAAAAATTACAAAAGGTGATATTGCCCGCATCACACTGACTGTGTG
>Ga0056128_1005883_pt1 | contig 15460 bp, 9 predicted proteins | sample WorMetLIZISLAND2_FD_71113 | JGI IMG/M metagenome (GOLD analysis project Ga0056128, IMG submission 71113) | Marine gutless worms symbiont microbial communities from Max Planck institute for Marine Microbiology, Germany - Olavius geniculatus... ...
GGCGGACGGACGGACGGACGGACGGACGGACGAAGGGAGAAATTTAATCATGAAACTTTTATGAGGCGGCGGCGGGCATGCTAACGATACGGCGACAGATTGCGAAGCGACGACGCACGGAAATAATTCGCAATTTGCAGTTGAAGGGTGCCGCCGCGGCCTGGCCTGCCATGACGCCAGCAGTGGCGCCCAGTGCTGCACGCGAGGCGCTGGGTGGGCTGCGTCGATTGAGACAATATCCTCCGGCTAGTTGCCTGCCGCACGGAAGCTGTCGAGAGAGACTGAGACCTGGTCACTGGAGACGACGACAACGACGACGTTTGATGTCAGTCACTTCTGACACACTCACTGCGCGAATCAACGACTTAATTCGCCCGCCGCTCGACTGCACATGATTTGATCTCTTAAAATAACACAAAAAACTTGAAACAGTGCTCCTCCCCAGAAAAATTGTTTTAGATTTTAAGGTCAAAATGGCGTATTTTCGTTGACTCTGTGCTAAATTTCGTTTTTTTTCTATATGACCATAACAGTATAGAAATACAGTAGTAATACAAAGACTGCCATGGAGATTGACTTGCATGCAATAAAAAGCGTTATTCAAGAACGTCTATTCTCTTACGTCCTTGGAGCAATCCCGCCAAACTCAAGGTAAGGCGCCGCAGGCGTCGACGGGGAGGAGAATGGGGAGAGAGTATCCCTCTCCCCAGCCGACTAGAAACTCTGGAGGAACGCCATGAGCTCTCCCAACGGAGTCCAGGGCGGAGCCCCGGCGAAAAACGAATTTGGTGCATTCTAAGCGTCACAGAACCCTTCTGGTTGCAAGAATAGGTTGACTAAATATTACGAAAAATGCAAAATAATAATAATAGTCAACTCCCCCCCCCTAATTTTCCAAAAACCTTTCCTGTTTTTGTAGCGTTTGCTTCAATTAGGTTTATATTGTTTTAACTCTTCTGGCGTTATTTGTTGTTTATTGTTACTTACTCTTACGTAGGCATAGCCTATTGGAGTCACAAAAAGCGAACTAGCCCCAAGGGCCAAAAACTGAGGCCAAAAGCCGAAAACAAAGGTGGACTTCTTAGGGAGAAGTTTGTCGCCGGGGCGCAGCTCCGAAAGCAAACGGTTTTGGGCATGAAAACCCTCTGAAATGCATACATTGAGTATAAATTTTATTAGTTTTACTGCAGAAATGCACTGCATGTGCATATGCTAGGCAAAAAAGGCGACTTCGGCATCTTGGGGGCATGGCCCCTTTGCCCCCCCCCTAAATCCGCCTATATCCCGTGATCACACTCGAACGCGTCACTACACTAAAGAAACACAACATTTTACCTTGTAAAATCTGGTCAGATTTAATGAGCGAGTTACAAAATCAGTACTTATGGTAACTTTCACAATACTCTAAAGTTTATTGCACGTATCATCGTCATATCATATCATCATATCATATCACATCACTTGCTACGGCTCCCCTCATCCGTAGCACAGGGGCGCCACAATATACAACAAACATTAGGCTTATACTAACACATGCATATATTCCACGATAAGTAATGTTTACCATATTTCAAGTTTCCCACGGATGCGAAGATAACGTAGGCTATATTGCAAACTGGTTAATATCTAATAAATCAGTCAATTAATCAATCAACAAATAACCACTGACAAATCTGGCAAGGGGTGTAGGCCCCTACAATGAGTGCCTTAAAGCTAAGATGAAAACATAAGGATAATGTACGAATTTTAAAAACTTGAATCAAAGATAAAAAAAGAAATCTCGCGGAAACAACTTACTGTTTTTAAATTTCGTTTAAAAGACTTTGTCACAAGTAGGCCTACATTGAAGCGACGATAGCAGACTGTTCCACGCAGCCTGTGTAACGTATGAAAACGATGTTGTCCGGACAATAGCCGCGATTGTGAAAGTTATGAAAGTGCGAGTGTTAGGAGCTTACTTTTTATGGGTCATTCTGTGACACAGTGCACACTCAGTTAAAGTTTACAAATGTTTTTAAGCCCAACCAGGTAGGTTTTTGATTTTACTGGTTTTTGGGTTTTGAGTTTTGGGTTTTTTAAATTAAACCGTTCTTATAAAAAAGCCCAATTTTGGGATTTGTATGGGTTTTCAGTTGTCTGATTCATACGAGTATCTGTCCGGGTGTCTTAACCCTGCATTCAGTGCACCTAGTGCACCATAACAGCTATGATATTAGTACCGACTGTCATGGATGGTGTAAGAAAATAAGCTTAGAGTGGCCTTTTATCAGTCAACATGAACCTGTCAACTTTGAGAAGCATCGAAGACTAAGCCGCATTAAATTTAGTTTCCAAGAAAGTTTTTTTTATAAGAAACACAACATTCTGTTAAGTAGACTATAATCTGCTCAAAGTTGCAGAAACTAGCAAAATAATAAGCAAAATAATCCATGTCATACGACGCATGTCATCATGCTAATACTCTCACCAGTCAGTGGTTGCACATTTGCACATTATAGCATTCTGTCTTTTACATGCCTCAAAGCTTCGCAACTTTCAATCGTCTCAAATCAGTCTTCAAAATACGGAAAACAAATGACGTAAAGGTAACGTCCGAAAGCGGCACGTAAAATGCGTTACATAGGTTAGGTATGTTGTTTATCCTCTACTATCCAACGTTTTGCCACAGAAATTTTTGTCTTACACCGGCTATCTAGACTATTTTCATAAGTGGAAAGAGGACTTAGGTCGTAGCTAGGTACTTTTGGCATGGAATTATGTCAGAGGAAATGTGGCAAAAACTTTGGATAGTAGGCTATATGACAAATCACAATTATTACAACGTATATTTTTGGCCGACCGTTAGGTAGAGCCTTGGGTTCGATGTGTCGTCTGTCTGTCTCTCGTCGTCCGTCGTCGTCTGTAACGCATGTATTATGGCTGGGTAGCAGACGATTTGTACCACGCCTTTGTTTCTTGGAATCTGACGATTCGTACCACGGCGAGAGATGGGGGCTGAGCTCTTTGTTATTGGCTATAAGGGCATACAGCCGGCCTTATGAACTAAACTAAACCTTACGACGTAAAGGGTCGGCGATGGTACTGTTGAATAGGGCGATGACAAGTTCGTATAGGCTGTCAACAGTAACCATGTCTCGGTCTGCAGCTGTTTAACCGCAATTGTGAATGTAAAGTTGCTGCATGCAGCCATCACCCATGTTCGCCGAATTACCGTATCGTATCCTAGTGTTACTGTAGCGTCCGGTATAGCAGCGTCACCATAGCGTGTATGGTACCGCAGTGCTTCTAGGAAATCGGTTTCTTTCAGTGACCAGAAATCAGACGCTGCCCTTCGGATATATGCGATACGGTCGGCCCACCCTGGGCTTCTTGTATTCAAGAGTTGTTTTTCGTTTCTGCAGTCCGTGAGATATCGTCAGGCGTCGTAAGACGGACAAGAAGTGAAGTGTCTCTGACAGCAGCTGCTGTAGCCCCGGGAGTTGGTTGGATGTGTGACCGTGTCCGTGTCTGATGTGTTTGTGTGACCATCTCATGATCTCAGTCAGTCGTCGCGATGTCATCATGGGGCGCGGTGGTCACTCACTGTTCAGTCTGGACTCACGCGATGCATGCTGTATCCAACTCGCACGCCACAGCTCAGGTCGTCGCGCGTCGGTCGGACGTCCTAGCGAGCGTGCATGTGCCCGGCGAATGGGCCTGTCAATAGATAATTGATGGACCGTTTTATTCCGTGTAGCTGAAAGCCGGCGACGCGCGTAATGGGTCCCCGATCGCCGTGCCGACGCCCGGCGCCTAATGGAACGGACGGACGGACGGAACGATGCTGCTGCTGTGACTGCGGCTGCGGCTGCTGCTTCGCTCTCTTCAATTACCCCGCTCCGCTCACTCTGCTCGGTCGCATGCTTACCGGCGGCGCCGGTGACGACATGGCTGCTGGCTTGATGTGTCGGGCGGGCGAATGTTATGCTGCAGCTGACGCTGCTGCTGCAGCGGGTGGTCGGGATGAAGGATGCGCCGGTGACTGAGTGAGATGCGCAGACGAGATGCTGCAGTATTTCTTGTAGCGTGTCGGTGGGTCGTCGGCGTCGCCGTGGCTGACAAACTGCCACCACAGTGAGTCTCTCGTTCTCCCCTCCCTTCTTCCCTCCTTCCCTCATCACACCCTGTGTATACTGACCGCATTGTCACGCTAGTGTCACCGTGGCACAACTGCAGCGCTCCAATTTCGCACCAGAAATGGGTCCCTCGCAAATAAACGAAAGAAAACGATGAAAAAATTACGACAATCGGACGTTCGTTCCACTTTCGTGAAAAACAGGTAAGCACAGAAACGAAATAAAACGAGGAAAGAACAAAATCTGGTTTCTAGAAAAGTCTGGGGGTGTTGTTGGACATTTTGTTTGTTGTACGGCTTTTATTGTTCTCTACGAATGCTTGCACATTAATTTTTTTACTTTAACTTGACACACTTAGAAATACATATAATAATCGTACGTGTAGGGTATGCCAATTAAAACAATCCCACAAGAAAACTTTATCTGACAAAAAATGTAGAATTTTTTTTCACTAAATTCACAACATTTACACAAGAGGATTTACGCCACATTATTATATCGTTTAAATTTCATCACAATAATTTGCTTTATTTGCAAATTATAACTATTTAAAAGTAAGCATTTATTTTTCAAAGTTAACATTTTGAACGATAAAACAGCAGTGTTAATATTTAATCGTACAATGTATTTACATATAGTTTACACGCCAAAATCCTTTGAAATGTGATGCTGTTTTTGACGTCATTGCTAGTCGTTGTGACATTATTCATAGGATTCAGGACAATTTTGCTATCTGTAGTTTTACGATAGATGAATCGAACAATAAAGACAGTATGTGTATGCAAACACTTTTCGAGCAATGATTTGAAAATAAAAAGATAAAGTAATTTGAACAAAGCTCATAAGACGCGCGACAGCCTAGCAGTTCAACTTCTTATTTGCAGGTTGTCTTGATCTATCTCATCCAATTTCGTCCCAATTCACTCTTGAAATCTGCACCGCAGCCGAAAATTGCAAAAAAAACATGAAACCCCACTATTTTGCGGGTTCAAGGTCATTTAAAGTCATTAACGTTGACATTAATAAAAAGCTTGTCGTTATTGCTTGTTATGGTAAGCAGCATGTCTGTGCCTATCTGCAATCGTTTTCACGCTACACGAGCCAATAGCGGTAAAATAACCACTTTTTAATGGAGCAGCCGTCTTTGACGTCCGCTTGCGCAGGCCTCCTTAAATCTAGGGGGTCGGAACTTGAGCTACTAAAATCCCCGTTTTATGCAGAAAATTTCATGTGCAGATTGTCTTAGTCTATCTCCAGCCATTTCGTCGCAATTCACTGTTCTTTTTGGAGGGAGAGGGGATCAGGGTCGTTCAAGGTCATCGATATTGATAAATATAAAAAGCCCGTCACCAGTGCTTGTTATGATATTCAGCAAGTCTGTACATATCTGCAACTGTTTTCACACTCCACGAGCCAATAGCGGCAAAATAACGTTTTTAGGGCGTATCCCTCTTTGACGCTCTCGTTCGAGGGAAAGCCTTTCATCCAGGGGCACGAAATTTTGTCACTACAACTAGAGTCATTAGGGCAGCTCACAGTGAAGATTTAGTAATCCTAGCTTACACCGTTTTGATACAGATCTAGAGTGTAACGGACGGACAGATGGACAGAGGGACGCTTAGGCTAGCTAAGACGCTGGAAATATTCTGCTGTCGCGCGTAAAAACAAATAATGACAAAATTAAAGCTTGAGCTCTTTACAGATAAGTTTTGACTGTTGATTAAAATTTCTACTAAGTTTGATTTTTTCCGTGAATATTCAATGTGCACTGTATCTTCGTCTGAAAAGCAAACTAACTCTAAACCGTTGTAACTATTGAACGGTGCACTGCACGAGTTGCTGTAACGAAATGTAGAAAGGTACGGTATGTGTGACGTGAATTATCCTCTTAAGTGCTCTGAATTTTGATGAAAATCGAAATCTGTTACATTTCTGGAAATAGAAAACGTATTGTTATCTGTCCCATTGCTATAGTACTAGCGTCTGTCTGTCTATCTGTTTGTCTGCGCGCACTCCTACAGCTACAATATTTGTTTGATTTTGGTAAAATTTTGCACAGTGATTCGGGTTCCCAAAAGTAAAATCTAGTTTGTTTGGGGGTGTTGGGGGTGAAATCCAATCAATTTTCTTTCATTTTGCCCCAATTTTTACCCAATTTTTTATTCTCGTAATGCATTTTCAATGGGAAAGTTCTAATACCACAAAATGGAGGCCCGATGACAAACTAACTGGACGACGTGAGCAGCCTCCCTCTGTACGTTCTCATAAAACTGTTGCATCAAGTGGCTGCAATTGCGCAGCCTGCATACATGCAAAGTTCTGCAGAAGTGACGTGCCTACAGTAGATCGTCGAGTCAAAGCTGAACAAACTTTGCTGCGCAATTGCAGTCATTTGTACAGTTCAGGTTTTACAATGCAGAATAGTTGAGAGCAGGCCTGAGTTTCATGCGCATGTTGCTGCATGCGTTCAGTGCTATAGAGCTCGCTGGTTACTTTACTGCGTTCCGGATGTTTCTTAATTGATTTTTATTGTAAACTTATAAATTCATCTAAATAATAATGAACAATACTGATGTTAATTCGAATTTGAAGTATTTTGACGTTTTCTTTATTTTGGTGTGTGTTGCGATGTTGGAATAGGGCCTACAGTTTTTTTTCTTATGTCGCTCAGTCGGTTGTCGTCCACTTGGTTTGTCGCCCAGATGATCGTAGACCCTAAGTGCTATCGCGCGTAAAAACCAGCTTTTGAATTTCTGGAACAGCTTTGGAGATCCTGAAACTAGAGACTGAAGACTTCGAGACAGCTTGCGTCGTTTTGATAGGGTCGCAGGGTACAAAACATGCACACGGACAGAAAGGCGGACAGATATCTTTGATATAGCTAAGACATAACATCTGTATAACAAGATATATGCTCGTAAAACTCACTGAAGCCGATGGGTCGTTTTATTTTATAATTAACTCAGTTCGTATATAAAACAAGCCGGTAGGCGAAATGGTTTTCGAGCTGCAGTGCGAAGCCACAGCCGACCACAGCTGATATCGATACGGAGCGAACAGACAGCAGACGCGGAGACACGACCACAGACACGGTGCCTGATAATAAGGGTCGCTATATAGCTTGCAGCTCGCGAGGCATAAGTCCAACTTTCGTACGAAAGAGCACACATGCAGACGCTTTTATTTTGAGGTAGGAAGAAGTAGCTCGCCCAATTTAATGCATTTTAACTTGCTCACAACCGACCCCTGTTACTATTGTAGCGAAGATGTAGATGCTGTTGATGCTATTACCTGAACACGCGACTCGGTAAGACCAATGCGCAGAGCAAGTTCCTCTCGCATGAAGATGTCCGGGTAGTGCGTCTTGCCGAACGAGCGTTCCAGTTCGTTGAGCTGAGCCGGAGTAAAGCGCGTCCGATGTCGTTTCTGTTTGGCCGGTTTGTCCAACTCGGCGGCAGCGGCGGCGCTACTCGGAGGTACTGACGGCTGGTCTCGGCCAGAGGCCGGGGTTTTCAGCGGCGGGTGGCTGGTAGAAGTGCCTGACGTCGTCCCTGACGCCGTTCTAGCAGCGCCCCCCGTGTAGCCGCTCGACGAGGTGGAGTTGGTGTGCTGCGACGTGCCGTCGACACGCCGCTCCGGCTGCTGCTGCTGCCGCTGCTGATCGTGGTGGTGGTGATGGTGATGATGATGATGGTGCGGCGACTGTGGGCGATGTGATGGCGCAGCCGGTGGTGGTAGACATCGCGTAGAGGTCGACGTCGAAAGCGACTGGTCAGCGGTTGAGCGCTCGTGTCGGCAGTCCTTGTATTGCGCGTAGACTTGCTGCAGTCCGGCGCGATGCCCTGTCGTCTCCAGCAGCAGGTCGCGACATCCCGACACCAGACCAACTTCCGCTATAAAACAACCACGAGAAGAAAACACAACTTATCATATTTAAACCTGGAAGTCTGAGCGAAGCCGAAGACGCATAGCAAGCGGCATGAGCTATCCGCAAAATATTTGAGTCGAATTTTGTTAGAGCCAGACTGCCAGAAAAGTTTAAACGAGCGACTCCCACGATGGTTCATCCCATGATACGTCTAATTGTAATAATCGACTTACTGTGTGAAGTGCAGCACCAAACTCGGGGCATTCTTCATTTTTGGTTTTGGTCGAAAGTAAAAGTTTCACTTTTGGTCGACCTTTAAAGAGAACTAATAGAGTGTTATTATACGGCACCCCATGCACTAAGAGGCCGCGTTGCTCCTGTTGCATCCCGCTTGTCTGTGCAGCTGTTTGTTCTTCTGATTTTCTGCAGTAGCTTCAATTCAAAAAAAGTTCGTGAAAAATTTACATTTGATATACGTTCAGGCTACTCGTGGCATGGCCATTATTAGGCGAAATCGTGAAATCGCTCCAGCGCAAACGATTTTGCTCATACATACATGTAAGTACCCATTTCTGCATGGGCCCTATAGCATGCTCTGCGTGGACTTAACTGCACTCCAACGCTATAGATTGGGCCTGAACGATTTTGGGTAATAGCCTAATGACCATGCCACTGTTTTAAACCGTTAGATGAATTTAAATGCTATTTTTAGAGACATTTGTGAGGTCCAGTGACACATTGTATTAGATGGCGAGCTCAGATTTTCACGGAAAGGGGATATTTGGGGGTTGAACCTCCCAACCAAAACCAAAATTTGGACTTCCCTACTTATGATTTACCAGGGGCAGCACCGATCACGGCGATTAGTAATTTCGCCTCTTACGAAATTACTTTCGTTTTGTCGTTATTTTTTTAAACGGCGTCTGGTAAACTCGCTGCTGCATGACACCCCAAACACAAGATAGTGTTCATATGAACACAGAGTCTGTCCAATGCATTTCGACACTTTACATTATATGTCCATATAAATATAATCAGTGAGCTGTTTAGACCGGTAGGAATAAACCAAACAGTTTAATTTTAAACTGCACAGTAGCAATGATTCTTTCATCCTTCTGTATTACTTTAACTAAACAATAAACATTGTCAGTCACGAGACCATTCGATTCGTCACCAGCGCTTTACTATTAAAATCCATCGTCACCATGCGACTATCTTGCACCGTTATGGAAATGTGGCGCCTCAAGGATGATGGGATCACGAGTTTGACCTTCTGGGGTCACGTGAAGTCATCGGTTACGTGACCATTCAACTCCTGGGGGTCGACTTCCTATGGGTGGTCCATAGTGACCATGCGTCTATCTGGCACCTTTATGGAGATATGGCGCCTCAAGTATTGGACGCACAGACGTGGACACGGAAAGAAAGGTGGAAAAGGGAAAGAAAAAGAAAGCGGGAGGGAAAAGGAAAAAAGAAAAATGAAAAGGGAAAAGGGATGGGGAAAAGGAATGAAAGGTATAAATAAATAGAAGGAAGGGGAAAGGAAATAAAAAGGTGAAGAGAAAGGGAAAAAGGAAAACGGCAAAGGGTTAGAGAAAGGGGAAAAGAAAGAAAAAGATCGAGGAAAGGTATAGAGGAAAGAAAAGAAAAAGGGAAAAAGGAAGGGAAAGGGAAAGAGAAAGGGGAAAGGAAGGTAAAGGAAAGGGAAAGAGGAAGGTAAAGGAAAGTGGAAACGAAAGGGAAAGGGGAAGGGAAAGGGGAAAGGAAAGAAAAAGAGGAAAGAGAAAAAGGCAACGAAAAGGGGAAGGGGAAAAAGGTATTGAGAAGGGAAAGGGAAAGGGGGAGGAAAAGAAAGATAGGAAAAGGAAAAGAGGAAGGGGAAGGGAAAGGGAAAGGGAAAGGAAAAAGGGAAGAAAAAGTTGAGGTGGAAGAAAGATAGCTTAAGAAATGTTAGACGCAAGGACGCACGCATAGCATTGGACAAACAATAATCAACCGGAGTGAGGTCAGGATTGTTTGGTGCCACAGACACGAAAAGATAAAGTTCTGAGTTTCGCGCGGCAATATTGTTCATTTTGACGCATATTTTGTTCAAGTTCTAATTTGCCCAGGTAGTGCAGACAGACGTTATGACGACTTGATTTGTGACGCTAGGTTCACTAGTTATACTATGGTATCAAAATTATTAAGATCTAATAATCCTTCTTATGACCAATATGGAAAATCTTCGTTCAGACACAGTGCATAAAATGCTGCAAGGTCGTCTTTTATTCGACAACCGCAACTAACAAATAAATTCAATAACGGTTGATACCAGAGATGTTTACTCTTGACTTGTAAGCTTTCTTTAACAAAGACATGCACAAATCATGCACAAATTGTCAACGACGTTTTATGTCAGTGAATGCATGGCGCCATGAGAAACTCTCCACCAAATGTTTCGTTTGGTGCACGAGTGCCCACAATATATTACAACTAGAGTTTCGAGTCGAATTATGAATTCAAGTTAGTTTCTCCAATGATTTTAATATGCCGATGTGGTTATGTACACTGAGTGGTGCGGGTGGGAATGGCTAAACAAACTTAATATATTTTCGATGACAAAAACTCATAAATTCAATGACAAATAATAATAGTCAATGCTAAATTACAATCCATCCGTTTGTTCATTTTTTACATTAAACAATCTGTTATCATTCACCAAACATCGTGCGTAGTTGTCTTGAACATTGTACGAAAATCAAAGAAAATTAACAAGCTTTAATAATTTTGGGTCGCGTTTAAGATCAATACTTTTGTTTGATGCAAAAACGTCGACGACGAGAACTATTCCACTTTTAGCTATTTTTGATTTTTGCATGGAAATGTACGTTTTATCCTTCTTACATAATTGCTCACCTGAATTCATGACGTCAGCGTCTGCGACCATTCATTCGTTGTTGCGGACAGCACCTTGCGTGGAGTCCAATGATCAGATCAGGGTGACGAAATTGACCGAAATCCTTCGTATCTGCGGTCTAGACAGATCTCTTAGCCCTTACAACAGATCGCCGTCACTCGTTGTTCAATGATGATGACGATGATGATGATGTCGACAAGCTGCGTTTGTGCAATGATGCATGGATGCTTACAGACACTGTACCAGCTTCGTCATCTTTCGTCGTCCTTCGTTCGTTTGCTTCCTTCCACGCTCGTTTGCTGCACGGATTAATTTAGCATTCGTCGTCTGTGCGCCGCCATACGCGTCCATCGGGAGCGCTAGATCAGCACCGCGCTGACGTCACGGCGCCGCGTCGACCAATCAGCGTCCTCGCAAGGCAGCGGCCACGCCCACGCCACGCAGCTGCGGACGCTGCAGTGGCGATGCCATGTCTGCGAGTAGCAGGAGCGACTCATAAACAGTCGTTCGTTCGCCGCTAGACTCTGCTTGCTTGCAGCCTACTACGCAGTTTTCTTTGTCTGTCCGTCTGTTAGTCCGTCTCTCTGATCGTCCCGACGCAGACGAGACCCACTTTGAACGCCCGCCCGCCTGCTGATGCGGTTGCCATGACGACCACGTTGTTAAAGATGCAAATGATGCTGTTTACTTACGCACTGAGAGCCTCGTGCCGTTAACTCCACGCGTTCAAACCAAACACGTTCAGCGCTTTCCATTCAGCGCTACAGGCATATCACGAACACCGTTAGAATAGCATTGGATGTAAGCGGCTATAGAGTGAGAGTCAAAAAATTTACCCCCCCCCCGTGTTCTAATTTTTTTTAAAATTTGAAAATATTAAATGACATTTTGCGCACATATTTTGCGTTTAAATCTACACAAAACTAGAAAGTCTTATTCAATTATTTCTAACAATGACAAAGTTAGGCCACATTAGGCTCGATCACCTAGAGAATTTTTGCATTTCACAACGCATTCACGACAACACACAAACTTTTGCTATTTAACAATGAACAAAAAGTGTAAACACACAATACTGGGGGTAAAATAGATTTGGAAGCGTCTAACAAAGCCCTGTGAAAATATTTTCTTAAAAAGTTTATATATGATGTTTAAAATGTCCATACCACCAGTCGAAACGCATGCATTCGGACGATTGCGAAAATCAACGGCACAGGTCATCCAAAATGAATGATTTTCACTCCATCTGACAAGGCGTACGACACATCCTATTAGTGATGATTAGTGACCTTGGCCGTAAATCGCCGTACCTCTCACCGTTTTCGAGATAGCCGGTTTTTCATTAAATTTCCTACACCCCTTCACTCAATCCCCAATTTGAAAGTTTCCCTCGCACTGTATGGCTGAAATTTTGCATGCCTTAGTTTAGCGCACATGGCTAATTATTCGTGTTAAGGTTTTCCCCTACGACCTAAAGATAGCCACAATATATCCGTTACAGACAGACAAACGGACGGACAGACAGACGGACGACAACCATGCTCGGCCGTTATTTAAGTACGGTCGGCTAAAAACACCGGACGAAGTTATACGGTAAATACAAAAATGCGGGATCAAATTAAATTTATCGTCCTGCGTTTCCGACTGCTCGATGTTGAAAATAGAAGCGATCGTTGTGCACAGATCTCAAATCTCTGCTGAGAATGGCGCCGCCACACGGTGATTACAAAAAGATGCAGCTGTTATCTCCTAATTGTAAAAATTCTGGATGATGATCTGGAATTCACAATAGAATTCAGATTGTTATCAAAACGGTTCTCTTTTCTGGTCCATATGTTTCTATAACTAATCCTTTGCAACTACAACAATTTTATCAAAATCCCTTCATAAATTTTGACGAAAGTCGACCGAGTCACTGCAAACCTAATACATAACGGCTTCGTCGTCTTGCTATTCGGTGGAGGTAAGAAATAATGAGCGTACGGGTTGTCCATGCAGCAACGGCACAATTGGTTGATACGTACCTGAGCGTAGTCACGTAAGTCGTTAGACGGTGCCTAACTGCAATGCATTGGCGCTTGCCGATTGGTCATTTCGTCAAAAACTAAACCCTGTCAGTTCAGTTCAGTTACGTTGCTCTGTAGGCTTCTTCTTAAGAATCATCTGACATTGCCGGCGAAACCTTGGATATGACGTACGACGGCTGGACGCCAGGTTTGCTTTCGTATCCGTCATTTGGCGTCAATGCCAAGCGCAAGATCCGATCAGTAACGTTGTGACGAAATTGGGAAACGTTTTTGTCCCTTAAACTTTCCTCTGTCAGAAAATTTACTTTTTATTAAAAAACTCTGATGTAAAAATGCAAAACGGTAAGGCTAAAATATTCCAATTTGGTGGGATTTGTGGGCAAAATTTAAATTTTTAACACCCTTAATGTCCTCTGTCGGAAATCTGTAGCAGTTTGTCGAAAAATTGCAACTTTCTGCCCCGCTTACTTTTTAACCCAAAACGCCGCTGGGCCCTACAGCAGCTGCAGCGCTGGCGGCTCTAACGAGATGAGTGATGGCCGCGAAATGGCGCGTCAACGAATCAAATTGGCTTTTAATTGGCTGTCGGGTGTCGTCTTCTCACAAGCCCCGAGCTCCTTCACTGCAAGATCTTACGCCGGCGACTTTGCGTCCCATCACATCGTCGCATTTCCTTCCTAATTGGAGCCGGTGACGCTGCAAGATGGCGCGGAAAGCCTGTCTGAGAGATGGTCGTCGGCACGCGTGGCGTACGTACTACACACGGGTCGATATCATCACACCAATGCCGAGTCGCGATCACGACGTCAATTAGTGGACAAATATTAAACGTCCTAGCTCCTTTATACCTACTGGGTGGCGTACGTTGGCGTCCCGGTGGGGTCGCCTTCTGTCAGTGATCTAACCGGCATGGTAAAAATGGAGCAATTGTCCCACCCCGCCCCGACTTAGGCTTAGAAATTCCTTTTTAAATCATGCAAATACGTCCCTCAGATTCGGTATATACTAGCTGACTTAGTATAAACGATTTTACTTTTTTACTTATTTACTTACTTATTTATTTCCATTAAAATTCTAACTGAAAGAAAGCCCGCTGCTTCGAAACGGCGGTGGCTCATCATCAACACGATATTTGACTCCGCATGCGCGGTTGATGAACACTGTGTTAAGGTGAGCCAGATAGCCGAGCGCATGCAATGTCGTTGTGGATTATCATACCAACACCACTGCAGGAGCTCGTTGTGCGTATGAAGCGTACAGCAGCGACACTGTAGGCCTATGGTGAAGTATTCGTCGTCGTCATCGTCGTCGTCGATGTCGGTGAAATTTGAATGAGATTGTCGTCGGCGCGATAGCTGGACGTCCGATCGGTCCTCGGAGGTTGCTGCGTCTATCCCCGGGCTGCCGCCAGCCGTCCACGCCGCAATACCCGACCTAATCCCTGCAGCACGCCAAACCTATGACGTCACTCCGTCACCCACACCAAGCGACTACAGCTACCACGAATGTGTGACAAAATATACCGACAACTTCTTGTTCGTTGTCAGTCGATGGTAGACCTGTTTTAAAGCAGATAATCACAGTTAGATTAAGCAATTTAGCGTGCGGAGCTCTTGTCCTTTAACGAACGGCGCATTGTGATCAGCTGTTGACTAACCAATTTCAGTTCATGCTCCATGTACGGCTGCCGGTGATGTTGATAGCTGTCTCGAAATTTTGTGTATTATGATAGTTGGTGCAGATGAAAATTTAAAATGAACAGCTGTACATAAAATGTACAGTACGCAAGCTAAAACATAGACGTAGTGCTACGGTAGCATTTATTGAAGTGCTCCCGATCATAAAATCAAAAATTAATATTTATACATAGTAATATTCGACGAAAACGATATCAGCGCGACAGTTCGTAAGCTTAAGTGTCGGAAATTTATTTATTTCTACACTGATCTGTGATGTTGTATATAAATATGTGGGTGGAGTGAAATTATCCTGCAGTTTGCTTTGGGCTAATCAGCTGAGATGCTGAAGATGCGCGTCTCAGCGTCAGCCTGTTGCTATGACAGCGACTTGACACAGTTGGCTGGCTGCGGAAGCAGGATCAGGATAAGGAGAATATGACGTCATTGTTGTTGGTGGCGACACACAGCGGGGGGTGGGCGGACGACGTCATATTCACAGCAGCAGCAGCAGCAGCAGCTTGTTGTCGCATGTCGCCGTTTACGGGAGGTGCGCGAATTGTTAGAATTTCAATTCGCCGTCAGTCGGCAATTTATCAACATTGATATTTAGCATTGAGTCCGCGAATCTGGAGCTCATGGTGGAAAACTGAACATCATGATGTTTTAAGCCATTTCTGTATCAGTAAGACGGTGCTTCGTGTGCGATAGAGCGAAAACTATAAATCGGGGCGATTGAAGTCATTTTACGTGCTTCATTTTTTGCTATTTAGATATTTTGCAAATAATTGTGGAAAAAAATACACATTGTTCTACCCCCCCCCATGTATACATACATATATCAAACATATACTTTTCAAACATCTTTATTCACC
>Ga0056128_1005888_pt1 | contig 15454 bp, 11 predicted proteins | sample WorMetLIZISLAND2_FD_71113 | JGI IMG/M metagenome (GOLD analysis project Ga0056128, IMG submission 71113) | Marine gutless worms symbiont microbial communities from Max Planck institute for Marine Microbiology, Germany - Olavius geniculatus... ...
AAAGGAATCCTGGATTCTGGATCACTTTGAAATTTCCGTTACCATTGCGTTAAAGGGGGCATAAGGGAACCGCTGGCAAAGTGAATATGGTGACGTCACCTGGCGAATAACATTGCCTTGGCAGAGGTACCTGCAGGCTATGACTGCTTTCTAGTTTTGTGCATGTTTTCAAGCCTTTTATCATATTCACACCAACTATATCTTTGTATGATTACTTGAGAGATTTTTTTGTCTTTTTTGCATATCACAAACATGTTAGGGGTTGTTGTGGCGTTGATGTGCTATATAAATTGTTGTTTTTATTTACTATCTCACTTAACTTAATTTTTCGGTGCTTACGTTGCATTTCAATCCAGAATTATTTGTATTGTGCCAATTACGGTAAAACGAAATAACTGTATATTCCTAGTCAGTAAACTAAAGTCAAGGTAACATCTACCGGTTGAAACCTGCTGTTTATCAGGAATCGTCAGTTGTTAATGACATTTTGGGTTGAAAAACCCTCAGGTTTCTTTGAAAAGCCCAACCAACCTCGTGTAAAACCCACCAGGGTTGGGTTTTTTCATTTTTAGGTTAAACCTGGTTTCTTAAAAGGCCCAAATTGATGGGTTTTCATGGGTTTTTACGTGCGAGAGCTAGCATATAGCGCCTATTAACTACGGTAATTCTGTCTGTCTGTCTGTCTGTCTGTCCGTCCATTTGTCCGTCACGACCCGGTACCGTTTCAAGACCAGTTGAGATAGAAACTTCGGGTTTTCACAACATAATAGCTTAGTATTTCTAGTATTTCGTGACAAAATTTTACGCTACTGGGTGAAAGGGGTTCTCACAAACAAGGGGACGAAAGAGGGGCATCATCTTCTAAAAGGACGTTATTCTACCGCTATTGCATTCGCACGGTGGCCCACACAACTAAATCGTCATGCTCTCGCCGATGTATGTACATGGCAGGAAAATAAAATGTCTAACTTGATCGATTTTGAGCATCTGCAAACCGTTTTACTATCCATAGCCTATGCAAGAATTAAGACTTTTTTCTTAATCGCCGGTAGATATTACGACGACAAAATAATAAATGTTAAGACATTCTAATTTTTGTTGTACCTGAGACAACTAATTGCTAAAAAGACATAGTTCTGCAACTACTGGCTTGCCTAGTGTGACAAGAAATTTGAGCTTATGCTCATGAGATGCGCGAAAGCTCATAGCAGTTCCAGTTCAGTAGTTTAGCTGAAAATCGGGGTGTCCACGCTAAGTTAATATACCAATACTAAATTCTCTGTCTGAATCGCATAACGATAATTCCGTGGCGCCACCTTGTGAATGATATAGACTTGTGTCGCAGCCCGAAATCGCCAAAAAATCCATGAAACCCCCTATTTTGGCGTTCAAGGTCGTTTAAGGTCATTGAATTTGGCGCTAATCGAGAGCCAGTGTGCGACTTCCTATTAGTGATTAAATAGTAACCTAGGCCCTATCTCGCACTGTCACTGAGATACAGCGACTCATTCGTCAAAAAATCGCAAATTTTGCCCACCCCCCCTCATTTGGGGTGATTCCCTTTGAATTTATGGAGAAGCTTTATAGTTCCTGAAACTAGTCTTCCAGGCAGCCGACGGTGAAGATTTTGACTGATCCATTCGTGTGACAGACGGACAGACAGATGGACGGACAGACAGAATTGCGATGGCTAAGACGCGCTGAAAGCAGTAGCTGCTTTCGCACATAAAATGGTCGTGCATGGGCACAGGCATGTTGCTTATCACAACAAGCACTGGCGACGATCTTCTTAGAAATGTCAACATCGATGACCTTGAATCACCTTTAACTCCCAAAATAGGGGTTTTAGTGAATTTTTTTTCACGATTTTCGGCTGCGACACGCATTTCAAGAGTGAATTGCGCCAAAATGGCTAGGGATAGTCCAAGACAACCTGCGTATGAAATTTTCAGCATGGAATGTGGATTTTAGCAGTCCAAGTCCGGACCCTCTAGGTTCAAGGAGGCCGACGCATGCAGGTGTCAAAGAGGGGTACCCCTCTAAAAAGTGGTTATTTATCCTTTGTTGGCTTGTCTAGCATGTAAATGGTTGCAGATAGGCACAGCCATGCTGCTTATCATAACAAGTACTGACGACGAGCTTCTTACAAATGTCAACACCGATGACCTTGAATGACCTTGAACCCTAAAAATATTGATTTTAAGTGATTTTTTGGTGATTTTTGCTGCAAAAGAGTGAATTGTGACGAAATGGATGGAGATAGACCAAGATTACCTGCGAACAGGAACTGCCATAATCTCTCGTGCATCTCATGAGCATTAGCTCAGATTTCTTGTTGGTTATCTGAGTAAGCACTGCTACATGCTGTTTACATTTAATAAATATCCAAACACTGTAAATTCCATTGTTTAAAAAATTTCTGTTTTCTTAGAATGTTGTCCAGGTGTTTGAACGATGTATTTTGCTGCTGTACAGATCCCGCTGAGTGGGTACGGAGGTCGCAGTGAGCTCTACATCAGAAACCTTCCTCTGTTTACCCTGCACAACGACCTTTATCATCACAGCATTCGTGTCAGTTCGGCTTGCACCGAGTCGACTCTTGTGTCAGTGGTCGTTGGTAACCGTGGCAACCAGGTGGCGTTCGTCAATGCACTCGCTTTCAAAGGTATCCAGTTGATTCACTTCTTATCTCAACTAAAGCAAAAACTTATGTTTTTTGGTCTCCTTATTTCTCTGCTATATCTCTTTTGAATTGACCTTGATGCATTTCTGTAGGTTAGGTCAGGTCAGGTCAGGTAGTCGCGTAGTCATGAGACCGTAGCGTCGCTCTTTTACCGTGATCGCGCTTAATAGCCAGCTTCCACTGATCGGCAGGTGGGCGGTTGTTGCCTCTTCGTAGTTGGTCTATCCACCTGCCACGTGGACGACCAGGACGACGTTTCCATGTAGGGCCTGGGAGGCATCCCTTAGACAATCTGACGCAACTGTAGAGTGCCTTGTGTGCTGGAACTTCGTCGCCAAGCCTCGCTAGATGTCTGAAGATAGCTGAGCGATGGCAACAGATGGTGGTCGATAGAGGAGGGAGACCGGTGCGAGCAGCAATCTCTTCGTTCTGTACGAATTGATGCCATGATATGCCTAGGTGCATTTCATGTGGAATGCATCTAGTAATTTGCTGTCTGCCACTGTGAGGGTCCAAGTTTCAGATGCGTATAGGAGCACTGACTGTACCAAGGCAAGGTAGACGCGGAGTTTAATTTTGGGTAGGGTGGAATGTGAAATAAGGAATAAGTGATTAGATTTTCACCCAGATCTGGATTCAAGGCTTTTTGATACACACTACATCTGTGTTAAGTTTATTGTGGTGGAGTTCTGAGGTTTTTGATCACTTTTTTATGATCAATTGTATTTTTATCTTCTGCAGATTTGGCTAGTTGAAGAGAGGTTTAATGCCATGTTACAATTTTAGGCTTAGGGTCAATTTTCTTTGTGTTTTTCGTGCTGCGTATTGGGATTTTTCTTTAAAGGTTCATATATTTATGAAGCTCAAATCGACATATTATATATGCGAGGTTAAATGTCTAATTTAAATCTACAGAAATTGCGCGAGTGAGTTTGACCGTGGCCATGGACCTTTAATGCCATGTTGATCAGCGAACTCGTCCCAATTATCCGAGACTTTCTAATACATACACCAGCTGTTGCTGAGCTGTGTCAAGTCTGTTATATTCTGGTGATGATTTTTATTTCGCAAGGCTGCGTCATGGTTAAGTTTCTGTCTTCTAGTTTGTGGAAACTAACTGCTGATGGAATTGTCTTATAGCAAGTCTAATTGCTGATGCAGTTGAGTAATAATCGAAACTGTGTGAAATGTAACTTGGCATGTGATATTTTTAGATATTCCATGCAACGTTCCCGTCTTGGACAATCTGATAAAGGTGGAGCCGTCGGCGTTTTGCATAAGGCCGAGCCAGCAGCAGGTATGTTAACAAGAGCGGCTGGCTACCTTATGATTGCTTTGAACAGCGACAGTAACAATGGCATTGGGTGAGCGTAACTGTCAGCATTGGACGGATGGACAAAACTAGGAACAACAAAAACTGGGAAACAGTGATTTAGGCTTAGGTTTAGGAAATAAGGTTAAAGATCTATAGGGTTAGGGATTACGGTTTGGGATAGGGCTAGGGATTGGTATAGGGTTAGGGTTAGGGATTATGGATTAGTGATAGGCATAGCATTAATGTTAGAGTTTGTGTAGTGGGGTAGTTTTCATCACTGTCCAGAGATACATTTGCGAAAAAACTCAAAACTCATTTATTTGGCTGCGACCGCTCTTGAGGTCTTCTCTAATTGGGCGCTATACACATTGACGTATTCATTCATTCTGATTAAGAACTTGTATTGGTTCAAAAAATACCGTTTTCTGAGAATACTGGCAGAATTTTTGAAGATATACTACAACAGAGAAAGCGTGGGAATGTTATTAACACTGATTTTGGAAACATGCAGCACCGACCAAAGGCATGATACCAGCAGACTGAAGCATACATGTACTGAAGAGAACGTGATCACTGTGGATGAAATGGTAGGCTTGCTAAACCACAAAGGCCAGAAACAAACATATCATTCAATACGCCAGATATTTAAAGAAACGGGTTTAACAAAGTGTAACATCGTACAGATCGTTCACAGCATTTATGGTCAGACGTGTATTTTGTTTACCAACATGCTTGCTGTCTATTATTGTTAGTTTTTCTTGCATTTGTATTTCACAAGGTAATGTAGTGACACAGTTAACGTGTGGCAGAATATTCAATAATCACTTAATTGCTAATTGTCCATAGAATGCATCAGTGAAAGAATTTTGAAAATCGGTTGATTTTTGGCAAAGATATAGACAATCACAAAGTGGGACGTTTTTTTGGGACACAGTGTAGTGCCATTTTAGTTGAGTGAATGATTGAAGCCAGTGGCTGGATTGTAAGTGTAGAATACTAGCTAAAAGTAGCAAAAAATGTACATGCGCTAAGTAAAATATGTACAAGCAACATGGTGAAAATGATTTTACATAATGAATCATTTGTGTTCTTGGGAAATAGTTAGAAAGAACATGTTTTGATGACAGTAAATATGCAAAACAGTTGCATTGGTGCGTAAAATAAAAGATAAGGAGAATGTGGGAGTGATTTCTTCCGGTTGGGTACAAAATTTGTTTTGCCGGAAAACAGACTAGCTGCACAGTGGTACTCTATCATCATTCAGATAGGATAATTATTTTTTTCTGACAGACGCTAGATGCAGTCAAAAGCAAGAAGCGATCAGATATCTAAAACTTCTACCGAGAATATTGTAGTGCTGCCATCTGGCATATGAATAGATTACATTTAATACAACTGTTATAGAGTTTTTGAATACGGATCTAGATAAAGCCTTTTCATTTGTTGTATTCTTTAAAAATATTTAGCAAAATCTGTTTGAATATTTTTCTTGTTATTGGTAATCATTGTATCAATGGCATGGTTGGTGCAGGAAGTGATAATTGAGCTGAATGTTGCCAGTCTGGACTCAGCAAGCCCAAGTGTCTTCTTCTGCTACGGCGATGAAGTCAGCCGATCCAAGTATCGCAGGTGCGCTTGTAGTGTGGTGATTATTTAGTGAGCCTAAGCCAGCTAAGCCATAGCAACATGAACGTCGTCCTCGCTGATGAGAGCGATCTTTATTGGTGGATCGATGTGACGGACAGCGACGACGACGACCAATAAGGCAGGTTGACACGCCCCTATGTGAAAATATAAATAGTTAGGTCGCGGACCAGTGTGTGGTGCGTGTGTCGGTAAAACTGATGTGATGCAGAAAAACAGTCGAAATTTATAAGAATCGTGTTGTGTTACTTTCTCTCTCTGAGATTAGTAAGGGTCGATCCCGAGCCAAATTAATAAACACTTAACTAACAATTAAAACAAGTAACCAAACACATAACTTGCTGACGGAATACTAGCATTAATGTCATCAATATTGTGTGTTATAATAATCAGATTTGTTTTAGTCAGTACCATCACAGACACGATGCGGTGACCTGTGCCATTTCAAAACATGTTTGAAAGTAGTATTCTTCACTACGTGATACCTCGGTCGATTGAGCAGTTAGCTTTTGCTGACTTGTCTAGTATTTTCAACATAGTTATCATTTGTGGGACTTAAGCCATCCGTTTTTAGTATTTTCTTGGTTCGGACACAAACGCTTGTTGACCTGGCAGCAAATAGTTTGCTTTTCAGGACTGATTTAAAGTCGATCTCTTATTCTTTCATTTATCTAATTAGTTAGCTAATCAACAGTTAATGTTTGCTTAAGTACTAATTTGCAATTCGTTTATCGGCGGCAGTTAACTTGAGAGTTAACTGCAGATGTTTTTTAGACTGCAATGCAATGATCATGTGGTTATGTAAACGGTTGAGACACTCACTGAGAGTGGCAGGCTGCTTGCTTCTGCTATTTTAATAGTTTATTTAACAATCTGGTTAGAAGACAAACTGGCCATAAATGGGAAAGAATTGGTTAATCAAAAGCTGAGCATGGGTGCGAGTGTGTACGGTGTTTGCGTACAGGGCTATTCAGCGAGGTGCAGTTGGTCCTCAGCTGCCAGCGAATCACGCACTGCATGGTGTTGACTTTACCGCTGCCTACGTCGGCGAAAACCCATCAGATGGTTTGTTTTTGGCAACTTTTTCGATTCTGATTTTCGACAGTTTGCCCTGCCATTGTTTTGTTATAACGCTACAGTTTCCGTCAGTTGTGAATTGACATGTTTTTGTCAGTTACTGCTGAAAGATAGGTCAGAGTTTTTGCAATGTTTGTCTGAAAATGTGTCACTATGATGAATTAGCCAAATGATTTAGATAATGCTTCCGGAAGTACAAGTGTGCTGAACTATGAGTCAAAGTAAATGTTCCTGCACAAAATGATAGGTTGGTTGGTTGATCGAGCAGTTACGATTAATGAGTATGGACAATGGTTACATCCGTCAACTGCTAGAGAAGAAATTGCAAGCTCTTTTAATACCTGGGGCCAAATTTTCGAAACTTCTTAGAAAGATCTTTGGAAGACTTCCTTTCCAAAGAAAGTATGCGGATTTTCAAAACTTCTTTGGAAAATGTCTTTGGAAGAATTTTAGAAGATCTTCCAAAGAAGATTTTGAGAAAGGGTGCACAGTTTTCAAAACTTCTTTGGAAACTGCTTAGGAAGAATTTAGGCAAATATGTAGGAAAGCACTGACCTTGTCCTACACGGAGAAAGTTGTGTAATAAAACGAAATTAGCAAAAAAAAGTACACAATGTTGACACTTAGCTTAGACGTCATATGTGACGTCATAGGTCAACATAAATCAACAATGAGTAAGTAAAGGAAATTGAACTTTGGTCAACTTTAAAAACGAAGCGGTGTGCAAAATGTGTTTCTCGTGGACGTGCTAAGATAAGAAGTTTTCCTCAGAAGTTTTGATTACGTCACATGGTCGGTATAAGCGCATCTGATTGGTTGAACTAGTTTAGGAAGATAAGATAAGAAGAAGTTCTTTCGAAACGCAAAGAAAGCCGTCGAAAATTCGGATAAGAAAACTTTTGGAATTCCTAAATCATCTGACATAGGAAGATCTTTGGATAATGTCATAGGAAAGTTTTGAAAATTTGGCCCCTGGTTCCCTGTTGCCATGACGATTGGCATACTGACCTTGTCAGTTAAAGGTTAAAAGTGCCGTCTGTTAACTCAGCAAACCATTCAGCCAACTTGAGTTGTATGCCGGTTTAATTTGGTTCGACCCCTGATTACACAAAGCGCTTGGTCTGCGCATCAATCTTCTCCTACCTAGGATGATCAGGATATTAGTCAGTGGAGACGGAATGTCACGTGGAGTGGGGGTGTGGCTATTTAGGTTTCTGTGGTAAAGGACATGTATGACTGGCTGGTGTCTGTTGGTGTGTACTGTAGCTGGCAATGCATGTGCCGATGACGTGAAGCATTTCTTTGACGGCATCAGGAAAATTGGCGTCGTCATCAGAATCGAGCGAGACTCGGTGCCAAGGCCGGTTGCTGCTAATGAACTTGATGTTGCAACCGGGGGGCAGTCGGCAACACAGCATTGCCACTTGCCTTCACAACTCAGGTTACTTGAACTAACGTAGTCTAATTGAACAAGAAATTTGAGCTAATGCTCATGCAACGCGCGAAAGCCTACAGCAGTTTTTGTTCGCAAACTGTCAGTCTGTCTCCAGCCATTTTGTTGCAACTTTTATGGGGGTGTCGCTCTTTGATGCCCTTATGCGCAGGTTTGCTTGAGCCTAGAAAATCGAGACTTGTACCGTCGAAATCTACCTTCAATGCTGAAAATTTCATATGCAGCTTGTCTATATCTATCTCAATTGGTTTCAGCGCAATTCGCTTTTGAAATATGTCTTGCAGCTTGAAATCGCCAAAAAATACATAAAAACCCCATTTTAGCGTCCAAGGTCATCCAAGGTCATTGAATTCGGTGGCAATCGAGAGCCAGTGTACGACTTCCTATTAGTGATTAACAGTGATTTAAGCTCTGTCTTGCACCGTTATTGAGATACAGCAACTTATTAGCTAAAATCGCAAATTTTTCCCACCCCCTCTCATTTAGCGCCATCGTTCGGGGTGACCCCTTTTTAATTTATGGTAAAGCTTTACGGTTCCTGAAACTAGAGTCTTCCAGGCAGCCGAAGGTGAAGATTTGGTGATCCTAGCTTGCACCGTTCTTGACTGATTCACCCGTGTGACAGACAGACGGACAGACAGAATTGCGACGGCTAAGACACGCTGAAAGCAGTAACTGCTTTCGCGCATAAAAACCTTTCCTGAGCTATAAGGTCTATGGGTGGTGCTGATAGTTTTTTAGCCCTCAGCCAGATACCAGCTTACACTGCTAGACCATGGATATGGAGCTAGTGCGTCATGCTGTGCCAGTTACAGTAGTAACTGGTCATTAATTTTTGCAGCTTTAGTTCATACAGTACTGAAAGGAAAATGTTTTAACGTACATAACCGTCCACCCGGGTTGACCTAGCTTTCCATCTCCTTGGGATACTGGTCTGTTTGGCTAAGGTTAAGGTCCATCGGCTAGCAAATAACACTCTGATCTAACGTTTCAGGGGATGCTTCATGGGAATCTTTATTCTTTTTTGACCAACCATTAAGATCGAGTCATTGGTACAATGGGTCACTTCACTTTTTGACTTAGACTTTCGCTGAGACTTTTGCTGAGTCTAAACTTCGGTCTAAGTACCTACTAAAGTCAAAAAGTGAAGTGATTCACTGAGTCCAAAAGTACCTACTTAGACCAAAGCTGAGCCGAACTAACCTGGCTAAAGTTGGTTCGATTTGCATGGAAGAGATACTTTAGCCCTTAGGGCTTAACTTTCGCTGAGTATGAATCCACTTCAACTTTTGACTTTAGCTGAGCAAAAACATGGCGACTATTTACAGTCCTATGCATACGGACAGTTTAGTAAATTAAAGCAGTCTGGTACGAAAAATAAACGCTGTAATAAATGTGCAGTGACGTCAAATGTTACATAATTACTTTATTTGCGTGCATGTCGCAATTAAATAAGCAAGTCCAAGCGTAAATGGTTGATTTATTTCCTGTCAGGTTTACGGGTTTTCTGCCATTTTTAATTGTTTTGGTTTAGTTGAACTGTGGTCTAAGTACAGACTCTAGCGTTCAGCTTTAGCTTTCGCTCAGCGAAAAGACTCAGCGAAAGTCTAAGTCAAAAAGTGAAGTGACCCAATGTAACGTCTGTGTGCCAGTGTCTCTCTGTGATGCATGTATTGTGGCTAAATGGTAGGTCTTACCAGAAAACTTATTACACAATTAATTAGCCCAGTGTCACAGCTCTTCACGTGCAAGATTTCAGCGATCCAGTGCTAGGGGAACATTTTCTCATTTGGGATTGAACAGAGGGATAGGAAAAAACTGACAATTTGCCATATCTCAGAAATGGTGAGATATAGGGACAACGTTGCTATTGATCACTAATAGGAAGTCGCATAAGCTCTTTCAGGTGACATGAAAATCATCAATTTTGGATGACCTTGAAGGGTCATTATGCACTCTGCTATGCCAAGCATGCAGTATTGTAGCTAAACTGTGCATCATAGGTGTCGATGATTGTGCCTTTGTATAGGGCACTATCAGTAGTAACCACGTCTCTATCTACAGCTGTTTTGTTGCAATTTTGAAAGCATAGTTGCTCTCTGAAGCCATCACCAAATTACTTTATTGGGTTTTAGCATTGATTGGGTTTTAGCATTGATTGGGTTTTAGCATTGGTAGGCTAAATTGGTTGTTCGAAATAGCCAGGGTGTATGTGACTGCAGTTACTCTGGGAAATCGCTTTCTTCCTGTGATTCGAAGTCAGATGCTTGCCTACAGATATAGGTGATACAATCGACTCACCCTGGCGACAGCTGGGCTTCTTGTTTATGTTGAGCTCTGAGAATGTGTTGTGTTAACATTTGCTGAAATGTAACGGTCATTTGAGTTATCACTGATGCTGAATATTTGTTTGTGCCTGGTAGTTCCAACTCTCCGCCAGTGAGGGGCCGCTCAGCAACACAAGCCGTTGCACAGCCCGCAGTGCAACATATCGCTGACACGCAGTCGACGCCTCATAAGATCAATTTTCAGCCGACGTGTCTCAGACAAGTATCAGGTTAACTTGTGCATCACTTTGTTATAATAGGCTGGCTGCATTGTGGGTCTTTTTGTCTGTTCATTTGTGGATCTTGTGGCTGTTTCATACCAGCTCTAGACTTAAAAGGTAGATGATGCAGGAAAAAAACACTTTTGGTGTGAGCGTTTAACTCTAAAACGTGAAAGGTCTGTTTGGGTGTTTCTTGGTGTTGGATATTATCACTAACAGTCCAGCTTCGTTTGATTTGGTTCAAAATCATCAGGCGTCTTCTTCTTGACAGGCCTCACATCAGCACGGACTTTGGTAAAAGAGCCTTTTCATACAAAGCTCTCAACATTTGGCACAGCCTCTCTCTGTCAGTTAAACAATCCACTTGACATTCAACCTTCAAATGTGATTTCAAAACCTATCTACTTATTTTAAACGATAAATAATAACCCCATAGCCCATCACTACCCACCTAGCGACTGCCGGCGCCTCAGATTCAGCTTGTCCTGCCTCCTCCTAGTTGGCAGACACCTATTGGAGCATAGCGGTGTCGACGACTTGACGCTACTGCCGGCGATCTGCAGCGAGACGCCAGGCCGAGCGAACGCCGGTGCTGAAGGGCTGGACGTCCCGGGACACGGTCCTCAACCATGTATCACGAGGACGTCCTCTCGGTCTTCTCCATCCTGCAGGCGGGTTGCTCATGGCAGCTACCACGACCCGGTGGTGGTCTTCCTCATATTATCTCATATGACAGTTGGTGGCGTATCATAGTGGTTAGAACGTCGGTCCTGGCCGGCGGACTTTCCTTATCCTGCGCTAGACTGATGGATGGCTGTTTGACCACTTTGTGGGTACGGCGTCCACTATCAGTCAACCAACAAGGCCAACTCAGCCTGCCATCCCTCCAGGGTCGGTTAAATGAGTAGTAACCCATTATATGGGTTACGGAAGGTGGGGACCTTTGTACAGCTGACTGGGCTGCCTGGCCAGCCGGTGCGCCAGCCTGTGTTTGCAGGCTGCATGCGGCGGCTGTGCGGCAGGCGGCTCTGGTTAGTGACAAAAGCGCGTTAGAGGCGTGCGCATGCTCGCAACTATGCGCTATACAAATTGACGACCTTTATCTTCTAGCCAGGTGACCAAAGAGTTTAAGCCTTCTCATGCGCACCAACTTGGAGGCAGCGGAGCAGCCTGTGGTACTTTTCACTTCGGCATTTGTGACATGGCGTGTGTACGGAATGCGAAGTATTCTCCTCTGGCATCACATGTCAAAGGCATCTATTCTGTCTGAGAGTTGCTAGGTTCACATTGTGCACAGTATAAACTGCTATATTTCATTATGATACAATTGATGTGTTCTGTCTGATGTGCAGAAGTATTATATCGTGTTCCTAATCTGACGCCATTCGTCGCACAGTGCTCAGTGGTCGCCTGCACAGCTGCCTACCTTCAGGTATTTATTGTAGCATTCATCGTAACTTGTGATTTTTTAAATATTTTCATCATTATGTTGGGTATTGCATTATCCCTGCAAACATTTTATCAGAAAATTTATCAAAAGAAATTCTCGGATTTAGGAACACTGGATCCAGATCATTTGACTTGGGCCACTCTCTGCTCCTGAGTAAAGTTTAGTCAGAATTTGTTGATAACCTGCTGGCAACGATTATCAGTCTACTTTCTGTATCCTAATGGTGGAGAATATTGGACAGTGATCCAGAACGCACGAAACAGTCTCGATTGCCAACAGAGTTTGACCATTTCTTTCTAGGACCATGCTTAGCATCTCATCAAAAACTTACTGAAATTGTCCAATTTCATTCTTAAATTTTGTGACTAATCTGGCTGACAAACAGCAAACCAGTCAGATGAACTGCCTCATGCGGAAAACATAACTTACTTAGGCGGAAGATAAAGACGCTGGATTAAAGAGGAAAGGAATATTTATTATTGTTTATACATGTCTGATTGCATGGGTGTATATGTGGTTATAGTCGAGCGCTGACTTGCCCCACTTCCGTGTTTTGTATTCGGTGTTTGAGTCAACGCTGGCATCTGATCGCGTCGATGCAGACAACTCGCTCACGGTCAGTGCGTCACATTGGCTGCTTAGACGCTTAGACTGTGTGAGCTGCAGATGAAGGATGACATCTAGTTCGTGCACTGGTTTACAGTTCTGTCATCGAGTGTCAATCTTTTTAAGTCAACTTTGAACTCTGTGGCTTCTTATTGACTGCCAGCCTGAACATTATCCAGTGATATTCATCTTCATGAAATTGCGTCTTTTATGTTAACTAATTTGTGACCATAATGACTGTTGGCTTCTTAAGAATGGCTTCTGTTCGCCGCTAGTTGTCACCATGATGAGCAAATTCTTATTGTTGACAAATCGTTAAGTGATGGTTGTAATTTTTGATGAATCTATGTGGCTTTTTATTTGCCATTTCACCTTGCATTTTGTTCAATAACATCATCAGCCATTGGACTAATAAATGCGATGGTGAATTGTGTGGATCAGGTCGTGTTTAAGTTTCAGCCAACTGAGGTTGGCCGCTACACGCAGTACTGGCAGCTAAGCATGGAGCCGGGGTTGGCGGCGTGTTCCGATGCCGCCAAAGTGACTCACAAGTTTGAACTCTGTGGCAAGGTTAGCATCCTGTTGATTGCTGGCCTCAACATTGTTGATTTCTTGTCTATGCTAAGTTTTTTGTGTGGTAGACTATAAGCTGTGGTGTTTATTTGTTAGATCCTGTTAATTTATCTGCAAATATAGTCAATATCGTTATTCATTAATTCCGGTTTTCTTTACAATGACTCTTTGGAAGAAAACAGGGAATATTATTAGAATGCCATTACTCTTACATATGCACAATTATAATGGCAAGTTCTTACAATTTTAGGTTTAGGTCGTTTCTGTGTCTTTTCTGCTTCATATTAGGCTTTTTAAGATTTTGCTGTAAAGGTTAAACTTTCTGTTCCGTCGTTGTAAAGGTTAAATTTATCTTTCCGTTATTATGTGTACGTGCATTTGCCTGGGAAGGCCGTCCTTGAAGTGACGCATACGTGTGTCATGTGCGACGTTAAACTTACTTACTCACTTTTTTATGCAGCCGTTTTATCGGCCACGTTGTTTGTTTCTGTTGTCTGTTGGTGCCTGATAACTGGAAAACAAAAAGGCATAATAAAAAGATCGGAATAAGTGTGAACGTTTTCCATGGTATTAGTACGCAGTGTGCATCATTGATGATGCATGTCCCGCTCATTTGTTCAGTTGCGGTTTGGATGGCTTTGCCCACTGCACACTAAGCACGGAGCAGTGCATGCTAGGTGGATGGCCGTATTCGTGTCACACAGGGTGTGGCAGTATTTTCTCTGGCTGTGAAAGATGTGATTGATTGATGTCGACTAAGGCTGAATCTATACAGGCTCTATACACGTGTTTTCAATAAGAATGTGGCTACAAGTTGTTCTATCTTAGGGAGGGGTGTCCGACCAGTTTCTGGCTTTCGCCACTGCCCTAGACTGTTGTTGTGTGTTTGTGATGTAGGGTGTATCTCAGCGCACTGCTGCGGCTGCTACCAGGTCAGTGAATATCAGCGGGCTTAAGGCTCATTCACACTGCCAATTAGATCACCTCAGTTGTCCAAATCACCCAAATTTCACAACCAAACTTGACCAATTACTTGATTGGGCCTGTGTTTCCAGTCACATGACCTACTGGGCATGCAACCCGATTGATCTCTACTCAATCGTCCCAACCCCAACACAGTCACTGTACAATCTCTACTTGGGGACCTACTCGACTTCTGCTCAATCTTTACTCCATTTTTTCTCCGTCATCTCGATCTTCTTGTATGGTGTAAAAACTCTGAAGGTTGATTGAGTTTGATTTCAGAGCATCATCAGCATCATGCATCATGAGGTAGAGCAGTTGTGGACAAAAGTTCCATAGAGACAGGGTCATGTTTATGATGAAGCTTGAAAAGGCAGAAGAGGCCACGGAGTGTAGAAGATATAGGCAGCAACGGCACAGGAAAATCAGGGCGAGGCGCGGCTCACATGCTGACCGCTGTCTGAACAACTGCTCTGCTGCAAGCACTCAACAATGGTTCCGATCAACTAGACTCTTATTAGCCCTGATAAATTATGGGCTTTGGGGGTGTCGTCTGTCTAGCTGCGGAGGTAACGGGCCATAGAATATTTGGGGGAAACTGTTATAAGACACATTTGACACTATATACAGTTTGGATTATATCCCTATTTATTCACAATAAAGATGAAGCGATGTGTTCGCTTCAGCGACGCAGCAGTGACTGAATCAGTGCGAACTGCTGCCGAGTTGCTGCCTGAGTCAATTAGCTAGATCTGCTCAATGTTAGACTACGTCATCTCCCATCAGTAACATAACGTAGTCCTGTCACTCTAATCGAACCAATACTTGATCACTTTAGATCTTCTTGACTTTCTGATTTCTGCTTGACTCTGTTCAGAATAGTCAAGTTCCTACTCGAGTTCCAACCAAGGTCGCCCACCCGCGATTACTCTTGTCGACCACTCCTTGATCACGTGGTCGTGGCGTCGAGTTGATTTGATTGGCAATCTGAACGTAATATCAACCATCAACGTCGTGGGTTCAAACAAGAGGGTGCGGCGTTGAGGGGCCGCCCGCTATGGGGCCGTCCTTGCAGTATCTTTACTATGGGAATTTCGTTTTCCGTACGAGTTAAGGCTCACGTACCTAAAACGATACGTAAA
>Ga0056128_1005890_pt1 | contig 15452 bp, 6 predicted proteins | sample WorMetLIZISLAND2_FD_71113 | JGI IMG/M metagenome (GOLD analysis project Ga0056128, IMG submission 71113) | Marine gutless worms symbiont microbial communities from Max Planck institute for Marine Microbiology, Germany - Olavius geniculatus... ...
TCGGCTTGGCTACTGTAAGACAAAATCTGAAGCGCAATATCTTTGTAACTGATCACCAGTAGGAAAACAGTATTTTAGTAATAAAACAACAAATATAAATGTACAAAACATTAGTTTATACACTTGTTAACGGTAACATTTAAGGACTTGCACGTCGAAAATAGCAAAAATTACAAAAGGTGTTATTATTCAGCAGCACATTGACACACAGTCAGTGTGATGTGGGCAATATCGCCTTTTGTAATTTTTGCTATTTTCGATGTGCAAGTCCTTAAATGTTGCCGTTAACAAGTGTATAAACTAATGTTTTGTACATTTATTTATTTTATTTCTGTAGATTAAAAGAAGTCTACCGTTAGGGGAAGGGAAGGGGAACTAAAGGGCTGCGTCCAGTAAAAAATCAACCACTACACCGTTGCCGGTGGGTGTGGCTTAAGTCGGTCGATCATGTCCAAACAAACATGTCCGGTGACGCCCGTTCCTCGGTCCGTCGAGAATTGTACGCTACCGAAGCCGAATCACTCCATCTATGTCATTGCTTTGAGCTAGTATCTTTTAGCTACGAAATTCTGAAGTATTGCCTGCTGAGATCGGTTAGTTGGAATACAGAAAGGACGAAATTGATACTCGCTGTACCACGACGATATTGTGTCGTTTTAACGTTGACGTATGCTCAAAGATATGCGGACATAATACAAGCTTTACAGGGCAAAAATCAACGCAAATAAAGAAACGGTGCGAAAACTCCTGTGAATGACGTGTGTCGACAATAATTCAAACTTAAAGACCCTGTTGGAGTAAAAGGAAGAAACAGCTGGTGGAGATTCGCAGAGCAAGTTTCCATTACAAAACCGACGGACAGAGGACGAACGGGTCATACCGCACGAAGCTATTGAAGATGATAGTGTGGTGATTGTAATGGTAAAATGTCATTAACTGCGACTCGTGAGCTAGCTTTTGCTTAGAATGGATTGAATCGGGCGAGGTTAGGATGCTGATAATTTCCGAAACAAATCGGATATTGTCCGCCGCAACAACAGCTGCCGTCCGCTGCGTGGGACTTAACCGGGAAAGCAGAAACGAGCGGATTCGTAATTTTTTTTATGTCGCCGTTTTGCATGTGGTCGTTTCTTGCGTGGAAAGGTTTAAGATATAAGAACTTATCGTTAAAGCCAATAAATCACGGTTAGGGCCAATTATAATTAGGCCTACTTAGTGTTTTGTTTTAAATTTTAGTGTTAATAAATTTTTTATGACATTAATTTGAAAGAATGATATTAGCTATTGTCAGTTGATGTATCTTGTTGATCTGCCTGGCGATGTTATTCCATTACGATTAAAAAATATTGAATGCAATAATAATCGGACCAAATTTCTTATTTTTGTTTATTTAGTTACGTTTTTCTGTTTGTATTGTTTGCTACTTTATGGTGAATAAAATCGAATATAATGTGAAAACGGGCGTTTAACTCTTGTTGATTATTTTTCAGACGTGAATTACATCTGGGACGTTTAGAACGGGTCGCGTATTATCGATATTACGTTTTTCGCGATGACGCGGCGCTTCACAGGGTCAGGAGTGGGTCTGAGAGGCACGACGCTATAACGCTAGGGGCGACGTCGTGGGGAAACGAATAATCGCCGAAGACCTGTCGTCCAATCACCCTGCCTTTGAGCGTGTGTCCGATGTCGCTTGGTTGGTCATGCGTGTGGTGTCATTTGACATTAGACGCCGCGAGTCGGCCGTAGTGTCTTCAGACGGTGACAATTTGCACCGTTCACCGACCATCTTTTTACCACCGGCTACAGCGACCACAGCCTCTCACTGTCGACACGGCTGCAGGGCTGCAGGGAAAACCTAGATTTCCTGGAAAATGTTTGCGCTTTCGAAGCTCTCTTTTCGGTTTCCTTATTTGCAACTTATTAATAGGAAATGTATACCTAGCCTTTTATACGGTCTTGAGGCATGCCCACTGGTTAAGTCAGAACTCCCTTCTTTAGACTTTGTTGTCAATAGGTTTTTTTATGAAAATGTTTAGAACGAGTAACATGGATGTCATTAGTCAGTGTCAATCTTACTTTGATTTTAAATTAGCCTACCAAGTACACTGTGGTCTAATCGCGTTAAGTCGTTTGATGTTAAATACGCCACCTGCGGGGGCAGCTTTGTAGACTATGGCACCAATGTCAAATAGTGGTTATTGTTGGCGTTATTATTATTATCATTGCGCCGGTGTGTTTATTTATTAGTCCGCCCGTAAGCGATAGCTTGCGGAGCGGGTTTATGTTTTAGCCCAGATGTTTTTTTTTTAATTTTTTATTTTTTTGTCAACGCGAGATCTCCGAGATGCGTGGGCCACCGGCGTGAAATTTTGCACGATGGTCAGTACTAGGCACTATTTTATAATGCCGGTCCAAAATTTCGGGGGGGGCACACCCCAAAAAAATTTCAGGGGCCAAAAACATGCAAAATTTGGCCCGATTTCGGACGAATTCGAAGTTCGGCGGCGAATATCTCTGAAACGGATGAAGATATTCAAAATCAGATAGTCATTCCTCTATCGCGATTCGTCCTGCGTTAGGCGAAACAAGTACGGTGAAGTTTGGTCCAGTGACCTTGGAGATTTAGATGTTGAATCGTACCCACCCAAAGTACATTTTTCGGAAGACCATATTTCGGCCCCTAGGGGGTGCTGCGCACCCAAATTTTTACACGCGCTAGAGAATGACCAAGTCTTACTAGCGCACCCCCCACCGGGGACGGGAGCCCCCCCTTACAACTTTTTTAAAAGGGGGTTCAAAAATTGGCTTAAAATGCAATAAAGAAGCGCTTATAACTTCGGAGTTGGGGGGTGTAGCCCGACGACGGGAGGGCAAAAAATGTCCAAAATTTAGTACGTTTTACGACAACTTTCGAGTTTGACCGCAAATATCTCTGAAATTGATAGAGATAGCGACAAAATCTAAACGGTGTTGACGAGAACTATCTTTTCGGCGTTGAACAAAAAAAAATTTGTGAAATTTGGTTTACAACGAACAAAGTTATAAGCGCTCATGTTGACCTACCCTAAGTCGACAATGCGCGTTCGACGTATGCCAATGCATTTGAGTTCAGGCCACGTGACTTTGGTGCCGGGGAAATTTTACTACCACCCCTAATTTCCCTCCAGTCGGACTTAGGGCGACGGGCGGACTCACGTTGGGCTTTGCCCCAAATTTCTAGTTTATTTTTCTTTTCTTGTTGTTAATAATGTATGTATGTGTGTGTTAATCTATTGTTTCTTCGATGAATAAAGATGTGTATATATATATAGTAACCTAATTTTAAAGGTTTTTGTTTAGATTTAAAGTTTCACTGTACAAAAAAAACGGGACACCATCATTTTATTAAGACTTATAAGCAGAACATTCTATGCATCGTTCTCTATGTCGCATCGCTTTTGTTGAGAGAATGGCTTGACGTTAGAACTCAAAACTCACCACTATAATGTGAAACTAAATTTGATCTGTGTCAGAAATTGCACAGCAAATAAAAAAAAAACAAAAGCTAAATTTTTACTTTTGTGTTTTCTGGTTTAAAAGTGCCCTGAGGTACGTGGCTAAGACATGGACATTCACAGAAAAATGACACAAACCGCTTTCGGGCTTTTGAAACGAAGTGGTTATAAGAAGGACATTGAACATCAAATGGCAACAGAGAATCAAGAATAAATACGTCATAAAAAGAAGGAACACAGGCATCAACATCGTACACAGAATGATGGAAAGAAAACCGAACTTCTGTTGTCAGGTGTGCAGGATGCCAGTGGCAGGCTGTCTATCTAAGCAGGTTGTTTTTGGCATATAATGGACGACAAATGGACGGACGACCTCGTGGACTATTGCAAAAAGGATACTGGCACCTTGTTCGGATTGGCGACAGACAGGACGAAATTATACTCATTTCGTGAAATATTATGTCATGAACATCATCAGGCGTTGAGCCCATGGAGCAAATGAGAGAGACAAAGAGAGTTTAAAAACCTAAAAATATACGAGTAATTTTGCGAACTTAGCGAACTATGTACAAGAAATAACGACGCATGCATAGTGGCGTTGCATGTTGAGCGGTCATAGACATTTATAAGCCTACAGTCAACGACACGATTTACTGACTTGGCTATTTCCGTCAGTAACTGATGACCCGTCCGGCGGCCAGCCGACTATATAGCAGGCCTTTTAGAACCCAATATAAATACTTTCTTGTCATACCACCAATCAACTCCCCCTGGTAAACAGTGCTGTACATAGCTAAGTAATCAGCTGAGTTAATTTATGGTGCGGCGACTCGAGAAAACAGCGGAATTTAATTTCTGCGTGCATGTAAAGGGCCGCTGTTTTAGTCATGGGCGTAGATCTAATACCCTGTTTACACGATCGAGCAAACATCGAGCAAACGTCGAGCAAATGTAGTCAAAATACACGTGCTAATTGCTCGACGTCTGCTCGACGTTTGCTCGATGTTTGGTCAATCGTGTAAACGGGGTATAACGGTTAGGACGTTGGACACACGATCAACGGTTGTGAATTCGACTTCCGGTCGGGTCGACTCGCTAACAGGCAGCTATTAATTGGATGGATGACTATCTGTTTCAGTATATAACCAGCATCAAAGTCAACTCAATCTTTCATCCCTCCGGGGTAAGTAAATCGAGTCTGGCTGAGGTTGAGGTAAGACGCGTGCACCTGTGTCGGGTAGAGGAGGATAACAGTGTAGATGATCCCATATGGCGGGTGACATTTCGTGGCTTTGAGATAGAAATTCCATGCAGAGTTTTTACGCGCAAAAGCAGCTACTGCTTTCAGCGCGTCTTAGCCATCGCAATTCTCTCCGTCTGTCTGTATATCCATCCGTCCGTCTGTCACACGGGTGGATCAGGCAAAAACGGTCCAAGCTAGGATCATTAAATCTTTACCTTCGGCTGCCTGGAAAACTCTGGTTTCAGGAACCGTAAAGCTTTTCCACAAATTCGAAGGGAGTCACCCCGAACAAGGGCGCTAAATAAGAAAGGGGCGGGCAAAATTTGAGATTTTTGGCCAATAAGTCGTTGTATCTCAGTAACGGTGCGAGGTAGGGCCTAGGTTACTATTAATCACTAATAGTAAGTCGTACACTGGCTCTCGATTGACGCTGAATTCAATGACCTTGAATAACCTTGAACGCCAAAAATAGGGGTTTTATGGATTTTTTGGCGATTTCGGGATGCGAGACACATTGCAAGAGTGAATTGCGCTGAAACCAGTTGAGATAGACATAGACAAGCGGCACATGGAATTTTCAGCATTGAATGTATATTTCGACGGTCCAAGTCTCGATTTTCTAGATTCAAGGAAACCTGCACACGAGGGCATCAAAGAGCGGTACCTCCGTAAAAGTCGCGACGAAATGGCTGAAGATAGACTGACAGTTTGCGAACAGGAACTGCTATAGGCTTTCGCGCGTTCTGTGAGCATTAGCTCAAACTTTTTGTATGTTTTACACGGTGTTTTCAAAAAGGTAATCAGAAGCTTAGCTAGAACGTTTAATAAATTTACTGCTGCATTTACAACTGCCGTCGGCTCTTTGTTTATTTGTCTCTTAGTCTGTATGCTTGTCTGTTTTTCTGTCTGTAGTAGTCTACTTGCTCGTAAATTAACAGCGAACAAAGTAAGCCTGTGAAATTCTAATTAGCCGGAGCTCTTTCGTTTGATAAATGTAACTTACAGAGTGGCGTTTATAGACGCGGGGTTTATGCTTTTATTTCATTTCAGTTCATTTTATTTCCGTCGCTTCGGACACACCTTAACGGTGCATCTGCTAACGGTAGCGGCAAAAAACGCATAAATATTTATTCACGAGTAGGTGGCAAAAGTCATTTCAGGAAAGAACACCTGAACGACTAACGCCAATACTCGCGTGTCATTTGGTTGGCGTAATAAGGCAGCAGTCGCGTAACTTTTTACGCTGGCGCAAGCCTCAGTTTGCCTTCTGGCATAATTATACAGGGAATTAAGTCCTGTGACTAATTTACGGAGCGACATCATTCGTATACGAGAACAGAGATTCCCTATCCATAATTTTGTAGCCTGTGTAACTCTTTTGTCATCCTTGAGATTTTTCTATAATTTTTGATCTGAGTACAATACATACACGCAGACGGACGAACAGACAGACGACGCTACAGTAATATCTGTCGCAATAGCTTTATTATTCATTTAGCTATGCCGCTCGATAACACCGTATCAATACCGCGATATTTACCGGCAGCCGACGGTATACCGCACACCGTTACGGATCCATTGCCGCCGCCACACACTAACAGCAGTGTGACGTCATCGTTACGTGGTGTGACGTAAGCAGTGTTAAATATTTAACGCACAAAAAAGGATGATGTAACACTGTACTGTACAGAGAGACTCCTGTTGAACGATTGCTACTGCTGACTCTGAGTGTCGCAGTAATTACTGTCTGTTTGTAACCTGGCACCTAGCCAGACTTTCAAAATCACCGAGCTGACGCTCCCTTTTCTAAGCGGTAGCTGAGCTGAACTGTTTGTAAAAATTATTTTACCGCAACATTCCGTGGACAAATTGTCGATGATGTCCCGAATACTATCACGGAACTCAGTAACTAGCCTACAGTTGCCTGAATTTCAAAGACCCCGGCAAGGATCTGTAACCCGCAGTCACAAGTGACGCTGTCGTCTGTCGGCGAAAAAAAATCATTCGATACGTCGAAAGGCGTCGCTAGTGGCCGCGGGGGGAACAACTTGCAGCCATGTGTGCATGACGTATATGCGTCGCTCGGACGGAGGCTGATGGCGTCTTCGCTGAAATAATTGATCACACGGCAGCCCGTAATCAAATGAAAGAAGATGCGCCATATCGGAATTGCCAGCAGCGATTGTCGGTCATTAGCTGACCCGGCGTCGGCCACCACAGAAGTTGTGTCCTTCCGTCCACCGCCAGCTCCAAGAAGAGCCATTGATGCCCGCCATTAATGCGTCTGTTCGTTTGTCCGTCTGTCCGTCCGGTCGGGGTGACCTGACAAAACACAGATGCCGTCGGCGATATATTGCCCGATGACGTCACAGTGACGTCAGAGGGCTGACCTACTTATTGATAAGATGTAACGGGGACAATGTTCGTCGAACACTTGGAGCGCGGGCAAAGAGCGCAAAGTGTTTTAAGCTGTGTTTAAAGCGAAAAAATAAAGAAACTAAACTGAACTGAAAGCTTTCATTTTATTTCAGAGGGGTGCTCTTCCGGGTCCCCACCCACAAAAAGTCTTCACATAAGTCTTTCTTGAACACGACGGATATCATAAACTGTTAACTTTTTTGGTCAGAAAAAAAACGAAATGGCTTCTTAAGTAATCTGCCTGCGTAGCCTATAATTCCCGCACAGTGCAGTACCGAACGCCCGTGTGACTGCGTTCAAGCTGTTAAGTGGTGAGAATCGAACAGATTGTGTAAATGTTGGTTTGCTCACGCAGTGCCTGGCGATGGGTGGCAGATCCATGTGTACAAAGACGACATCGACCGGTGCGTGTGACGTCACGGTGACGTCACGTGGTCACGCCATTCATTCAGGCCAATCACTGGTAAACTGTCCTGCGCTGCTGCTTGCAGCTGGTGAATGGTCGATGATGGTAAGAACACGACAATGAAAAGCATTAGGCTGAGCGTCTCAGCTCAGCGGGCTGCGATCGATGGCCCCAGCACGAGCAGCAGACTTTGTGTATCAACAGTCGATGTCTTCGAGCACACGAAATCGCTTATAGGCCTACACACGCTGCGCAGTGTCTTAAAGCCCAAATTCCATTACGCCGACTTTGCGACAAAGTCTTTGCGACTTTGTTACGGACACAAATGGTGACAGTCCGCGACTTTTACGATTTATGTCGGCGACTTTCCTCCCCTAGGAAGTTTCAGCGAAAGTCGGCAAAATGGAATTTGGGCTTAACTCAACTCTGTTCGACTTATCGTAGAAGCGTCCTGAGTAGAATAAGTAAGTTGGACAGCAAGTTGCAGTTTTCCGATGAGACAACGCAAATTTCAGTAAAGGAGACTGTGGCTGCTCATAATTTTAATTTTTGTTCCTTAATTTGTCCAAAAATGGAGATCTTAGCTTTAATTTTTTTCCATTTTTCAACGAAACTGTTCTGACGGCAGAATTTTTCGACAATTTTTCTACAGCCCAAAATTTAGGGGCGTAGTTGCCTCCCTCCCCCTTTCTTTCCGTTAGCCTCGACGTTACGTGTAGCATAGATCTATTGTACGACGTGTTATATGCAACAACAGCAATTAAAATCGAAAGTCTATACTGCACCGGCGCTGTAGTATCTTAATTGACACAGGCAGAATGTCTCGTGTTGTCTATACTACGCTTGTAACAACCGTAAACAATTACAAAAAACAGTCACATTGTCATATCTTCATACAACCAAGTCCATACAAATGCTGATGAGTAAAAACTCGTGCATAGCATTGAATTTGGGCAGATGGGCAAAATATCTCATTTAGCACTAAATCACGTCTGTAGCCTACATCGTAGCAGAAGTTGTGTGAAACATTATATATTTCGACCTAAACTAAAGCATCGTCGTCATCTGTTTGATTTTTTATCTCCATTTTTTTCTGCAGTTTGCAAAGCGTTTGGGGGGGGGTGATTTTGCTTTGATATAAAGATGTCTGCTACTCTGCTTGTGCTTTGCCATGTGACAAATAGTTGTGATATGTTTTTGTGCTATTTTGTAAATACTTAATAAAAACTGCCGAATGTTTGGTAATATTGTCTTGTAACTGTATTGAGAATAGTGTAAATGTCACTAGGCAGAAGTGCATACACCACTGCTACTGCGATAGGACACAATACGTGCACCTGCAAAAGTGCCTTCTCCTGTGACAAAAGTGCATAAGTAGGCCTATAGCACCCCTTGTTCTATTCGACTCCAGTTCCCACAGTAACAACGGACGATTTTGTAATGTAATTAGTTGCATACGGAACTAAATTTTTTTGAAAACGGTACATTGAAAATCCGTATACCTAAAATACTGTTCATGAAAACATGCGCCAAACTTTAAACTTTAATTTCCCAAACTACTAAAAACGTACTTATGCATGCACCTTTGCCAATAAGCCTACGATATATGCTGCAGTTGTCGGACCAATGAGTCAACGAGTTCTTCTAAGTTCGAAATGTTTAAGCATCGGTCCAGAAAATTCAGTGCTGCTGGCTTGGAACAGCCCGACGACCACTGGTATACGGGCTGTACCACTGTATCAATTCAATGGCAGCGTGATCGAAGAAATTACCTCATATTGACGCTGAATTCTCTCTGTGTGAAAAAGGAGGAAAATTGCGCGAACACATTACACATCGAATTATTGTCACTCAACGTCAGTGGTTGGCAGCTATAGCTTGCTTAGCGGCAGGCGTTTAACTTAAGAAAGATGGGGAAGATGGGAGAAAATCGACAAATCCAGTGTACAGAGATCGTACATTATCTGTTGCATGACGTCACTAAATGTACTTTCCATCATTCCGGTTTAATACAGCCCGCGGTCCGCCGTTTTCCTTGTTTCAAATTCCTCTGACAAGAATACAGCGTGGTCAGACTGGGGCTCCTCGGAAAACGTGTGCGAGCCGATTCGTTCGACGGACTCTGATCCGTAGCACGGGTTTGAAAGTCGAATCACCAAGCCAGCTTAGCCTGGCTATCCTTTACTGTTCCATGGGCGGTAAACGACGCCAGCTGATCTGCCCAGCCAATGGGATACCCACTGCCAGGAAAAAAAATTTGCAAAATACGGGCGACCGAACTGACTGGCGTTTCCAATTTTGACGTCATCAATGTACTTGAGCCCCTGGGTTGAGTGAACGACACGCCAAAACGTCGAAGCGTGATCCGTGATCAAGCTAATCTAACGTTCAGTCTGGATTTCTTTCTCTACAGGATTCCATAGTCGCTTGCTTGGTGGATTCGTCGAAAGAAATCGCGAACTCATCAAAATAAGAACGCTGAAAATGTGAGGGATCAAAATGTAAGAACGAAAAAAGTCGCACACTTTACATTATACTTTAATAGGGTGTTTTCACGATCCAGCAGACGTCTAGCGAACTTCCAGCAAATGTATTCAAAATACACGTGACTTGCTGGACGTTTGCTGGATCGTGTGAACACCCCATAACCGTACTATGCCTCATTCGACGCGGCTTTCTGACTGCTCGCATTTTCAGACAATCTAGCTTCCACGGCTGCATTCTAGGCTACCGCCAATTACAGTCTCGCGTTTTTTATTTCCACCCGTGTATTTCGATTTTCCCGCATTTTTAATTTTTTTGGTTGTTTTTTAGTTGCGCCGTTGCCGTTGAGAGGGAAATCCGTCACATGGAACTCCGTACTGAGAGCAGCCGTGGATCATAACTTTCTCGAGTTTTGAGGGTTGCCTGTGACATAAGGGGCCAATTGGTACAATCGAACTGGGTGTGGTCCTCCTGTGTCTCGACGAGTCGAACGCAGCAAATGACACATGGCAGCTAGTAGCAGCAGCAGCAGGAGCTTCGTTACGTCACTAATGACGTCATGATGACGCGCTTTACGACTATTGTACATTGATCTTCACTCAACACACACCACACGCTAGATGGCGACACCGTATCCCGCAGATTCAGCGTCAGGCAGGGGGTGGCACTAAAAATAATTATCCATCCTGCTGTATAATGCTGTAGTCACGGACGTGCACATTTCACGGGTGCAGATTTTAGCCGATATTTAGCACAGGCAAAATGTAGGACTACTTGGTAAAATATTTATGTTCAGCTACTTATGTGCAGCTGATAAGTAGTCCTATAAAGATCCCTTTGTTGAACACTCAGATTATGATACCGTAATAAAAACATTTCTAGTTCATTATCGTAATTACTAAGTTTCGGTTGTTGTTGTGTGGTCTATACCGTGTTTATGTTCAACAAAGGCTTAACTACACGGGAAAAATTAGGCTATAAAAACCGATCTGCGAACTGTGGCGTTTGTTATCGTTTCAAAATAATGTCAAAAAGTGTCCAGGCATCGCATCACTTGAACTCTATAAGCAGGCTTTGCCAATAGAGAACTTGAAGCAAGGTCCACACTCTCAAAACTTTTCTAAGACATTTTTGACGATGTGCATTGTTTTATGGGATGAGAATTTTTTTTAAGTGGTAAGAACGTGTGTGGCATCAGGATATCAAGTTATCGCAGCAGTCGAAACACAGAACTCCAGTAACATAAAGACGTGTTTCAAGCGACAAAAATAAACTGCACTAAACTGCATTAAAATTAAATGCACTAATCAATAAATTTTAGTTTATTTCGTTTGGTCTTATTTTATGCCTGACGCTTTAAACACGCCTTAACGTGCCGCTGAATCTGGGACTTGAAAAGTGGTCGAACGCTAAGGCTGACGAAAGGCGCGCGGTCATGGCTGATCGAATAGCAGACGAATCAACTCGTTCGGTTCACGAGGAGCGTAAATAATCCCATCGATATTATTAGTCAGTCAGCCAGTCAGTAAGTCGCGGCATGGATGATGTGTCAGAATCGCAGACATGTCATAAGCTGCCTAGCTGTCATACCGTCACTGCTTACAAAACACTGCACATGGCGTCGTGGATTGGAGAAGAAAGTTGCAAACTTCCGACAGACAAAATTATGGGTTGTCAAAATTTCAGTTTTGTGTTTTTATTTTATTCTGAAAACTATTTTAGCTTCAAATTTTGCATTTTTGGACAGAACTTTTTCGACAAGAAAAAGCTTTTCCCACAATTTTCCGACAGCCAAAAATTTCGTGTAAGCATCTGACCCCCCTACTTTCCATTGCTGCCAAGACGCCACTAATAACATTTTCGCCGGCATATATGATTTAAAGCGTTTACCGAGCGACGTAACTGAACTGACACGGTTTAGTTTTTGACGAACTAACTGACGGTCGAGTATGGCAGGTGTTGATTGACGCGTACGTGAGCGTAGTCACGTAGACCACCGACGCCGTTATACGGTGCCGACTGTAATGCATTACAGTACTGCTTGCCCACTAGCCAGTTCGTCAAAAACTAAACCACCTCAGTTTATTTTAGTTCAGTTCAGTTACGTCGTTCTGTACGCGCCATTATAAAAGTTTACAGTACGTGTATTCGTGTTTCAGTATCGTCAGTATAGCGACAGAAAAGATGTGCAGATGATTCTAGGCCCGCGAGGTCGCGGATGCAAGCATCATTCCTACAGACAGAGAAGCGATGGACACAAGGTTCATCGTGCCGCCGCCCGCACCCACGGTGGGTCTGTTCCGCCTGTTCACGAAGGAATCACTGACCAAGATCGAACGACGAATCCAGGAAGAACGCGCGGCCAGGCGAGCACTCGATGCTGAGACCACAGGCGCTGCCGCGAACACACACGATGACAAGGTCCTTTTTCTCACACGCAGACATACAGGCAGGTACACAGACAGACAGACAGACACACGATGACAAGGATGAAGGTCCTGAGCCAAACCCGTTGCTGGAGGCCGGTAGCAAACTGCCTGCGAAATTGGCCGGCGAATTTCCGCCCGAACTGTACGGAAAACCTATTGAAGACCTCGACGATTTCTACCAAAACAAACACGTTAGTGTTCCATGCATCTTATTTGATTTTTGTCGCTTCTAGCAGATCGTTAATTATTATAGGCTTTTTGTTCTTATAGTATTTTGTGGCGCTGTATTTTTATTTGTTGAATTTTAATCTGTTTTCTCCTCTTGTAAAACCCGCGCAACTGTCACCTGTTATTACTGATTCGCTCATTTACCGCTTAGAGAACAGAGCGTCAGCTTTGTGTTTTCGCCGCATTACAACAATGCTCACTGGAACTTGACTTGAATTGACTCTAGTTAGAAAATCATCAGCACGGACGACAAAAACGCAAATAAAATCTGCAAATTTTATTAAGATGATTAATATTCGTCAGTAAAAATTACATAATAAGCATCACTCTTTGCGGCACTCTTGTTGTAAAAATCTGTGTTTATATTTTCTGCTAGTTATAAAAATGATGATTGAAACACTTTTAAAGCTTAATTTGTGGGGCATTTGTTTAGTGGTTTACCTAATGGCGATCATCAGCTTTTTCGATACACATGGCCTGTATATTTTCAATCGATCAATTAATCATTTATTTTGTTCTATAACGCACCAGCCAATAAAGATTGCAGAAAAAATTATATGAGCAAGACGTTTTAGCTTGTGTACATAAAGTAACCTATAAATAAATTTAATTATACTGATATGTGTGTTTGCGCCTGCATTGACAGCATTGGGTGAACAGTACTGTGAAGTGCGTTTGTTTGACATAATGCTGCAGGTATTCATGGTCGTCGCTCGCGACAAAACGATATTTCGCTTCAGCGCCCAGAAAGCCGTATTTCTCTTTTCGCCTTTTAATCCGGCCCGACGCTTCGCCATCTATCTGCTGACACATCCATATCCTTTGCATCGATGCTTCTTTTCGCCGTCCACACTTATACCCGGTTCACACCGGCAACGCAGACGCCACTTAATTGTGTGCGTCGGCTGTCGTGACCCAGTTTCCAATAATTCTAACTGTTCAGTGATTGGTGCTAAAACGATGACGTCATAATTGAAAACTGGGTCACGACTGCTGACGAAAACGTTCTTGCTGCCGACGTCGAGGCGACTCAACTCGATAGTTTAGTCGCATCGCATCGCTGTATTAATTGGGCCTAATGGAGGTGTTTACACGATCCAGCAAACGTCCAGCAAACTTCCAGCAAATGTATTCAAAATACACGTGCTAATGCTGGACGTTTGCTGGATCGTGTAAATACCATATATAAGTCTAATCTGCAATCTTCACGAATGGAACTAGCAGCATCGTGGGTTAATGGTTGGGGGTTCAGTAAGTTGGGATTTTCCGGCAGACGGCGACAAATTTCCGACAGAAGAGATTACGGGTGCTCACAATTCTAATTTTATCCCAATTCCCTTAAAATGGAAGATGTCCAGCTTCAAGAAGATCTCCAGCCTCAACTTTTGTTTTTTTTTGAAGAAATTTTTAAACTGATATTTTTTTAACTGGCTGTAATTTAAAAAGGACAATTGCTCTTTTCCAACCCGCTCTGCCACAAAGCAATTAGTGTAAATGAAACCACGTTTGCATGTTCGTCGCACCGGAAAATTATTTCCACACGCAGCAGTACGAGTTAGGGTTAAGATTAGGGCTAGGGTTGAGGTTAGGGTTAGGGTTAGCGTTAGTTACATTATGAGAATATGGAGGTGGGAAGAATTTTTTAAGTGCGACAAATTTTCTACAACACCGTCACTTTTGTCCGACGTGGTGAAACCAAATATTAAAAAAATTAAAGCGTGTTTTGATTTCGTGCGATAAACTCACAATTGATTTTTTAACGTTTTTTGATTAAGACGGCAAGCGCAAGATTTGAAGTCTAAATGCCGGCAGATCCAGTTTCAATATGCTGGACCTGCTGCGTATGCAAGTATAAACTTTTTGCAAAAAATATAGGCCTAGTTCAATATTTGATCAAACTGTAACAAAAACTTTTCGGCATTCTTCTTCGAAGCACCTTGTTGTATACGTGTTGTTAATGGTACCGATGTCGACAAGCTATTTCTGCCTTGACTCGTACAACTTGCTTCAGTATACTCGTCATGCTTGTGATTCTAGTCAACTGCGTCTTCATGGCCACCAAGGAAGAGATCCCCAAAACCGAGTGAGTGCACAATTTAGTAGACCTAATAGTTTGGCGACGTATACAGTACAATGTATAATAGACTATTTATTGTAAAGCGCTGGTGACGAATCGAATGGTCTCGTGACTGACAGTGTTTACTGTTTAGTTAAAATAATAGAAAAGGATGAAAAAATTATTGCTGATGTACAATTTTAAATTAAACTTTTTAATTTTTTTACTAGTCTAAACAGCTCACTAATTATATTTATACGGATATACTGTAAGCTATCGAAATGCATTGGAAAGACTCAATTGGACATACAGGGTGGCCCAAAAAACGGGGCCACTCTGTTATATAGCTTCTAACTTCAGAAGTACTGCTTAGATCTACACGATTTTTTGCAGAAATCAAGGTCGTTTCATTCTCAACACGAAAACATAAGTTATTGAAATGAATTATGTGCAACAGTGGCGCCACCTGGCGAATACGAGTTACTATTTCAAATGACGCTCGGCAATTGTTTCAACTTTTAATAAATTAAAAAAAAGCAGATGAATAACGTATGTACTACTGCGACAAAGTAATGTCTGCTGCCCGACATCCACGCCAGATGCGGCCGATACAAGTGGACGCTGCAGCAAGACGGCGCTCCATCACACACGGCGAAGAACACGCTGCGTTACCTGCAGCGCGAGAACATCC
>Ga0056128_1005891_pt1 | contig 15452 bp, 12 predicted proteins | sample WorMetLIZISLAND2_FD_71113 | JGI IMG/M metagenome (GOLD analysis project Ga0056128, IMG submission 71113) | Marine gutless worms symbiont microbial communities from Max Planck institute for Marine Microbiology, Germany - Olavius geniculatus... ...
TAACGTTAAACAACAAATTATTACGTATTTCCCAACAAAAGGCTACTAGAACTCATAATGCTGAATTATATAGAACATATAAGACTCTCCCAATGCAGTTATTGCATAAATATCAAATTTCAATATTTATGCAAAAATATGTTTATCACTGAACCAAGTTACCTTCAGCATTTTCTACATATTTTGAGGAAGATAAACTAATTCATGATTATAAAACACGGCAAAAGGATGATTTTCATATTCATACCGTTCAGTGTGAAAAAGGAAAGAGGTCTATCAAAATTAAAGGTTGTAAATTATGGAATAACTTATCAGCAGAAATTAAAATAATTCAGTCTTGCTCCTCCTTTAAATATAAATTAAAAAATTACTTTTTACAGTGTTTGGATTAGGTTATCATTAGATATTTGATTGCACATGCACTTTGTCTTATGTTCTGTTATGCATGTATTTTGTTTGTGTTTCTTTTCTTTTCTTCTTTTGATATTTTGAGTAACTGATGTTCTGTTGCTATGGGCGGCCAGCTTGATAGGCTTGATTGTTTCTCTGGCAGCCTGCCATTGTGTTATTGTTATTGTGTTATGCTATCTTAAGTTGGTTTGGCAAATAAATTCTCTCTCTCACAGCTGGTATCAGTTTGTCATATGTGGCGTTACTGCGAGCCCAGAAGTCAACCGGCTCTGAGTTACAGTCACCATCCATTGCACGTAAGTATCTGGCTAAAAGTTCGGCCACAGAAACATCAGAAAACACAAATGGCGTATTGGCGTCGTTTTTACACCGATTTACAGGACCACAGCGAAGTAGTCTGTTACAGTGCTATCGATCTTGTAAGTACAAAGGACTTAAAACAGGACTTGCTGGCAGAGCCTCCAAGTCCAAGTCCAAGTCCAGCAAAAACGGACTTAAGTCCGGACTCGAGTCCAAGTGCGGACTCGAGTACTACAAGTCTGCTAAAAAGTAAAAAGTATGCAGCCAAGTCAACTGTAACAAAATATTGACCGACTTCAGGTGAGATGCAAGTTTGCGATAAGCCTTACTATAGAGTCTGCCTAAACACCGCAAATCACCATAGAACCACAGATCGTCACTTATCCTAACCCTAACCCTAACCCTAACTCTGTGATGCCATATATCGATCTTAAGTTGAAAAACTAAAACGATATCTGCCATCTCAGCTGATCTGTGGTGTTTAGGCAGACCGACTATAATACAAAGCAGTTGCACCACATCTCAAACACTTTGGTTTACAGAAATACTACAAGATATGATTCAGGTAATCATCGTTGTACGGAGTAGATTTGGCATAAATTTAGAACGTTTCCTGCACCAAAATTGTACTGAATATTCTTCGTTTTGGAGTTCCGTTTCTTGAGTAACCTACTGCAAGGCCGTTTAAACTGCAAGAAGTGCAAGCGAAAGTGCCAAAGAATGTTGCTGCTGCTTTTGTATCAAAGTGTAATTACAAAAACTGCGGGCGTTCACGTGCGTACTTGGCAAAAATAATTATGATCGCAAAAATGTCTTTCTTCAACGTTTCATTAAGCCGTGCAGTAGTAAACAAATTCCATCCATGAACGCGTTACGAGCTTGCTAGAGGGTGTCGACGTGATATGCAACTGAATAGAGCACAGAACAAAGACATTGCCAGCCAATGATCGGACGGACAACTGTGAATAAAACCCGGCGGCCGCTAAATAATACTTAATGATACTATGACAGACAACAGATTGCGGTTCGAATTAGTCGAACGGGCGGCGACAAACGGGCAGAAATTGCGGCACTTATGAATGCCGATATCCCACGATTTACATCCTATGTTTTATTAGTCGTGCTGAACTTCGTTTGCAGGACTTCTCGACGACATGGAAAACTGTAAGAACGCCGAAAACAACAGCAAAGATTTCGTAAATCCTCGCTTGCACCGTTTTGACAACGCAGTAGGGTGTGACGAACAGATGGACAGACGGACGTAAAAACGTCTTGCGTTATAAAAAAAAACGTAAATTCCTCCCCGAGCCTTACGGCGCTGATCTCCGTTTCCCAAGGCCCTCAGCCAGTTTTTACACTGCAAGACCACGGACAGGAGGCCAGTGTATCGCGCGGTGTGCCTGTTTACGTCCCAGCGGTGAAGCCCGTACCAATTTGCCGGTACGGTATTTTGTGTTACAGGCATATTTTATTTTGAAACCGCGCATTTCACTTAATTTCATTAGCCGATTACACGAATTTTTCTTTAGGCTTAGGCTATACTTTTTATAGACCAACGTTTTGCTGACTTTGTTGCACCGACAGTCACTATATTTACATTAAGGTCCTATATAATTTACGTGCAGTAAGTAAAACGCTTTTTGAAGTACCGCTAGCGTTTTTCTCCACTTATAATGTGCGCAAATTAAATAGAAGCGTATACTGTAGGCCCTGACCATAATCACTAACGCTTTCTATTCGACGTTTTTAACGTGCTATGTGAAACTAAACGTTTTTTTTTGTATTTATAAAAAAACGCTGTTGCACTCTATACTTACACGGCATAGGTCGAGTGCAAGGGCGTTCTATAGATGAGACACAGCGTTAGATATGAATCGGGTTGATCCACGGGTCGAGTCGGGTCCGATATAAAATGGGTCAGACTGGGTCAAACTATATAGCACGCTATTCCAACAATGCAAATAATTTCAACTTTATAATTTTCAGTAAATTTTACTGAGACAGCGTTGTTCTCATATATTTTCGTGCGACTCGCATCTTGTGCTGCTGCAATCACCATTGCATAACGATGCAGACATTTATTAAAGTTGATGGCAATAAAGCCTGCACGGATGGCTCTGACAGCAGTGATACGAAATTGCAGCAGCACAATGGTGTGATTATCAGAGATGTTGCAAGTACCAAAGCTACAAGTACAAGTACTGAAAACTGACTATCAAGTACAACCCAAGTACTTGTTCTAGCTAAGGCCCACTACATTGTGAGGCATAAAAGTCTCATTTTTAACCACATGTTGAAAAAGGGAGATCCAGTTTTAATATTTTTGTGGTACGAATATTCTGACACAACTAGCCATCAAATGATTGTTTAGTTTACCACTTCACCCAATGTTTGCTGCTGCACTACCTGAAAAAAACCAACAAAATATTGCAATGTTATCAAAACTAGTATTATTACTTGAATTCAATGAAACACAAAACACAATTTATTTAAAGTTTCGTCATTTTAACTAATAGTTTATCCAATTGTCATTTTTAACTGTCTACAGAAAATGTTGGCCCATTAAACTAATAGGCGGTAGGCGTGGTGTAGTGGTAACGCGTCTGATCCGATCAGCGAAGTTACTGTACGTCGGGCCCGGTTAATACTGCGGTGGGTGACTGCCTGTGGGCAGGTAAACCATCTCGGGATGTAACCAACCGCCTAGGTCAACTCAGTCTTCCACCCTCCGGGATAAGTAAATCGAGTACCGGCCTATCTGGCTGGGGTTAAGGCGGGGCGCGTTCACCTCTGTCGGGTGGCAGGTGACACTGTATGATACCATATGACAAGTGACGCTCCGTAGCTCTGAGATGGGTTCGCTCATTAGGAGCTATATGCGACCTTTAACCTTTCTTTAAACGAACATATAGCACTGAGACTCTTTCTTCATTCGTTGTCAGCGGTGTCGTAATGTTTTGCTCCAGACCGATTCAGACGTCACCAGTCACTATTTGAATTCATCAACAGCCCAGACACATTGCTGCAAGACGGTCAAACTTTATAATTTTGATTTTGATGCCAAAATTTGGAAAATAGTCTTAAACTCCGCCATTTTGATGACCGGTAACACAAGGCCAGGGAGCAATTGCTGTCTCGACGAAAGAAACAAGAAATTAATACAATAGCAATTGCTTGTGCGAATTTGAAAAAGTTTTAAGAGAAAGGAATTTAGGAAAGATTTTTCTCACTTTCAGGGAAAATTAGAAGTCGATTTAGAGTTTATGAGAAGGATAAAAGTTTGGAGAAATTTGGAATAAATTTGGGGAAGAATTTGATGAGAATTAATTTAAAAACAGAAATTTAGTTTAGTAAAATTGATAGAAAAATAGTAAATTTAAAAACTTAGTAAATTTAGAATAAAAATAGTTATCGGAATAAGAAATGATAAAAGGATAATATCAAAAATATTTAGAAATTACTACCTTTCAGTTTGTTGAATTTTGTTTGTTGATTTTAACGCATATTTCGCCTGTTTTTTTCTAGGTAATGCAGAAACAGATGTTGAGTTAGGTCTTCATGGCCAATTATGTCAGGAATGTTCATACCAAAAATTATTACAATTGGATTAGGCCTACAGTTTTTCAAGTTTTAATAAAAAAAACTGATGTGTCGTAATGCCCCTAAAACTGAGAGGTCCAACTAAATAACAGTGATTGGTGAACACCGATCACGAAGTATGAAATTACTGGTTAATAAAAAGATTTCACTGCAATGTTGCCTATTTCCATGTTTATTTTTCCAAAATTTTCTGGACAGCTTTGTGCACTGCACTCAATTATTAAGCATACTGTTTAAATATAAGACAAAAAAATGAAGTACTTGCCACATGTTGACAAGTACCTGACCCTGAAGTACAAGTACAAGTACTACATCTCTGGTGATTATACCGACATAATGCGCACGAGACAGTAAAGAACGGCAATCGCGGTGAAATTACAGAACAGAACGATAAAGATTCGACCACTTGCCTCAGATTCGGCCACTGGCTGACATTGTGCACTAAAAATATGCACATAAAGGCATAAACGTACTATTAAACTGGTGTGCTAAACTGCCTGTCAACTCCACCGATTTCAAGCTGAACTTATAAGTCACGCGCCATAACCCGAGCGGGCCGCTTGAGACTACGCCCCGTGTCCCCTGGCAAATGGCATCTTTTTTCTGTTTAAACGTTTTGTGAAGGTACAGGCGGACAGACGGAGAGACGATCGACAGAGCAGAGATCTTACTTTGTCCTGGTTTCTTCGAGTTGCTCTTCCAGTGAAGCGACTCTGATCTCCAGCCTGGCCTTGTCCTTTTCCGCCTCATCCAGCAGACGTCTCGCTTCGTCCAGCTCCGCTTGGTACATGGCTTTGATCTGCGACGTTTCTTTGCCCCATCGAGACTTAAGCTTCTCCAACTCGTCCGCTAGCTTGCGGTTCTGCGCCTCCAAAAAGCGAACCTGACCACCATACAACGGCAACGAATTCTCAGCCAGCAACAATCAGCTCAAGATTGGAAAAAGACGCAATACACTTCCATATCTTTAGTTTTACTTAAGAGTGAAGCAAACAAGAAAAATGCATAGTGCAATATTTATTTACTTATTTATTACGAAATCACACACGCAGTACACAGAACAGCATGAAAATACACATAAAAAGTAGTACACACAATAAATTAATAAAATTTTGAAAAAAAACACTGAAAAAAGGAAGCAATAGCTACAATGCAATAATACATCACAGGCTGCGCGGTAGCGCAGCACTGTTGTAAAGGTGATCAATGGGAGATTCCAAAATTTGACCCACCGTATAATCCAAACCCCGTAATTTTTTACACCAAAATTTGCACAGATGATTACGTCGGGCATATCTCATGATTTGCAAAATTTGGCGAAAATCCGTTCACAGGGGGCGTCTCCACGAATAGGTGAAATATAACGCTTGCGTGACTTTTTGTACCTTCCCTTTCCTTCCCTTTGTTCTTGTCGTCCTCTACAGGAAAAACGACTGAACCGATTTTAACGCACAATGGCTCATATGACGCGGTTTCGCACAAGAAAGTGCCTTTTGAAAGTTACAAAATTTAAATTCAACATTTTAACCTATTTTTTTCACAAAAATGCGAAAAATTACAATGGCGTCTATTGGGAAAATTAGACAATGGTTTAAACCGTCATAACTCCGGCTATGTATAAGACAGAGTCGTAATTTTTGGTTCTATGTATGGTTTTTAGAGTCGGCCAATTTAACGGTGCCATTTATATCTATTCCTGATCGACCCCCGTTGCCACGGCAACGAATTTTGGGACAAAATGGGCCATAACTCGGCCCCCTTAAAAGATAATTGTACGCTGTTTGCAACTACCCCCTTTTTTCGGGCCCGGGCTATCCGATGGTATCATTTAAATTTTTCCCCTGCCGAGCCCGTTGCCATGGCAACGAATTTGGAAACAAAATTGACTATAACTCGGTCTGTATAAGAGATATGCGCTAGATTTTTGTGTCTATAAAGGGGTTTACGGGGATGGGCCATGGAATGATGACAAGCAAATTTTTCCCCGAGCGACCTTTGTTGCCATGGCAACAAAATTTGGGACATAATGGGTTAGAACAAACATCAACATTACACAATGTCGGAAGATCTTTGCTGACTGTGTAGGCCTAATGATCAAGTTTGAATTTTTAAATTGTGATTTCTGCTGTTTTATATCTACAACCACGATGTCACCCTTACTGTGTATATAAACTGAACAGTTTCTTTTACATAAATTTTATATATAACGCACTCGCGCTAAAGGCTTCCAATGTGCAGTATAATAATTTAACCGTAAAGTCTAATTTCACGTAGAGTTTTAAGTACTGATAACTGCGTTAATGCCGTGTCACCTTTAAACCTAAAATATCATCTGTTTCTGGGGACTTCGTTGTCACACTTTCCCTGAACTCCAATGAGGCGTTTTCTTACTGTAACAGCGCATAATGACATCATTAATTATCTGCTACCCCTGCCCCTCTTGTAGCTGCAGTAACACATTCAGTCGTGTTCAATTCACATACGCGCTGCTAGGTCTAAGAGCGACGCATGAAACTCACTGCCCGGGACACGCGTACTCTTCATGCAGACCGCAGAGTCTGCGCAATACAGACACCGGTCGCTGAAAATTTATCTACAACTTTAGTTTCTTAAATGTTTGACGACTTTCATTTTCCAATTTTACACGAGATAGCTATCCTAAACTCGTCTTAGCTATCGCAGATGCGTCCGTCTGTCTGTGCAACACACTATGCAGTCAGTCCTATCAAAACGGTGCAAGCTAGAATCGAAAAATCTTCACTGTGGGCAGCCACAAAGACTCTAGATTCTCGTGACAAAATTGTTTACGGCTGAAGATGTCAAAGAGAGTTATTATACTTCTCCCAAAATGCCAGTCATTTTATCGCTATCGACTCGTCTAGCATACAAACGGTTGCAGATAGGTACAGACTTGGTGCCTATCACAACAAGCACCCTGACAATATTTCTTAAGACAACAAAATAAACGACTTTAAACCTCAAAGATAAGGAGTTTTAGCGATTTTTAGTAATTTGTAGCTGCGAGGAACATTTCAAGATATGGTTGGATCTAAATCAAAACAACCTGCGTATGAAATTGTCAACATTAAACGTAGGTTTTAGCAGTTTAAACTTTGCTCCTCCTTCCTAAGTTCAACGAGTCCTCCGTACGAGAACGTAAAATTTGGGTACCCCATCAAAGTGCAAGATTTCTGCCACCGTCTACTAATTTAGCGTGAAAACGGTTGCAGACAAACATGGACTTAATGCTTACCGAAACAAGCCCTACTGACGAGGTTTTCGCGGGCACGAACATAAATGACCTTAAACGACCTTGAAATCTAATAAAGTGGGTTTTAATGATTTTTTGCGCGATTTTGGGCTGCGGCTCACATTACAAAAGTAAATTACATTAAAATTACTGGAGATATATCAGCACAGCCTGCACACGAATTTTTCAGCATGAATACAGCGCGTATATAGCCTAGACTAGCAAAGATAAGCTATCTAAGTATAGATGCTATACGTGTCTGCAGTGATATTACGCTATGAAAATCGCACCTTCTCAATGTAGCTGGCAAATCGTTCGTTGAGGTCCTGCATGTCCTTCTTCTCTTTTTCGCGTGAACTCTTGACGGCCGTGACCCCGGTCTGTGTGACCATGGCATAAGCCCCGGCAGGTGCTCCCATGTTGCCATAGTGACTGGACCTCTCGACACTGCGACTGGTCGTTGAGCCGGGGCCCGAGTACGAGGTTCGGTTGATGACCAGGTGACGCGGGGTCATCATTGCCTTGTAGACGGGTGTCGACGACTCTGACTCGTACGACGTACGGGTCTCGTAGGTCGTCGTCTTGACGCTAGGACCCTCGGTCGTGCGTTCACGCGAGATGCGAACCTCTGCCATGTCGATCAGCGGAAACCAGCGGTGATGAATGATGCTGTGAAAAATCTACCTGGCTGTTCACCTGGGCGAGGAAATGATGACTAGCGAAGCGAGTGACAGGTGAGAGAGATTGTGCGAGTCGATCGGTCGGCTGCGGCGACTGACGGCACGTAGCAACTGCAAGCGCTGTAACGATTGATCAGCTCCTGCCTATAGCACAGCCGCACAGTCGCACAGCCACTAGCACGCCTGCGACCAGCAGTGAGAGGATGCTGAAATGTTCAGTCCGCCGTCAGTTCACTATTCCATTGAAAAAAACCGGCCTACGATACGCAGTCGCAGTTTGATTGATATACCGTAAGATCACTCACTCGTTTAACCATTGAACTTCTGGGGCCTTTTGCTTCATATATTTTTGTTTCATGCACTCAATCACCGCTCACTCCTCAACAGTGTGAAAACTAAACTGCGCATGAATAAGCAGTGAAAATTTACAACTGTTTAAATGCCACCAATACGTAGTTTTTGGGCCTACCATTAAGCTGTAAGCTTAAAGGTCGACCCTTTGTCGAGGTTGTCGTCTGTCCGTCTGTCTGTTTGTCTGTCACGGATGTATTGTGGCTAAACTATGCAAGATAGGGCCCAGGTTGCCTTGATCACTAATAGGAAGTCGCATACTGGCTTTCAAATGACATAAAACGATGACCCTGGATTACCTTGAAGGCCGTTATGCGCTATTGCGGCTAAACGGTGCGAGTTAGGGTCTAGGTTACTATTAATCATTAATAGGAAGTGGTATACGCCCTTTCAGATGACATGAAAATTATCGACTTTGGATGACCTTTAAGGTCAGTGACAACCAGTACGGTCGGCCCCACCCTAGCGACAGCTGAGCTTCTTGTTATCATTGTGTCTCAAAAAGGGACCCCGACATTATCGATCGTAACTTAAAAACAAATTGTTAGATTTTAATAATTTTGGTAGGCCTACAATTTTTCAGTCATTTTAGCACATTTCCCCTAATTTTTAGCACTTTGGCTAACAGATTATCATTGTCAGTTGTATAACTGCTGACAAAAGTATACGAATATCGGCCATTTGTGTAAACACAGGCACGCAGATGCATTCTCCATTCATTGAGAACAGTGTCGACAACGTTTTGCTCCAGACTTCAACCAGTCACATCTCAAGTTCATCGACACTTTTAAACAGCATCTGATAAACTCATGACACTCCGAACATTGTCAAACGAACTGAGATCAAGGCTGTTGTGCCGCGTGTTTGAAAAAATGAAATTTATTGATTAAACTTTTGTTCGTTTCAACGCATATTTTGCTTGTTCTGCTTTTCCCAAGTAATGCAGTAACTTATGTTCTGTAGCCAATTATATTAAAAATATTTACACCAAAAACTAATACCGGCAAAATCTGATAATATTTCTTCAAGTTACAATCGACAAAGTTAAAGATGTTTTGACGTTTTTTTTTGTATATTTTGACGCCTATTTTTGTGTTCCGATTTCTCCAAATATGTAGAAACACTCGTTAGATAAAACAAGATAATGTTCATACGAACACGGAGTCTGTCCAATGCATTTCGATAGTTTACAGTATATGTCCGTATAAATATAATCAGTGAGCTGCTTAGACTGGTGGAAAAAAAATTAAACAGTTTAATTTCAAATTGAACAGCAGCATTGATCCTCTCATCCTTCTCTATTATTTTAACTAAACAATAGACATTGTCAGTCACGAGACCATTCAATTCACTATAAACGGTTTATCGTCAACATGCGTTTATCTTGCACCGTTACGGAGATATGGCGCTTCAAAGATAATGGGGTCACGAGTTTGACCTTTGGGGGTCACGTGACGTCATCGGTCACGTGAGCATTCGACTCCCGGGAGCCGAGTTCCTATGGGTGGTCCATAGTGACCATCCGTCCATCTGGCACCGTTAGTCTCAAATATTGGACGCACGGACCTGGACACAGAAAGAAAGACGGAAGAATGGAAAGAGAAAGAGGAAGGGTGACGAGCTTTTGAATAGTGTCAACATTGATGATCTTGAATGACTTTGAACCTTGAACGATAGAGGATTTTAGTGTTTTTTGGTAATTTGTGGCTGCGTCGCACGTTTCAAGAGTGAATTGCGCCGAAATGGGCCGGAGATAAACCTGAACAACTTGTGTAGGCCTATGAAATTTTTAGCATAAAACGTCTATTTTTAACAATCTAAATTTCGACCTTTTAAATTCAAGGATTTTTCCGTACGGAAGCCTCAAATTTGGTTACTGATCCAAAATGCATTATTATTTTATTGCATGCTGTACACGATTGCCCAGGTGGCAGGACTGCTGATATCGCGCGTCACGTGAGCTTTGCTCAAATTACTTGTTTTGAGTTTTGTCACAAGCTTCGAGCCGTCGGACGTCCCCTAAAACGCGGAGGCTACAGGCTTCAGCAGCTAGCGTTAGTCTATAGATAAGATAATAAGGACCCTGCAGCTACTGGAGCTTGCATAATGAGACACAGTGTATATAACGTCAGGTTGGGCTGCTTAAGGTTGGTTGGCTGTGGCGCTCGGAAGTCAACGCGTCAGTAAAAAAACCAGCAGACAGTACAGAATTGTCTCGAGCGTGTTGTAGGCTACGTCAACAGCGGAAGTCATGCCACGCACAGCCTCTATACTGAAGACTGGGACACTGGCTGCCAGTGTCCCAGCCGACTGATAGTAAGCTAACGACCCTGGCAGTGACTTTAAGATCAGTTACAAACTGGCAGATCCGTCTGAAATCCAAAATCATAACTAGACCAAGACCATTAAAACCACAATTTTGGGTCTGTAAGGACCGGTCCTGATGATACCCCTGCAGGCCTATCGGCAATGCAGCGGCAAAACGAAGTTTTGTGTAGTCCGCGCACCTCGACGGTGTGCAGTCGACTCGACGATATAGCTGTTAGCAATTTTACGGCAGTCGATCGGTCTACTCTACTGTATGTTATTTACGACCGATATCAATGCATTCACACGGGACCTGCAGACTTTGTAATGTTGCATGCTAGCCAAGAATGCAACTAGCTTACATATTTTTATTTATTTATTTTAGGAACGCAACCATGCAATTTAAATACAAATAGCCTACGAATTAAAGCTCAATAAAACAGTGTATCACTTGGGTCAGAAAGACCAAGGTGGGTGGTACTTAGACTACAACTGTCAATTCTAAATGAGCGACAATGAACCAGACCTAAGTAAGTAAGTAAGTAAGTAATCTTTTATTTAGCATAGATAATACGAGAACTAGAATGCCCACTTTGCCTATATTCTAAAATATACGTTATCGACATAACGTGGAAAACACGCAGCATCATCTTAAAAAACAAACGTTTAGTCTTTAACAGTACTTTATACACTTCACAGATGCGACAGATGCGGCCGATTTCTAAGAAATTGAGCGAAAATTTGAAGTCGTGCGCTTTGTCTTTTGCAGTCATGTAGTGATAAGTAATGGAAACGTGCTAAGCTGGAATTAGCGCAATTGTCTAGCGGAATTCCACAAATGTCGACACAATGTCATCTCCGTCGTGGTAGAGTGGCACTTCGGAGCAGATCGCAACATGCGCCAAATCAGTTTGACCGCGCCATGGCAACCTCCGCACGTAGAGTAGGCCTAATGCTAGGCCATGTGTCAAACTCGTGCCGCGTTGTTCGGGTCACTCTTGCCTTGCCGTCGTCAGCTGTGCGAGGTGAAACGAATGGCTGATTGAACGGTTTATTCGTGCCAGCGTTCTGTTATGTCACCACCCGACAACGAAGTGGGCATTCTAGTTCGATGCAATAGTAGTAAACAATCTGGTTGTCTACCGACGGTATAACATCTCACCTAAAGGCTCGTTTACACTGCAGATCAGATCAAATCAATTCGATCGTCTTGATCGCTTAAATTCTTCGATCAAGCTCGACCAACTGCTTGATCGGGCTTATACACGACTTTTTTCCGATCACTGCACGATCTCCACTTAATTTCTTGCGACTTCTTTATGACTTCAACCCGACTACCAACCCAATCTTTACTCGACCTCTACTCGATCGCAACTCGATCTTTGTGGTAGGCCTAAATAATCCGAAGGCTTTTGATGGCATTTCGTTGATCTCCGCAGCATTAAAGTCACTTTCATGCATTATAAAAGTAAAGCAGTTGCAGTTGTCGGCCAGGTAGTTACGTCAACGTCAACCATAGATGATAAAAACATTGATTTGCAAATAAAAAAACAAAAATACATGTTTTTAAAACTTTTGTTAAAAAACATTATAAAAACATGGATAAAAAACATTAAACTGCAGATGTTTCCAATCGATACTTTTTTCGCCATTATACACACAAAGAATATTTAACTCAGATAATTAAAAACAAAAACCTACCATTTGTAAAAACTAAAAACCAAAATGTACTGAATGTACAGATCAAAACAGTTGAATGCAATTTGCCCATGAAAAATAAATCAAATTTGTAACTTTACACGTTTACGTTTTAATAAGAACAAAAAACACGACATTAAAATGCATAAAACATTTTTTTAAATTAAAAAAATACATTTAGAAATTAAAAAAATATTTTTAAAACATTTTTAAAAAACGTTTTTAATTAATTTTAAAGGAAATTTGGGCGATGCAGTGGCTGATACGGCGACCGCTTTATGGGCAGTATGAATAACTGGGGCAGGAACTCAACAATGAGGACCCAAATGGCTACAAAAACCCCTTCAGAGTGGACGCTGCTGTTTGGGGAGCTTCTTGACTGCATATCGCTAAAAGTTATTGCGACTACACTAGACTTCTACATGCTACACAACTCAACCTTCACTAGCAGATTACTTCCCGTTCGCGATCTCCCATACACCACTTCATGTAGGAAGCCGACCAAGGTCGACCATCACGACCATTCGACCTGCCGACCACTCCCCGACCACGCGATCATGTTTGGTCGAGTTGATCTGATCGGCTTTCTCGTATACATCATGGCATCACGTTGTGTGCTTTCATTCGACTGCTAAGCAGAGTCACTATTAATTTTGTGCTTTCAGTATCGACAGCTTTGACAGCTTTGTTACCTCCGCTAAAAGATTTAGGCCTATGTCTGCTGGATAGTCTCAATATATAATGTCTGTTAGTTTTTAGGCCATTTCATTGTCTAGTCAAAAGTCACAAACTAATTTTGATAAAAAAATGTTGGTAAGGTGATCGAAGCGTAGCTAGGAACAGTCGATCGGTGATCCGGTTCATAATCCGCATTAAAGAATTACTGTTGTGGCAATAGTCAAAGATGATACAAATGAAAGACCAAAAGTGACACTGACTGACAGCAGAAAATCGAGAGCGGTGAAGGAAGTTGGTCGCGGCATCTGCAGTCGCAGAAAGCAGACAACGTCTGATCTGACGTGACCCCTGAGTGGACTGTGGAAATGACGCCAGTTCGTTAAGTGCAACTTTCACAGCGCAGAGGTGTGACAGTCCTCCAGTCATTTTCTGACAATTAGGTCCATTGCGACGATTACAATAATTAAATTTTATGCAGCCATAAATGGTCGCAATTCAGAATCGCTGGCCATAGACAGAGTCAGTCGCTCGGACAGAGTGCTTTGAGCGATGACAGCAAAAGTCGTTGACTATTGTTATTTATTGCTCGTAGCCCGCTGCGGACCAGAGGCGAGATGTCGGCATCGCTTTGCCGTGTGTCTGGACAAATCCCACATCTGAAGAAAGGTTAAAAGGTTAAAGGTGGTGATATAGCCCTTAATGGGACGTCCATCTCAGAGCTACAAAGCGTCACCTGCCGTATGGGATCACACCCGACACAGTCCTAGTCCTGATTCAGTGACGGTCGACAGCGGATGAGGATAAGGAGGAGGAGAGAAAAATCGAAAATGATGAGTGGTTTGTTGTCTGCGTTGATGCGGCCTGAGTCATAAAATGTAGCCCACGGAACTGCTACTCCGAGTCTGTAGTTTCATATGCACGTATACATACATGTACTTATACATTCATCGTGTCGCCGATCAACCAGACATGGTGGTCATTCATAGCAGGGCGTGGCTGCTTTTACCTACCACACGCTCCACAGCCAACCGCAGTGGCGGAACCAAACATTGCTCTCGGGTCTTCCCCCGACCTTTCGCCGATCCCACAAATACGAGAAACATATGTGATCTAGAACGCACTTCAGACATACCGTATTGGCAGAATGTATTCTCTTAGATTCAAGTTGTATAAAAAAAAGACTTTTTACTTATTCATTCTGCAAGTGTAGCAGCGTGCTTTGCTTCCACGAGACTGGTCTAAACTAGCTGCTCACGTATAAGACTTACTCAAAGTTTGGTGAAATTCAGTGATATCAGTACGAACGGACAGATTACAGAAGAACGATCAGAAAACATAATGTTACCTCGATGCTTTCATTACTCATGTGTTGCCTCAAATATTTCAAAATTTAAAAAAAAACTGACAAATAGAGGAAAAACGGAAATGAGATTTGTGTAGAATTATAGAGTCACGTCGTCTCGGAAAACACAGACAATAGGCCTATTTAAGCATTTTAAGCATTTCGTCAGTTCATTCGGCCATTTTATTTTAAGGGTTAGTAGCTGGTAACAACTGCAGTGACCACTCGATCCTGATGCGACGTCTCTACGGGTTTTTGTCCTCGCGTCTTCTTCAAGTTCACTTGTAGACACTCCCCTAACACGTTCAGTTTTTTGGCGTTGTCGATCCGCTGTCTTTAAGTTTTTTTAGACTGTCCTTGATGTTGTTTGCAACACTAGTCTAACAGTCCTGAGTGCGTTTTAACCAGGGCTTGCTATTGGAAAATGAGAGACGATTGAAAAATCGATCGCACCGCACAGGGAAAGCGATGGATGTAGGAAATCGATTATGACGGGGGTAGAGCATTACTGCAGAGTGTAAACGCTATGCTTAAGAGCGTTTATTTCCTCCTTAGCTTCAAAAAGCAACCTCCGCTTTAAGTCACTCCTCTCCTTCCTTTCTTTTCGCTTTCTTTCTTTTTTCCTCTCCTTCTCTTTGAGCTTGTTTTATTCTCTTTTCTCCAGTAGATTTAGCTATAGGGATCTACAACGTATGGGCGGAGCGTTAGCCGCAAATGCTTTTTAAGGAATTTTGGGCTTTTATAGGGCATCTCATGGCAACATATTAAATGAAAAAATTTTTAGTTTAGTTTTTGATTTGTTTCAAGAAGCATCCCGCTTTCACCCGTCAACGGA
>Ga0056128_1005892_pt1 | contig 15450 bp, 7 predicted proteins | sample WorMetLIZISLAND2_FD_71113 | JGI IMG/M metagenome (GOLD analysis project Ga0056128, IMG submission 71113) | Marine gutless worms symbiont microbial communities from Max Planck institute for Marine Microbiology, Germany - Olavius geniculatus... ...
AATCCAGGATTCCTTCCAGATCACCCCCAAAATTGAATCACTGGTAGTTTTTGCCATTCCCGACATTCCCAGAAAATTTCAGAAAGATCCGTCCATAACTTTTTGAGTTATCTTGCTGACTCACAGACAGACAGACAGACAGACAGACAAAGTCTGGCAAAAACATTACCTCTTTGGCGGAGGTAAATATATGAGTTGAGATATAAACCTTGTCTATGTAGAAGTCAACCTCGGAGGCCGACTGAAACTCGCCATCCAGTGCACTGGTTCCCTTAGTCCAGACCATGTTCCGCATCTTGTGCTGATCAGTCACCACATCAAATCAAACCAAACTGCCATCATATGAACAACCAACATCTATACTTATACAAATCTACTATAGGCACGCGACAGCCTACGTGCTCATACACATCAGAGTTTGACAGTAAGAATAACGTTTGGTGAACAAAATGTACAGATTTCATCAACTGATGTACGCTACGCTCAAAAAAGTGGAAGGTTAGCACAGCTTATGCTACTTTTGGCACTGTTAAACATGGACACGGCACACAACCTGCCAAGCGTTGCATAAACAATTCGTGAAAGTAGGAAACTTGGGCTTAATTGAAGTAACTTTTTAAAAACCTGATTAAAATAGAAGGCTATAACTCGATGCACAAAATCAAACTCTGTAGGCTATATGCTGTTGCCATTAGATAACCCTAAAAATGGCATTTGTAGCAGTTTTAGTTATGCACAGATCTTGACCTCGTACCCAAAAACTTAACACATTTATCTTTGTTCAAGACGCATAAATAACAAAATTTTGGCGAAAATCCATAAATGTATATCGCTGACATCATGCAAATGACATTGAAGATACAATGATAAAAAGCTGAAAGTGAATGGTGCCATATAGAGTTAAATATGTTAAATTAATTTAATTAAATAATGTATTTTTCCTCGGTGCCTAAAACAGAAGTGCCGGTGATAAAATTATATAACAAATAGCATCATCTATCTATACAAGTACACCGACCAATCACAAGCTTGTAGCAGGACTTCTTCAAAGGGGTGTTCTACTGCACTGCGGCGCATTAATACAACTCAGGGGCCTAAGAGCCCTGTAAGCTACCACAATAAAGTCCAGGGAAAGCCCCACATTTTTATGGATCAAAGCTCAAACACTGCATATGTGGAAGACAGTTTAAGCTATTTTCATGCAGTGTTTCCTGGTTCCAGTTGATGTGAGATAGACGAAGGGGTTAGATCAAACCCATCAAACCCCCCTTCGATGTGGTTTACACACTGCATAAAACAAGGTAGGCTAAATAACAGTGCCTCTGTATCTTCAAACTTCACGGCGCTATATAAATCTTGTATTATTATTATTATTATTAGCAGCAAAATACCTTGAAACACATCAGGTAAGTAATCAACTCATCTTCAGGCTACATTAAACACATACGACATTGCTTGTGCACAGGTACCACAGACATGCAAACATTTTACGTTGAAAGGTATTACAAATACAATATGCTACATTGCCATTTGCCACGATTTCATCACCAACACGTTCACCATAAATTTCCATATCTAAAACAACCTGAACAGTATGACTGTGCAACATCAGACTCAATTCAGAAATAAACACTACGGCATTTAGATCAAAAAGACACTCCTAGCGTATCTGCATAACTAGCATGGTGCCACAAGATAATGGTAAATGGGATCTGACAAAACTCTATGCAGATAATGCATCCAATTATAATCAAACAATAAAAGAAACAAACCAAGTCCATGAAAGATGCGAGCTTCGAGATGGGCAGTGTAGTATACAGCTTCAAGTAACTGCAAATACAAAGGTCAGTTACATCACATGTAGCATACACACAGCCAAAGTACTGCTGACAACGTACGCAAAAGTTGATGGTTAATAGTCCTCTAAAGGAATGCCAACAATAACAAGAAATTTGAGCTAATGCTCACGAGACGTGCAAAAGCCTACTGCAGTTCCGGTTCAGTGGTTTAGCTGAAAATTGAGGCGTTCACGCAAAGTTAATATGCAAATACCAAATTCTTTATCAGGATCGCATACCAGTAACGATAGTACAGTGGCGCCACCTTGTGAATGATACAGACTTGTGTTGCAGCCCGAAATCGCCAAAAAAATCAATAAAACCCCCTATTTTGGCGTTCAAGGTCATCCAAGGTCATTGAATTCGGCGTCAATCAAGAGCCAGCATACGACTTCCTATTAGTGATTAATAGTATCCTAGGCCCTATCTCGCACCGTTGCTGAGATACAGCGACTTATTGGCCAAAAATCGCAAATTTTGCCCACCCCCCGCTCATTTAGCACCCTCGTTCGGGGTGACCCCCCTCGAATTTATGGAAAAGCTTTATGGCTCCTGAAACTAGAGTCTCCCAGGCAGCCGACGGTGAAGATTTGCTGATCCTAGCTTGCACCGTTTTTGACTAATCCATCCGTGAGACAGACGAACGGATGGACAGACAGACAGAACTGCGATGGCTAAGATGCGCTGAAAGCAGTAGCTGCTTTCTCGAGCAAAAATATTCCTCTAAGCTCCATGTCAAACCACACTTTTACGACTGTCCAACAGAGTGAAATTTTGTCCTTCGAGTACATTTATACGACATGCATGAGCACTGAGCAAACAGCACTGATTATCGATAATTGATGCCTGGAGTGCATAAAATGCTATATTTTCACCACAAATTGTATACCTGATTAGAATTATGTCAACATTAAACATTTACTGACAATATTCCGCAGAACTTTTTATGCAGACATGTTGTTAAAAGGCAAAGACATTAACTATTCAGATTTACATTTTAACAACCACCTCGAACTAATAATCCAGCATGTTGAAAAAAAACAAATTGAGTACTGACAAACCTTCGAATAGTTGGTAGCAATTCCTGGTGAGATGCTTCTTTCAAGAACACTTTCAGCTGCTGCATATACGGCTCCTATACAATCATTCATCAATCAATATTCTGACACTAACGGATGTGTTGCAGTAAAAAGTTAAATATTTCAAAAGTCAAACTGTGACATGCAAAAACCTAAATACTAACTTAACTAAAGTAAAATTAACAATAACTGAACGAAAAGCTTATGACATAGCATCCATCTCCATGCACTACAAATATACAGTAAGCTAATAGCACCACGACTACTTATATTTTTTGCATTTTGGATTATTGCAGCAGAAATTTCTTCACAGAGTATGCATTTTCAACACCTATTGTTCACGTCATGTCTGTATTAATACATTTTTATTTCTGGAGTAGTGACAAATACAGTGTATTGTTCTGGCACTAAATTGACATTTTACTTATTTACATATGAAACCAACAGCATCAATGCATTGAAGTGTTACAAACACAGATAAGATAAACCATCAGCAGAAATTTTGAAGCCCAGAAAATGCCATGCCCACTCCGCATATGCACGATGAATATTTAATATATCTCGACATATAAGCATCCTTAATTTGGTTTGCACCAAAGTCCTAAAGTTACAGCTACATGATCCAAAAGTTCATGATATGCTATTTAAAAAAATAAAATAGCAAAAACAATCTGGTTTGCTAGTAGACGACAAAGATGTTCATGACATCACTGACGAGTCCTATTTATAGCTCATTGGATCATGTAGGTCGGTGGATCATACCACTTGAAATATTCACAATGAATATTTAATGAAATGGGCTTCAACTCGTTGCTAGGGCTGCCGCGGGTACCTGGGTAATAAACTAACCAGGTAATTTTTTACTACCCGGGTACCCGCATAGACTATTTAATTTCATTTATTTTTAATTAATATCAAATACTCCAATTATTTTACTAGCATTAGTTTTACATTTTTGAATAATTTTGTTGTTTCGTTTGATGTTGTAACTTTTAAGTTTCGGATTTTCAATTGGTGTGCTGTCCCATCTCTAAATATTTGAGGACTCATGGTCCTGATTAGGCCTACACACAGTTTATTTCGCATAAAATGCAGCAAACATACAAAGAAACACAGAGAAACAGAAAAACAAAACAACAGAAAACACCTTAAACGCAACGGATAGCTCGGAATAAAACTCCAAAATCACCGTCACAACTCAAAAGTTAGTTTACGAATAAACTTCAAACGTCTCTCGTAAATCATAGTGTCACTTTCCTGTTTTAGCTTATGCAAAATTTATTTCTTTTGTTTAACTGAGCAGTTGTGCAATAATGAAGCCATTTTAGCAGCATTTAGTTTTATGCTTGATATTTGCATCAGTAGCTGAAGATTAAATGAAAAAGTTAGAATAGGCCTATACCTCGCCCCTGTACAACAGTGTCATACTCATTGACTTATTTTCTACTCGACGGGTACCCAGGTACCCGCTAAGCTACCCGGTCGGGTACCCAGGTAACGAATTACCCGATAATGGCAGCCCTACTCGTTGCATTAGAAGGTGAGTAAACAGTCTACTTATTTATTTTGTCTATGGTTACAAACAGTATACAAGTATCTCACAATATACCAGTGAGTTTCGAACTAGTATATTTTTCTTGCACAACATTGTGCTTGTTGAAAACATACAGCATAACAAAGTGTCTGCAGGAACTGAGTTCAGTGATGTACTTCTGACTTGCCTAATGCTAAATTAACAATCTGTTGGCAATCACCTTGTGATAGTTTTGTGAAAGAGGAACATCATAGTTTGGTGGCACCGGAGAAAGAAACTTTGGACAAGCGAACTGAAAGCTGGCTTCAAACTCCTGAAGATCCCTGCACGATCAGACACAACAAGCAACCGACTCAGTCAATCAGATAACTCGATATTCCACTAGCATTTCTTAATAATAACAAATTAAAAAATCTATGATGCACCACAAAAAACCTAGCCTAATTAATCACCAATATGCTGCAGTAATTGCACGTTTAAAGTTAAGGCAATAAAATATAATCAATAAAATCATCCAATTTTATTGGCCAATAAAATTGTGTTTACCTACAAATGGGAACGATCTAAATACAAGTCATTTTAATTATTTATTTAACTAATCATTATTGTACTCAGTCATTCTAAATATACATTTTAGTTCCTTAAATGCTAAAAAATAATGCAGACATAATCTTCACAATCGATCACAGTGTATTCGTGATGCCAATCTTATATGAAGTAATGAATGACTAAATCTGCCACATAACATTGTTCACCGATTTTGTATACCGGTACCAATATTATCAGTCAGCTTAACCACACTCATGTTGACAAAAATTGACTGATTTTATTGACTGAATAATGGGCATCTAACTAAAAGTTCCTTTTATGCCATACCGAGTTATACAACTTATTACAGTTAAGTGAATGCTATAACAGACAAAAAATAATAAAACGGACCCTTTTTGCATCTTGAGCATCCTGTCAGCGTATTTCTCACGCAGATGAGAATAAATTGTCTCATCAATGCAGATCGGATGCAGAACGAGGCAGATGGCCAGCAATGTGAACATCTGATCATTCTGCTTGTTGATCTGCTCATAAAGCAACACCACACCAACATGTTCGTTTATGCTTATATGAAAATGTTGATAAAAGCTAACTTGCATTGGTACAGTAAGATAGTTAGTAACCAAACTAAGAAATATATAACAATTATTTCTGATACAACATCAGCACTTGTTCAGTTTGCTGTGTGTTTTATCAGTGTTTTAATTTTAATGACACTTCCAGATTTTATGTTAACTATTAGCAGTTATAGTAACAAACTGTCAGATTAAAAGATTGGATAATTAATCAAATGCCCTCAGTCACTAACTAATCCATTACTTACACTAAAATGCATTTAACAATTTACTATGGAATGTTAAAATAAAAATTTTTTCAATGTTAAAAAACCAGACAGTTTGATGTCTGGTGCAATTAAATTACGACAAAAAAGCATCTTCATATAGCACAGACAGGGATTAATAAGCTGACTACTTCACTGAACAATGTACAGCAAAAGTTTTTAAATCCAAAACAAAAAAAAGTGTCACCTGATCATAAAGGTACGTGCGGCTCTGGAAGTGCTGCTTTGTGCGCTGAATAAAAAGCAGAATGTTTGACAGTGTTCGTATCGCATCCTGGTAACGCCTCACCATCATGTACGCAAAGCCAACATAGTAGCACGTAGTCACGTGACATGCGGGAACTTGAGTGTTCATCGGCTGCAATGCAAGATCCAGCGAAAACCTGCTAAGTATGTAAAAGTAAATTAAAGTCCCTCAAAAGCCATAAGGCCGTAGAACCACACTGATCTCTGTTTCCTTAGCCCTCAGCCAGACACCAGTTTACACTGCGAGACCACGGATACGAGACCAGTGCATCTCTGTACAGAGTTTGTCTCTTTACATCCCAGTTTCTGCCGGTACTCACTGTGCCTCCCCCAGAGGGATGGCCAGGCTGAGTTGACATAGATGGCTGGTTACATATAGAGATGGCTTACCCACCTGCTGACGGATAATCATCCACTCTAATACTAACCAAACCCGGTGTTTATTAACTTTGTTGATGTGACCGACCAAGCCGAACCAACACCTAAGTACAGCTGACGTTACAACTAACAGTCTACCAATGGCACTTTTTTCTCTTTGTTCAATGTCACAGCAATGAAAGCAACAACAATGACACAGAGGGGGTCTTTATGCAATGCATCAGCATGTTTGGCCAAACAGGACCTCAACAAGCCAGAGAATGTCAGACAACAGTGTGACATATTCTGAGTGATCAATGGGAATGTCAGGTCAGGTCAGGTAGTCGCGTAGTCGTGAGACCGTAGCATCGCGCTTCCACCGTGACCGCGCTTAATAGCCAGCTTCCATTGATCAGCAGGTGGCCGGTTGTTGTCTCTTCATAGTTGGTCTATCTACCTGCCACGTGGACGACAGGGACGACGTTTCCATGAAGGGTCAGGGAGGCGTCCCTGAGACAATCTGACGCAACTGTAGAGTGCCTTGTGGGCTGGAACTTCGTCGCCAAACCTCGCTAGATGTCCGAAGATGGCTGAGCGACGGCAACAGATGGTGGTCGATAGGGGAGGGAGACCGGTGCGAGCGGCAATCTCTTCGTTCCGCACGAATTGATGCCATGATATGCCTAGGATGCGACGCTGGCATTTCATGTCGAATGCATCTAGTTACTGGGACTGGGAATGTGGGCCTCTAAAATGTCAAAGCGGCAATTAAGTCACAGATGACGTGCATCGATTGGAGTGACAAGACGACTGCTGCTAGCAACCGTGCCAACTGCACACATAATTGTTGACCAGTATGTTCTGCATGAAAATGGAGGAATTGAATCTAAGTAAGTAATCTAATGCCTTATGAGTTTAGTGGTTATAGCCTCAACCTAAAAATTTATTCAAAGACAATGCAAGTTCTATTTGCTATCAATACCTTGCGGTTGACATTCATGTTGTCAATAACCCGCAGTGCCTGATGATAGTCTCCAAGCAGTGAGTGCAGCCGCAGCAGTCCGACCAAGCTGAAGTATCCAAGCATCTTGTACAGTCGGTGACTTCCAAACTCCCCGGCTACTGCCATGTGCTGGTTCTGATCACCTGTGACAGATTTATAGACAACTCAGACTAGGGATCCCAATTCCGGGATTGTTTTCTCAATCCTAGGACTTGGGATTCAGAAATTTATAATCCCCGAAACTACTAGGGACGTTCCAAAAATAAGTTACAAAACGGCGTCATTCTGTTAGCTTTCCAAATATGACAAATCCGAAATATAGGTTTTTGTAGGAAATTTTATTTTCGATATATGTATAGATGAGCAAAACCTGAAATGCGGCCTATTAGGATGGCCACATGATAATATCAGTGAACTTTATAATATAAAAATAGTATGATAAAATGTAAGAATAATATCGGCAACATGCCTGAAGTGGCATTGAAGACCTCCAGCTGCTGATCGATGTTCGACTTGTCAACGAACGAATGCAGCACATTCAGCACGGAGTGCACGTTCCACACCTGCAGCCACATGATCCACTTGAATATCTGAAGAAAAAAAATGTAAAGTCCTTAAACCCAAACCACACAACCTATGGGCCGGCAGCCGGCACTGATCTCCGTTTCCTTAGACCTCAACCAGACACGAGTATACACTGCAAGACCATGGATAATGTTGAATACGGTGCAATGTGCCTGTTCATGTCCCAGCCTTTGCACATACTCATTGTGCCTACCTGTTAAGAAATGGCCAAACTGAGTTGACCCCTGAGTGGCTGGTTACATACCAAGGTGGCTTACTCTTCTGCAGCCATCACCCATCTAAGTACTTACTGGCTTCAGCATCAATCGACCAACAACTTTATTGACTAAGCTAAACTGCCATGCAGACATTCATTAATTAAAACTATACAACAATATCACATAGCTGTACCCCATACTATTTCTGCACTCAAGTATTGCACAATATGCCATTATAAAAATGTGTAAATACATATTTTACGCACCTGTATAATTCACTTACCAATGACGAGAAAACTAATAGTTTCAAAGCATACCTTTGGATTCATCCGCAAGGCTTCCAGTTCGTCATCTTTCTTCTTCGCAACTTTGCACCGATACTGACTGAATGACTGAAACTAAAAGCACATATAGCAAGTGTTAGAACGTCACGTCAGGAAACAGTGGCATCGTCATGTCATGTCAAAGCAGGAAGGAGAACAATTTTAGCCTACTGGAAAACTTTCTTGTGAGAAAACAATTTATTTAAATAATACGATAAATTGAAGCTGAAAATCTATATTTTGGTGAAAGTTAGGAGCATTTAACTAAAATCTGAGTTCACATGATCTGTCAGCAGTCTGGCAGAAAAGTGCAACTTCAAGCCCACACCTTCTAGGCTTAATTTGCAGCCACTGCTTAAAAGCAGCTCAGAGCAGGTCAAAACTAGTCAATAACTTTCTTATTAATGAATCAAAATGTCACGTAGTACGTGGTTTTCAAAGCCGTTTGCTCCATTCTAAACTTAGAACTTTGAAGTAGTCAGCACACTACAAGTATGAGCATGATTGATGCATAAGGCTTTTTGGCTTTTTGGCCAGAGCACTGAGGTTCACATGGTTACACCAGTGTTAACAACTTATCATGGATCCGCTAAACCATAAGCCAGTACACAGCAGCACACACTACGCTGTGTCTTTAAAAAAACATCTCAAACATTTTCAATTGTAACTTGCAGTAGGATTATCAAATTTTAATAATTTTTGGTACGAATATTTCTGAGACAACATGCCATTAAATGAATGTTCAATTTCCCACCTCACCCAAAGTCTGTTTGACCTGAAGTAAACAGAACCAACAAAATATTGCTTTTTGCCCAATGCAGTATTATTGCTTAATCTAAATAATGCACAAAACATATTTTGTTAACTTGTTTGACACTGTGGTTGACATTTCATCCAACTGTTTCGTTTTTCAACTGCCTACAGCAAAATTGCTTGAACGGTGGACCATTGTGCGAACAGAGGCATGGAGACGCTTTCCGCATTCATTGTCAGCAGTATCGATAATGTTTTGCTTTAGACCAACCCAGACTTAACCAGTCACTTCTTGAATTCATAGACATTCCTGAACGTCATCACTGCTTTATGGCGATCAACCTTCGTAATCGACTGGCTGTTGGGGCCCATAGATCTTGATAGATGGAATTTGTTGAAGTTTTTTTTTCATTTATTTCAACACGTGACTTGCTTGGTCTGTTTTCCCCAAATAGTGTAGAAGCAGACGTTAGGTGAGGTGGGAACTTTAACAGCCATTCAATAGACAGTGGTGTCAGAAATATTTCAGCCAAAAATTAATCTGATAATGCTTTTTCAAGTTATGATCGATAATGTCGGGGATTTTTCAAGTTTTTGCGCATTTCAATGCATATTTCGCTTGGTCTGCATTCCCTTGGTAGCGCAGAAGCAAAAATTGGGCGAAGTGGGAAACTGAATGGTCATTTGTCAGGAATATTCACACCAGAAATTATTAAAATCTGATAATTTTTCTTGAAGTTACAATCGAAAATGTTGAGGATGTTTTTTTTGATAGCAACAAAAAACATTTTCTATCAGACACTTAGAAATGCAACAGAATTCAGTAGCTGTATTTTCAATAACAAAAACAAAAACACACATTGCCAAAAATAGAAACTAATGAATTCACCAAGAAAAATAAAAGCATAACGAAAATGAGAATCACACTAAATTCAGCAAGGATGTGTTACAGAAAAAAATCAAAGACGAAATTAATGCATTTACACGTAGAGAATTCACAGGAATACGAAGCTACCTGATAGATGAATTCGTCAATAATGTCCCACAACCACTGGTTTGGCAGCTCCAGCATCACAGGCTGCTCAGCACCTTATAACACACAAGAACCAATGTAATTTGGTAAAAAGTGGAATTGCTGATTGATGATGACAAGTGGTGAATCATAATTAAGCACTTGCAAATTTTGACTGGTGGTTTCACCCCCTCCCCAAATCGCCATTTCTGCAAACAATGAGGAAAACATCATGAAACACAATGTGTTGTCAAACCCACGAGTGTACGTGACAAACAAAACCAAAATTCATCAAACAGTTCAAACAGAAAATACAAGATTAAAAAGTATGTGAAAATGGCTATATAATCACTTGTGCTAAAGTGATTTCGCCTAAAAAACTTCCTTCAAAACAAGTCATAGATTAAAATAGTAGCTAACGAGCTATATAAATTCATCAAGTTACAAACTTTATCGACTAATTTTGTACTGAAAAATAAAGCTAGATTAGTTGTCAAAACATCAACAATTAATCGATAAAAGTTGTAATTTTAAATACGCATAAAAACAGTTCTGTTTTATGGATCTTACGGATACTGTTTTGCTGTGACCTTCATCTTGCCCCACAGTGCAGATATCAAATGCAAATTGCTTAAGCTTCTCCACAAATATATAAATGAAGTTGAAATTTAATCCGAATTTTAGCGGTCAAAATTCAAATTTGGAAAAAAAACAAATTTAACATCCCTAATTAAAATTGGTGTGATTACAAAACCTGGACTGACAAAACCTTGAAACAGTGATATAGGCTTAGATTTCGGAAATAAGGTTAAGGATAGAGTTAGGGTTAGAAATCAGCATTAAAAACAGGGTTAGGAACAGAGATAAGGTTTTGACAGAAAACCGTTTAAATTAACACAACTGTCACTCACTAAGAATGTAGTTGAAGATGCTGCAGTAATTGTAGTAGCTCTCAAAGCGTTGATCAATAGATGGACCTCCCTGATAAACCAAAAAATACAAGCATTTAATAAGACTAATTTCAAAAACTGTATTAATAATACCCCAAGCCAACTATTGCAACACAATGCTTCAGTGCACATTATTAGCTGTTATTTCAAAAAAATAAAATGGGTCAACAGGGTGCATTGTAACCGTTGAGCCCGTAGGTGGATAAACCACTAAGTCCGTAACAAATGGCCAGTGTGACGCCAGACCTCTCAGCCACGGAACTCTTTGACTGGTACCAAATTATACTGCTAATTTCCATATGTATATGAATCAGCATTTTATGTATACTTTGTAGTACACAATCAATGTCAATTTCCACTGAGAAATGTTTGTTATTAATTGTAGTAATTAATCACTTACATGTAAACAAACTTAACCAATGCAGCATAATTTAGACCTACATTGGGGTGCATCAAATTCCCCCATGATTTTTTTTTTGAAGTTCTGAATTTTGATTCGGACCTACAACAGCAGTGTTCCACTTTATAAAAAAAAATCCTGGCAAATTTTCAGAAATTTCTATAGCCATTTACTGGGCCCACATGGAGCACGAAAATTTGAAATTCAGGATTTTTCACAAATATTTGCAAATACAACTTTCATTTGCTTTCGCATGCTTTATTCACACAATAGAAATACTAAACAGTCCAAAAGCTGCTAGAACATTTTAAAATGGCTATCTTGCTATGCTGTAAGCAAGACTTAAGTGTCACTCAGTAACTATTTACATGTTTAGTGAATGTTCGGTTGTTCACCATAATCAGTCATCATTATCAGCTTGACATCTGTGTTAAGTGTGTTTGCATACATTTGATTTTAAATGTGTACACTGAACAAACTGCAAAAGCCAGTTTCAGAATGCTTCTGTGATGCTTAGTCACATCAGGATTCAACACTCACTGTTCAGTCAGTTATCTTGACCAGTGTGGTTCTTGAACAGAAAGGATACTTCTTTCTAGGGGCAATTCACATATTGTATAATGCAAAAACTGTTATTTTTGACTATCTTCTTCCCCATATAACGTTGAGTAACAGAACTGCGAACCCCTCAAATTATATAACACTTGCTTAACAACTCTTCCCCCTTTGTGAACGTCATGAGATGTCGGAGCACAAGAACTAGCTAATGGAGCAGCGTAGTCATAATGCAAGTAAATCTGCGTAAATTCAGCATGAGAAAACTGAATACAGCAAAGCACATGACCATCAGCTTAAGGCAAATGCAGGATTTGTTTGCTCTATTAGTTAAACTACACAGTAAATGCACGGTAATAGTGTTTAGATACTACACCAAATCATAGTTGCCTAAGTGATGGTTTTTGTCATTATAACTAGTGTTGCTTATCTGAAATCCTGGTAAAATGAATCATCAGTCCAATCTTGCGAATCCTTTTTGCAAGAAACCTTCTGTTTTCCATTCACACCAAGGATGTCAGACAACAGAAGTTTTGTGTGTAAAGCAAGATGCAAGACCAGTGGAACTACGAAACACAGAAATGCTCCCAGCATGAAAAAAGAAAACTTTCATTCTAGAGTGCACCATCGAGCAAAAGCAAACACAGTCTTAAGAATTTCCTACAGTTGTATTTTGGTCGAACACTTCCAAAGCCATGTGGCAAATTTTCACCATTTTCGCTAACAGACCCCAGGTGTGTGTACAACACATTGTAGCAATGCCATATGTCTCCTGGTCAAGGTATGGCCATCTTTGCTGTATTCTCTTGAACATGGCAACTTCACGCCATACAGTTGCTCCACATAAACTGCTGAAAGCACTTGTAAGCATCAGTTCCACGATTTGATGACAGCAAGCCGCCCAATCAAGTTTCAGCTAAAGCTGGTAACGTCGTTGGTCGAGTCAACAAAGAAAATCCACACCGGGCCCAGTTAGTACTTAGATGGGTGACCTCCTTTGGACGAGTGCAGATAAACCATCTCAATATGTAACCAAATAACCAATTTCTCACAGTCACACAGGTAAGCATAATGTGTACCACTGAGAGCTTAGGACATAAACAGGCACACTGCATGTTGCACTAGCCCCATATCTGTGGTGGAACTGTGTAAGCTGTTGCATCTGGCTGAAACCCAAGAAACAAAATAGGACAGATTTAAACTGTCTTGTGGACCATTCTGGTAAGAACTGTGCATTAGTAAAAGACAGTAAAAGCCTTTTTCAGTCACAATGAAAATTACCAAAAACACCGGAAAACTTAGCATCAGAGCAAATTTCATGTCTCACGTCATATTTTGGCGATATTTTACACAGTACGTTCCTTTCATAAAAGAAACACATAAACCATAGAAATCATAGGGCCGTACATTATTTCTACTATGAGGGGGTTTGATGCACCCCAACCTACATCAATTTTATAAGACTCAAAGTCAGTTAATAAGAAAATAAATGCAGGTATAGAAGACCAATGCAAAACTGAATAACCTGAACTCGTGCATAAACATGACGATAGTACAACTCCTTGTACAGAATCAGGAACAGCTGGTCTCCATGAACAACTTTGGCCACAGTCTCAGCCTCGGGCCACGGACTGCTCTTGAAGAAACGATCGGTCAACTTGTTGAAACTAGCACACAGTAACGAGATATAACACGTACGCAATGTTTGCACAATATTCGGCAAAAAATGCAACGCTGACATCACGGCATATTTCTGCAAACCGAACAAGTTTCATCAATCAACAACCTCATTTGCAAAAGCACACCTCAAAGCCAAATTTCAAGGCTCACTTTGTTGCACACTTTCAGTGAAATTCTGTGGTGCTAAAATGTTACAGAATGCACTAAAACTTGACTTATACATACAGATGCAATCAATCTCTTACTGACACTGATACTGAAACTTCATCTGACTACCACTCAAATTTTTTTTACATCACTGTATAGAAACATTTGTTACATCTCATTGTATTTCATCTGGTTTTAACACAATCTGTGTGCTTTGCATTCAAACAGCTAGAAATGTCATTTCAGCAAAGCATTGGGGGGGGGGTCTCAGTAATCTTTGGGGTGTCTCTGTCTCAGTATTGTTCTTGCAGCAGTAACACTGTTTTAAAAGTAGATTTACATAAACAAATTATAATCTTGAATCCTTGGGCGGTCCGTAGACCCCAGCCCACTCATAAATGACGCTCCTGCAGACAGCACAATTTTATTAAACAAATAAAGCACTATAACATAATCACCTGTAAAGAGTATTGTATAATGAACATCACACTGCTACTTTATATTACACAATGCATTAGACTTTAAAAACTCAGTCATGACTTTCACCACACCTCTAGTACGTTGAAGTACTGCAAATTATACAACTAAAGCGAGAAATAAAAAGTCCAAAAATCTGTAAGGGAAACAAACAAGTTACCCATTTTCATAAGCATTCTGAATCTCATACAGATTCTGGTCGGCGATGCTCTTTTGAAAATACAGCAGAAAGTTCTTTATGACTTCGGGAATGATGTAGTTTTTCTGTGGTCGGTCATAATCCATGTCCGGATGCATCCGCAAGTCAACTTCATGAATAAATACATAAAAGTTGTTCAGTTTAAAATCAAACATAAAATATTCAGCATCAATATTTACAATGACATTCAATAAAACAGTGATTGTAAATAGAAGGTAATAAACTGATTTATGAGAAATCATCAGTAGTGTACAGAAAATAAAAATGCAAAAATCAGCAATTAATTGCTGTGCAAAATTCTAATTTAATTTAAATAATATAACTGGAGGAATTTATAAATGAATGAATGCATGTTTATGAGTGTTGCAACCAAAAGGCTGGACTATGACAATACATACATAAAAACATTATACACAATACAATAGTAAGAAAGTGTTACATAAAATCAGTAATGCACACTACAGTTTATTGGTCCTGTAACATGGAGCAACAAAAATGTAAATATCAACTAGTGACTTAAGTTTACAAGTCTGTCTCAAAATATTTTTACATGTAGCCTATGTATGTAATGCACAGAACTTCGTATAGCATCATCATGCCCAAGTAGGGCTGCCGCGAGTACCCGGGTAATAAACTACCCGGGTAATTTTTTACTACCCGGGTACCCGCATAGACTATTTAATTTAATTTATTTTTAATTAATATTAAATATTCCATTTATTTTA
>Ga0056128_1005897_pt1 | contig 15445 bp, 9 predicted proteins | sample WorMetLIZISLAND2_FD_71113 | JGI IMG/M metagenome (GOLD analysis project Ga0056128, IMG submission 71113) | Marine gutless worms symbiont microbial communities from Max Planck institute for Marine Microbiology, Germany - Olavius geniculatus... ...
GTAGTAGTAGTAGTAGCAGCAGCAGCAGCAGGTGTAGTAGTATTATGAAATGTATGGCAGTAACGCATGTGCTGTGCCTAGAGGTCGGTGACATAGCCATTGCTGTAATGTATCTATTCAGTGACTCTGCTGCTGTTGTTCACCATGTAGCAGTAATAGTAGTAGCAGCGTGTGTAGTAGTAGTATGGAGTGCAGTAGTAACTATTAACGTGGAGTTTAGTAATAACACGGTTCTCAGTCTGTGTACAGAGATGAATAACGTGGTGAGTGCTGTAATGCATCTGTTAGGTGACTCATCTGTTGTTATCCACTGTGTAGTAGCAATAGTGGTGGTGGTACTAATAGCAGCAGGTGCAGTAGTAGTAGCACGGAGTGTAGTAGTAACTGGTGTGTGTGTTTCTCTGTACAGAGGTAGGTGATGTTGCCGATGCTGTAATGTATCTACTCAGTGATTCGGCTGCTATGATCAATGGCTCCACGCTGCCTGTAGACGGCGGGTTTCTCATCAGCTTCTGATTATAACTATGAAACTACTACTGCTACTACTAAAACAGCAACAACTACTACTATTACACTCTGTCTGTGCACAGATGGAGGATTTTTTGTCAGCTTCTGATTACAACAGCATAATTATTATTGTCAGCTGAATACTTTTTGTATTTGTTTTTGTCAGTATTTACTGTAGCTAAACAGCTTTGCATTTATGCTCTTCAGGGTAGCGCAAAAACGGTAGAACATGTAGTTCACTTAGACTACTGTGCAATTGCGTTTTCGGAAGTGATTGACAGGTTGGTAGCCTTGTTCGTTTGTAGCAAGGAGCAGTCATAGTGAACAGTTTTTTTCGATTATTTGTATAAAATTTTCTATGTGTGTGTGGTACAGTATACACGGTATAATGATGGAAAGTGAATATTCTTTGTTTTTGCACCATTTATTTATGTTGTTACTTTTTGTTATATTATGGCATGAAGTGGCCTCGTGTGCTGATATGCCGTTAAGAAGCTCACTTGTGGACACTGTGGTGAAAGATAAGAGGGCGACGTTTGTAGGTCATGAATTAAGAATGTGCGTTGTATTGCATCACATGCTGAACAGGCTCATTCCGCTCTTCCTGCATAATTTAACAGGGTGGGCCAAAAAACGTGCCACTTTACTTTTGTCCATATCTTCGCCACTTATTGACCGATTTTCAAAATTTTCTCACTGGCACACTCGGCAGACAGTTTGTGGTAATGTGTTTATTATAGATCCCTCCACACCATAAATGCGTCTCTACACTACCTTGTGAAATATCAATGAAATATGCATACATAACGATAATAACAAACAAACATTTTGGTAAAATTGAAAAAAACACTTCAGAACAACATTGCAATGAATGGTCTGTATGACACTAAACTATGTGGGTCTAACACAGTCTAGTAATCATTCACAGTGATCATTCACAGATCATTCATCGCAATGTTGGTCTGAAGTATTTTTTCATTTACATAATTTTTTGTTATTATTTTTAGTTTTTTGTTTACATTTGTATTTCACAAGGTAGTGTAGAAAAGCATTTACCGTGTGGTGGGATATGTAATAATGACATTATTGCAAATTGTCTGATTGTCTGCAGAGTGTGCCAGTGAAAGAATTTTGAAAATTGGTCAATCATCGGCGAAGATATTGACAAAAGTAAAGTGCCACGTTTTTCTGTTTGGCCTACAGTGTAGTGTTTAAGGCTGTGATATGGCGACAACATAGAATATGGTTGAAACATTGAATAGATGCAGAGCCGGCGGAAGGGCTGCCCGTATTCCCCGGCCGGGGGCGGGTGCGCACGTATCGTCAGGGGCTCATGCTAGGTATGAAAAAAATTTCTATTTAAAAAAAATTTATTCAAAATATAAAATGAATAAACATGTGGAAAGTTTACCCAAAATAGACAAGTTTATTATTTCATTAATGTATAGTAATCTGTGAGGTATTGCGACCTATTAGACTTCATTTTTGCAAAGACAACACAATTAAATTGTATCTGATTTTTTGTGTTTTGTTTTTTTAAAGTGGGCAAAATTGCGGCTTTCATCCCCATCCAAAAGCTAAAAGTGTTTCAGTTTCGGAGCGACTTCGCCCCCTGACCCACTCTGCCCCTCGTCAGGGGGTCAGGGAGGGCGATAACCCCAGACCCCCATTATTATATGGGCCTCACACTTGTATTTGGGACCTCCAACTGTTTGACGCCGGCACTGAATAGATGGATTTTAAGCATGATAGATTTGTTGAGTTTCAAGTTTAAACGCTTTCAAAACGACAAGAAATAACACTGATTTTTTTCGTAAAATACACCGTGCCTCAATAAAAACATGCCACTTTTATTTTTGAATAACTCCACGAAACATTAGCTGTCATTGATAATTTTTGGCACGGAACAGCACGAAGAAATTTGACGTAAATGACTGTAGTTTATCCCACTACCATACCCAAATACTGTTGCTACACTACCTTGTGAAATTCAGAAGTCGTATTTTGGCCCTTTCGAGTACTTAAAAATTACATTTTTCGACACTGCAATTTTTCCGTGCCATTTTCTGCTACTTGCGTGTCAATCCATTTTTTTCAACATGTTTTTATTTTCATTCTTCTATTTCAATCTATCCGTTTTTCGTCTGGGAAAAATACCCAGCTGTCGGCTCGGCGTTAGTTTCACTTTCGTTTTTGGGTTGCGATAATCTCGCAGCACGCCTAGCGGTGTTGTAGCGTCTCAGTCAGTAGCGATACTTGGCCTATAGGCCTAGCTTTCACTTTTGCGGAAACCAGCGTTGTAGCTGTCAGCTCACGGCTTGTCGCCAGGTGCTATATTTTGCATAGGTGTTGTTGCCTAAGTGCTTTTTTCTAGAAAAACAAACTATAGGCCTATAGATTTGTCGTGGCTATATGCAGGCAGGCAGCCTAGTTGGGCTATTTAGTCATCGCTAGTTGAGAATCGTCAGATATGCCTACATCTATATAGATCCAGGGCAGTCCTGATGCGTGATGCCACTGGAAGATTCTGCGGTATGTTTTGTCTAGCTCAGATTACGAAACTGTGTTCTGTAGAAAGACGTTTTCTGCCTCGCTTTGTTTGTGCTTGAAGTAACCACTTCATTGTTTTTGTAGCAAAACCTGATTTCACCAGAGATATTATAAACCCTGAGGTCCGTTTACCGTTTAGCCACAATACATGTGTTACAGAAGTGATATGTCACCGGAATGATGACGAACGTTGGCTGCTAAATTCTATGGGATATATGCAACAGCCTACGATTACGTTAGTAGGCCTATACGTTAGGACAAAAAGTCTAGCTGTCGCTAGGGTGCGCCGACCGTACCGCTTATATTCGAAAGCCAGCGTTCGATTTCCGGTCGCACAAAGAAAGCGCCACTCGCTGGATCTAATACGGTAATTTGGCGTACGTGTGTTTTGGCTGCAGGCAGAAACTATTACACATTTCGGTCAATCCGCTGCAGATAGAGACATGTTTGACAGCCTATATCTAACGGTACCATCGCCGACCTCCTAGGACGTACCGTTTAGCCACAGTACCGCACCATTGGCAAAACAGAGTGCGTAATAACCCTTCAAGGTCATTCAAGGTCGATGATTTTCGTGTCATCTAAAAGGACTTATGCGACTTCCTATCAGTGATCAATAGCAATCTTGGTTCTGTCTCTCACCGTTTGTCAGATACGGCGACTTATCGGTTAAAAAACGCACATTTTTTCTACCCCAGCATTGTTAAATCTCAAATTTGAAAATGTTCCTTTGCACTATGTCATTGAAATGTGCCTTTGAAGAGCTGTGACATCGGGCTAATGAATCGTGCAATAAGTTGTCCGGTAAGACCTACCTTTTAGCCACAATACATGCGTTAAAAACAGACATTCGACAGATAGGAATATTGTACAAAAAGCTCGACCTTTAAGGTCGACCAAAAAATTTTAAAAACGCATTTTTATTCAAAAGGTTTTTTAAAACTTTTGTAAGTCTAAACAATGAATAAGAACATGAACTCTCTCAAATTTTTGTCATCATATACGTTGCACAAGTAACTAAATTTGAATACAAACTTCGTGAGAGGGTTTTATGTTACTATTAAGATTAGTTTTTAAACAAATAATTTAAATCACCGTCATTTAATTTTTACGATGACCATTTGACCTTTGTTTCGAATAAAAGACATTAAAATATTTTTAAAAACGTTAGTGTTTTTTGAACCAATATAATTTTTGTTGACTTTTTATAACCATTCGTTACACGTAAAATCTGTAGTAAATCTGTAGTTTGTTAACCATTTGCTCTGCTAGTTTGCGAAAAGGCAAGCATACGATCGTCAGCTTCGATGGCGACGAGCGCACAAGAGCGCGACGAATTTCCACACCCGCCTGCATGTAACTGCATTAGAACGTGAGTCCGCAATCTACAAGTCCGTTTGTATCGTATTAGCCATTTCTATCGATGTTCAATCTTGTTTTAACGGTAAACGACTTTTTTAAAAGAAAGAAAAATGTAGCGCTTTAGGCTAGCCTATATAGGCCTATTACGGAAAAAGACACTTAGGCTTAATGGGCCTATTTCAAAATGAATGCCCAAAGACTGGATTGCAACGATATTATACGACCTATCATTGTACACTGCGCCTCGAAGAACATTCCGGACATTTTCGATTTTTACTTGAATAAAAATTATCAGATTCTCAATTTTTGGCGTGGATATTTCTGACACAACTTGTCATTAATGGCAGTTCACTTTTTTATCTCACCCAATGTGTGCTTCTGCACTACCTCGGGAAAGAAAACCAAGCGAAATATGCGTTGAAATATGCAAAAAAAACGTCAAAAAACATCCCCAACATTATTGATCGTAACTTGAAACATAATAACGTATTTCAATAATTTTTGGCACATATTTTTGACACAACTGGCTATTAAATGACTGTTTAAGTTTCCACCTCACCCAATGTCTGTTTCGTACTACCTGAGGAAATCGGACCAAACAAAATATGCGTTGAAATGATAAAAACGTCGATAAATTCCGTCTATCCTAATCTGTCGCCCCCAAGAGCCAGTCGATTACCAGATTTGACTGTTCTGCAGCAGTATGTCTACCATGTGACGTTAAGGAATGTTTATGAATTCGAGAAGCGACTCAGTAAAGTCTGGATTAGTCTGGAGCATAACATTATCGATACTGCTGTCGATACTGCTGCTTGTGATTGCACAATTGGCCAACATTTTAATCAGTTTTATTGCAGGCAGCTGAAAAACGAAACAATTGGACAAAGTGTTAGCCATAGTGTCAAAAATGTAAAAAAATGTGTTTTTGTGCGTTATTTACATTAAGTAATAATACCAGCTCAGGTTAAAACGCAATATTTTGTTGGTTTTGATTTCCCCAAGTAGTGCAAAAAATACGATGGCTGAGGAGGGAAACTACATAATGATTAATTATTAAAATCCGATAACCCTTCTTTAAGTTACTATCAAAAATGTTCGGGATGTTTTTTGAAGCGCAGTGTATATCCGGAGGTGAACTACAAAAACACGAAATTGGTTTTCGAAAAACTATTTAGATAATATTTATCGCAGATGTTAATTTCTCATCTGTTCGTATTTGCATAATATTAACAGCGTTTTTATAAATGTCTGCTATGATCGAGGTTGTTCCCGAAACTGTCCGATTATTTGATTAGCAAAGCATGCACGTTTCATTTTGCTATATGGCACTTACAGGGTGGTCCAAAAATTGCACATTTTTCATATGTTAATAACTTTATTAAATATTAATTAATTTTCAAAATGTGTTTACCGTCGGAATTAGGAGGAAATTTGTCGTAACACTATCGTTAAAGATTTCACCTAATCTCAATTGTGTCGCTGCATTACCTAGTGAAATATTAGTATCTTAAAAGTAACAATTGAAAACAAAGATATACCTGTAACAAACCATTGCAAGAAATTAACAACAACTGTTTATTGTCTTATTATTAATGTCAAAAATAACTGTCACGTCTGGCGTTTTTCACATCAAATGTTCAATGTGTCCGCCTTGCTGCTAGACGACGCACTCAAGCCGACGACGCCACTGGCCAATAACGCGATCAACCAAACGCTGCGGTAGTTTGCTCCACTCAGTGACGATCGCCTGCTTCAGCTGGTTGATTGTCGTGAATTGTCGACGTTATAGATCATCTTGGTCAGTGTCGTCGCCGTCTTGAGTGCGATGTCTGATATTTTACAAGGTAGTGTAGTGCCGCGTATGAGGAGGTGTGGTCGGATTTTTACTGATATTGTTACTACAAATTGTTTCCTGATTTCGACAATAAATGAATTTTTTAATTTTTATTCGAAGAAGTTATTGGCGCATAAAAATTGTGCCATTTTGGCCCACCCTGTATACTTTTATGTATTTGTTGTGCAGCTACAAGAAACACAGGATCCCAAAGTGTGCAAATGCCCACAGCAGGCGGGCGCGGGTAACGCTGGTCATCAGGAAAGCTTGTCGCTGCCAGTAGAAATGTTGCATGCGCTGCAGGAAGAAGCAGTTCTAATGCTAGTGGGCCTAGTATGAATGCTAGCGCACGTAGAGGTCGCCGGGAGGCGTTGTCGGACGGCAGGATGGCTAAAGTCAAAACTTTTCGTTTGCTGTCAAAACCATCACTTAAAAACCAGCCACTTTTTTAATTTCTGTCTATAAAATCTATAAAATCAGTCTATAAAATCAGGCCCACAGTTCCAGGCCCACAGTAGCTTTCTCTAAACAATCAATAACAAGGACGTAGCAGAAAAAGGTGTTTTTTGGGAGGGGGCGGCTTACGGCTTCGACTTATGACATTTCGGGTCTCAAGTCCCAAAAAACCCTATTCGCCCAAAAGGTGGGAAATCTATAAAATCTACAGCCGTAAAAGCCGTAAGCCGCCCCTCCCAAAAAACACCTTTTTCTGCTACGTCCTTGTTATTGATTGTTTAGAGAAAGCTACTGTGGGCCTGGAACTGTGGGCCTGATTTTATAGACTGATTTTATAAACTGTGGGCCTGATCAATGTTCGTCTACGGATGGATCGCGTCAAAGTTCTGTTGGATGTTTCTCGTGCATCGGCAGACGTCTGACAAAAACCGCGCACACGTTTGCGTGTTGCCAGCAACCGTTGGTAATCAACGAAAAACTCGATTCGACGCGAAAATCTTTACCTTACGTTGAAGACGTTCGCGACCACGTCATAGAGCGCGGCTATATTCCACGCGTTGTTTTACAGTCCAACGACAAGTCTGCAACGTCAGACGTCGTTGGAAAAAGTGACTACGATGCCAAGAAATGCGGTATGTTTTTCTCTTTCTTTTTCCTTTTCTTTCGTCATCAAGAAAATAATGATAAAGCTGCTATTAAACGTCTCTACTTGGCTCTGCCATTCGGTATAGCCATTGCTTCTTCAAAATGTAGGCCTATTTTTCTTGTTGTCCAAGACTTTCTTTCAGGGGCCTATTTACAGCATTACTCGGACACTGACAGAAATAAATGAATAGGCCCATTTCCCACCTTTTGGGCGAATAGGGTCTTTTGGGACTTGAGACCCGAAATGTCATAAGTCGAAGCCGTAAGCCGCCCCCTCCCAAAAAACACCTTTCTCTGCTACGTCCTTGTTATTGATTGTTTAGAGAGAAAGCTACATGTAAGTTGACCGAGACATTCGTGTAGGCATCTACACCTGAGCTTCCAGAGCAAGTTCTAACATTTGTAATCAGATTTTATATACAGAAATTTAGAAAAGTGGCTGGTTTTTAAGTGATGGTTTTGACAGCAAACGAATGATTTGTTAGTTAGTGATGCCTTAATTGCGAAATTAAACCGGCCATCAAAACATAATGCATGCATCACTTAGCTGAGCCGACTGATGTAAGATGATGTAAGTGATCATAGCGCGGTGCTATGGTTTCAGGTCGACCGAAAGGCAACGAAGAGTCGAAGAAAAGTGACAGAGACACGTTGAACGTTGATGGAACTGAGCGATGCGATTACTATTCAGCTGCAGTATCAACTGTTCATCAACGCAGTACACAGTGTCTGCCAGTGACTGACAGTGACTGCAGAGTCAAACCGTCACACGTTGACAGTCATCATTTACGAATCTTTACAGAGAGCTTCGAGCCACGACCGTTGCCAGAGCTAACAACCGACGGTGTCCAATCGTCGCTAAGACCTAAACAGACGACGTTTTCAAACCACCAATCGCCAATGCCGGATGGCCGCAGTTATGTCGCACACAGCCAATCTCTAGGTGCCCTTGTAATTAACGAACCTGACTTCAGACTAGCACCAGCAACAGTAGCAGCAGCAGCGCCCACACCGCATCTGATGGTAATGTCATTGTCATATTAACACTATTATGCGGCCGTCATAATTCGTCGCATTACGTATCTTGCCCGTCTGCTCGTCCATCTGTCCAATAAAGACTCCTAACTCGAATACAAAAAACGTAGAAAACCAGATTTAATCCTAGCGTTTTCCTCGGCAGGAATCATTGGTGTGCCAATTTTTACTTTAGACGGTCGAACATCAAAGTCACCAAACGTCAAACACTTGCAAAATAATGACGCATTGCAATTGCCTCTCGTCTTTGCCCCGCCCCCTTACCGGGCCACGACGCCATTGCTTGGAGGCTAGATTGCTGTCTAGCTTTATTTTTAAGTGTAGCTGTTCTCCTAGAATTCACCAGACGGAAGCAATTGTGTGCGTTTGTGATGTGCATGGTTTCAGAGTCGGCTTCCGGTCGGTTTGGTCAATCTCGGCAACACGTGCTACTTCAACGCTGTCATGCAGGTCTCTCAGAGTACGATGATACGCTACATCGTGTCTCGATAAAAAACGTGCCAATATTATCTTTGAATAACTCCGTAAAACACTGGTCGATTTTTAAAAATAATTTTTGGCATTTTGCAACATCAGGAAGAAATTGGACGTTAATACTATAGTTTAGCCCACCTCACCTCATAACTGTCTCTACACTACCTTGTGAAATGCAGAAGTCGTAGTTTGGCCGTTTGTAACAATACATTCATACTGGGGAGCACATGCGTCGGCTCAGAAAATCGCCGTAACCAAAAAATCATTGAAAATTTGTCACATATTTAACAATAATCGTATTTGTTTTAAGATCGTACGTCGACGAACTGAAATGGCGCATCAACAGCGAGCGAGTCGCTTTGGGTCGCGCGTTATTGAACGTGTTGTTGGCGAGTCTCGTCAACGTCCACCGCTTGCGTTTGTGCTGGAGAAGGACATTTTGAGCACATGCAGTAATAAAAATAATGTGATGTCACACGTAAGACTTTCTGAGAGATAATAACTGTTATTTGTGTTTTTCGCTATGCAGTTATTATTTCTGAGCCGACGCTGCACTACTCAGTATGAATTTATTGTTGTAAACGGCCAAACTACGACTTCTGAATTTTACAAGATAATGTAGCAACAGCATTAAGGTAAGGTGAATTAGACTATAACCATTTAAGTCAAGTTTTTATGATGTTGTGTGCCAAAAATTATCCGAATCGACCAATGTTTCACAGAGTTATTCAAAAAATAAAACGGCGCGTTTTTATTGAGATACGGTGTATATACTAACGCATTAGATAAGTTAATATGTTTATTTCACCACGATGGTAGAACTGTCACGTTTCGTTCTAATTTGCCATATGCTGTGTATGCTGTTATGCTCTCGATAGTTCGGGAAGGCCTTATGTTTTACTGCTGTTTCATCTTTTTTTCGACGCGAGATCTCCGAGGTCCCTCGGCCGATCGCCGCGAAATTTTGCCACATGATCAAAAGCATGTTCAGTTTTATAATCCTTGTTTTAAAATTTAGGGGTTTGCTCCCCCCCCCCAAAAAAATAGGGGGACAAAAACATGCTAAATGTGGCCCGATTTCTGACCCCTTCTTACTTTGAGCGCAAATATCACTGGTTCGAGGGGAATTTCAACATTTCAATTTCCAAACTTTTCTTCAATTGGACTTACGCACCGGGCGGCCTCGCATTGGGCTCTGTCCCATTTTTTTGAGTTTTGTTACACACTGTGCACTTTTCTGCAGCTAAAATTGTTTAACTAACGATCGCATTTGGAACAATCATCGTTTATTTATTCTAATTAATAAAAAACACATAACCGACGTACATGTAGGCCTACGTGCAGGACGATACAATGTGAAGCTATATCAACTATTGACAATACATCTCGTTCGTTCGTTGTTGTAATTTTTGCTTTGCAGAATGTCAGTCAGACGTTTTTGCTCGAGACTCTTTTGCGAGAACAAGAGAATCGTCCGGTAAGTGTTGCTTAAACGAAATCATTCTTTGCAGAAACGTTATTTGCTCAGAAACGTTTAGCTCAGCCGCGAGGCATTAAAGGTCCGATATTAGCATCACAATCTGCTGTCGATTATAACTTTTGCGCATTGCGCCGTAAAGTCTGAAAATATCAATTAGGCCGAGGAAACCTAAGTTTTGGAAACAACATTCATTTTAAGTTTTTGACTTTAGAAAGTTTTTTTGTGTTTTAGTGTACAAAGAAAACCGAACACAAAATTACGCACGCATGAAGAACATTTAATAAACATCATTTTTGTCACATCGTATTTTGCAAATTATAGCAAAATTTAGTAACTCAGTTAAAACATGAAGTTTAGTATGATCTGTAATTGAAATTGCACAATGCATACAAACCTAAAAACTTTTCATTTAGAACTTTTAATGTTTTGTAAGCCTTCAAATCTGAAAAGCTTTGTTTTTAAAACTGATTTTCCAGACGTGTCAAATACTGTTGCAGACGTACGGCAGAATAACGGAAAATCTCATTAATTACTTCGACAGTTTGTCCAAGTTACCAATGGGAAAATCTGCAGGCCACTCGGAATCGCATAATTCATCCCGAGATCTTTGCTATCAACCAGATTGCGTGTATCCATGTGAACTGTTCAGCTCTGTTTGCTCGAGGTATGTCGTTGACTGATTTCGCGTTTGCATGTCACATACATATACGTACTGCTCTAATGCAATTTAAGAAACAGCCAGTTTGCACTAAATTTATACGAAGTTCGCTTAGTCAATTACTGAGGAGTACGGCCAGCTGAATCCGACGCACGGAATCAAGCAAAAACATTAACAAATGAACTAACAGATATAAGCAATCGCGTGAGCTTATTTAAAACCTGATATTAATTTTAAGGGGGTGGGGGTGATGTATGACTGAATGACTGCCTCGTCAGAAAAATTATCAACAAACTAGCAAAACGTTATACTAATTTTTTTGTTCACAGTATTTCTTTGTTGTCGCCAGGTGCACTGCAGAGTTGTGCACTAGGGACCTGCGTTTATGCATAAATGAACTTCTGACGTATCGAGTTATTAAGCCTACTGTTTACTTCGCCACCTGGCAATTAAACTAAAGACAGATGGAGAGAGTGAGAGAACTAATACGAGATCAGAAGAAGAAGATAAACGCCTTACCCTATGCGCAGAATATTCTACCAAGTATTATGCCTGCATTTTTACCAGCCTGTTTTTTGTCGTCGGCAGAATTACGCGCTTTTACGGAGGACGTCAGCAGGACAGCCACGAATTGCTGCGTCATTTGATGGACGGAATAAAAGAGGAAGAACTAGAAGAAAAATCACATCAGGTAACTGCTATACAATTACTGCAAGCTCTCATTATTTTAGTTTTTTTTCGTGCCAAACACTGTGTTATTAACAGGCAAGGAGTACGAACAGTTCGCGGCCTTCGACTAATATTTGGACTAATTATTTGGTTCAGCCTTTACGTCGCTGACTCTGAGACAAGATAAAAAAAATGTTATAGTGAAACACTATAAATTAGTAATTGTAGTTCATCAGACTAGTATACAAAGCACCGGTTTCAATTGTAGAACGCAATACGAAAAGACGGAGACATTAAGCTGCAAATGTTTTTTGTTCTAATAATGTAGTTGTTTTTATCGGTTAATGAATGACCGTTGCGCTTTGTAGAGTACGCAGTCGTCGGCACGGAACAACCCGGAATGTGGTAAGACCAGTTCACGTTTTTGATTCACCCTACCTTGCTATCTAGTACTCCACGTCGTTCTAAACAACAAGATAGACTTTACTGCATCTCGCAAAGTGGTATTATTTCGTTGATTTGTAACAGTCCAGTCTTAGCTCAACTTCCTGAATCACCAGTCATGGTAACAGTAATTATTAAATTAATTAATATGGCAAAAATATGCCACGAGCCTGCGGAAACGCGTCATTTTAGTTAGCAATACAAACAGATGACAGAATTTTTTTCTGCACATTTTGCAGCATATGTGGGATAGTGGACACTAATAGTGTGCGTATATTATAATAATAAAATAGATGTAAAAAACATTTTTATGTTTTTTAAAACATTTTTTTAAAAACATTTTTATGTTTTTTACAAAAGTATAAAAAACATGTTTTTATGTTTTTTTTCAATGTTTTTAATGTTTGTTATGTTTTTATTTTTTAGTGTCTTTGTGCTTTTTTATGTCATGTTTTTTGTTTTTGTTAAATCGTTAGAATAAATTGCTACAGATGTGTTAAAAACTGTTAACGTGACCAGTGTACTTGGCATTTGTTTTGACATTTAATTGTTTAGTTCACAAATAAGTATGTACCATAATCACGGTTACATAAAATAAAAAATTTTCAAAGTAAAAAGTCGCAATTGGAAACATTTGCAGTTAAATGTTTTTATTATGTTTTTATAATATTTTTATAAAAGTATAAAAACACGTTTTTAAAATGTTTTTTTAATTTGCAAATAAATGTTTTCAACATCTATGATAATAAAACATAGAAGACTACATTTGCACTATTTAGATGCTGTTTAGTTTGCTGTAGTGGTTTGTTGTAACAGATGATCGTCTGGGCCTTGTGGATCGGGTGTTTGGCGGTCACTGTCTAACCGTTTTCTACTGTCATTCTTGTGGAATGGTAAGAATACGGAACATTCGCGTGTGCAGAGACGAACTAAACACACGAATCAATAAATAAATACACACATGGATGCATCCATAAATAATAAAATAAATGTAACACTGCTATCCGACTACGCCGTAGCGATGCAGTGTTCTGTTCGCACGAGAGATGCTCTTGAAGTGCGTGTGATTAATTTTGCGGTAAACAATCTTTAAAACTTTGTCTGTAGGCCTAGGAGTTTTGGTTAGCATTTTTTTTGGCTCCGCTTAATTCACTGTTTTCATCATCGTCATCGTATCTTCGTCACTTTCATTGTGCCGCATTACGGATGTCGTCCGTCCGTCCGTCTGTCTGTCCGTCCCGCTCAGGCCCTTAATCGAGAACGAGCAAGCGCAGGAAAGCAAAATGGTTTTGTGGCACCATGTGCACATTGGAGATTTTTTTCAGTATGTGTTGTATTAATTTACGTTTTACCTTATTTGCTTTTGACTGACTTAACGTTGGGGTTGCGAAGTGGGCCGTGTAGGTCTGTATATAGCTAAGCGGACGGCCGCACGATTATGTAGGCACCGGGCCGGCGGGTCGACATAGGCCTACTATATTCTATTTCTGCAAAATTAATGCTGAATCTTAAAAAGTCGCTCAATGGGTTACACTTAGCACGTTTGCAGTTTTTTGATGCTTGCAGCCGTATCATTTGTTCGAGCCGTTCCTGGACATATCTTTACCAGCTACTTTCACCAACGAACAAACAGCGCAGCGGCATTTACGTTCCAAGTCAGACGAAAATACTGTGAGTCAATGTAGAATAATCATGAAAGATTGTATTGACTCCATGAGAGCTTTATTGTTTTACCTGGTAGACAGAGATGTGGTTTTTTGGTCCTGGTTTTGACACTAGAAATAATTGCAGATCATGGTGCATCATTTCAATACACCGGAAAAATCTTATCATGTTTTCATTGACACCGTGGTATATCTTAACATTGTGTAATTACTGTATAATACTATAATTAGCAGAATATACAGTGTACATGTGTAATCGTAATGTTTAGCAAGTTGATTTTTCTAGTTTTTCTAAAGTGTTCGAACATGTTCTTCTATCTCTATTCGGCTTTTTCATTAAAGGTTACTGTAAATGCTGTTAGTTAGTCTTGTAAGTTGTAACTATGTTTTTTAGTTGTTCAATTACGTTCAGTCTGCCATTTTTCCGCTAAACATATCAATTGATTTTTAGATCGAATCGATCGCTTGGTTGGTGGGTGAATTGATTGACACCATTTAGTGTGGCATATGTCAAGGTAACTCGTTCTACGTCGGCACACGCGGAATACGTTGCGGCAATGAAAATGATTCACGAGCATCTGAGTCCAGCTGCACAGAAACCGAAGCACAACAGTTTGCTGAACGCTCTTCATTTTCACACACGAGAAGAACTGTTGAACGAATACTTCTGCCTTAACTGCCCTGAAGGTTATTATGCTGTGAGAATCTGTAGCACGCTGAAAACTCACCGAACTGATTTTAAATAAACTTACGGGTTGAGAGAATGATTAATAAGCTATATAATTTTATCATATTAAAACTTTTAAGCTTCTTTATTGACTTGCTTAATGTTTTATTCATTCATTCAACAAATCACGATAAGCCTACGACTGTTGTCACTGTTCCTATTTTACATCTAAATATGCGATACTCCTTACCGTGTTCATTGTCCATAATTAGGCTATATCACAATATTTACTTGTGCAGGACCGTTTGATAGGCTCAGGAGTGCAACTAAACAAACGCTGATATTCAACCCTCCTGCCGTTCTTATTATTCATCTCAAGAGATTCCAGGAGGTTTGTAAAACTTCCAGTTCTTTAATTATCATCGCTGCAGTGTGTTTAATTTGATGCGCTGCCATCATAGTAGGCCACATTACCGGTCTTCCTCGTCCGTCAGTTTCGTTTGGACCTCAACTCGAAACCAAAAAGCGTAGAAAAAAACTAAAACTGGTGTGAACTTTTTTCCAGGGCAGATGCATCAATTTTCAGCTTAAAAAGTCAGACGTCAGTGTCACCGAACGTCAGAAGCATGTGGAAAGTGACGCGTATCTTGCGTAGATGTACTTGCGGATTACAGTTGACGATCAGACACAAGCACGATACAATGGGCGAGAACTATAGGCGGACGGCCGCATGCATGTCGGCACAATGCTTGACGATATATTTGCTTGTTTGATCGCTTACCGTTGGTACTTTCTTGTTACTTTCTTACGTTCTGTGATCGTTAGGGACCAACCGAATTCACGGGAAAAAATGCATGATTTCACGGCAGATTTTTTAAAATGTGTCAAATTTCACGGAAAATTCACGGAAAGAGTTTCGGAAATTCACGGGCCCCACAGACGTTATTTCGAGGTGCTGTGCTAATGCAAACGAAGAAATTTCTGAACAACGAATATTTAC
>Ga0056128_1005899_pt1 | contig 15443 bp, 5 predicted proteins | sample WorMetLIZISLAND2_FD_71113 | JGI IMG/M metagenome (GOLD analysis project Ga0056128, IMG submission 71113) | Marine gutless worms symbiont microbial communities from Max Planck institute for Marine Microbiology, Germany - Olavius geniculatus... ...
GGCTGAGTCAACCTAGCTGGCAGGCTTCGCACCGAGATGGTTTACCTGCCCGCAGGCAGTCACCCATCGCAGTACTAACCGAGCCCCGAGTAGAGTAACTTCGTTTCGGCCGAAACGCAATACCAACTATGCCACGCCACCAACCGTACACATACATGATAAGAGCCCTGGCGAAAAAACCCATGACCTCTTGACAAGTCCAACTCCCGACTGTAATACCTCCAAATAACAGTGGCACATAACAGCCTTGCAGTATACATTAAGCAAGTTGTTTTCAGCATAGTGATTAATGAATGAATGAAAAAACAAGAGCGGAAGACCGACAAGGAGATGGATGGACGACTTAGTGGACTGGTGCAACAAGGATACTGGAATACTAATTGGCAATGGACAGAACAAAATGGACTCATTTCGTGAAATATGTAATGGACACCAATAGGCATTAAACCCATGGAGCAAAAGGGAGAAGAAAGAATATACACACCATCAGTAGTCTGCACTTCCAGCAGTGACCGAGTTGACATATCCAGCGAACTGTCAGCATCCATCAGCATCGTCGCTGTCCCAGCCGTCTTTGCTGATGACGATGAGCCTTTCTTAGCAGGAGTCGCAGGTGCCGACACACTCCCACCGAACTGCGTCTTATACTCTATCTTATTATCAGCATCGGCATCATCTGAGATCTGTAACTCAATCACAGCCGTCGGCTCCTGGCTGAGACACACACTGCATAAATATTCTTTGCCAAATGATGTCACCTTGTCCCCACTGCTGAACTTTAGCCTGCACAAAAGCCAGAGATTGCACACAATGACACACTGATCATCGTTTTACTTTTTTCCATTTTAACTTACAGCATAAAGTCTAATTTAGAACCTCAAGCATTGTACCGTGGTCTCGCCATTCACTCGTACTACATAAAATCTTATCATAATGATGAACATGATACGAAACTAGCAATCTATAATTTCAGGCCACAAAGCTAACACGTAACAATTTAAAATCCCAAGCTCTAACTAAATATTAATTTAGATTAATCCAAAAACTGGAGAAAAATGCTAACATTTTCTATCATTCTATGAACACCACGCCATGCAGTATAGTGTTCACATTCTCTGTCAGATGTTTGTGAAAATCTGTGGTGTTTGTAGTGTCCTTGGATGCCACCCACATGCCAGAGTCCTTTGTAATAATCTAAAATGACCTACGATAAGTAAACTACATTAGTCTTCTCTCTTGAAGTGCACCAGATCTTCCAAGCAATGAATTGTTTAAAACCTATTATCATATCACGGGTTCGCATTTGGCCCACGAATAGTGATATCAGTGTTACGTGTAAGCTCCCCCCATCCCTCTCCCCACCAAAGGGAAGGAAAAGCTTTCACTGTCACACAAGCAACAATGTCAAAACACTGCAAGTAAACTACGACACAGGAGAGATGGCTACAAACATTCACCAAAAAAGATAAACATTCGCTAAACAAAGTCAGTCACCTGCAACGTGAGCAATGAAAGCAAGAATCATGGAAAGTGTTGCCAAGCGCTGTAATCACTTCTCCCTCGACAAACTCTCCACAGACATCACACCGTGTACCATAGAGACGCTGATAGTCATCAACGCAGTAGTGCACATTATCTCGACTGTAGAAACCACCTTCGGCCAGGGGCTTCTCGCATTCTACAACATCAATCACTCAGCATTCGACAATGTAACTACTACCGATCGCTGTAGGAGAAACAAATTACAGGCTTATACACTGTGTCTCAAAAAAACATCCCCGACATTTTCGATTGTTACTTGAAAACCACTTACCAGATGTTGATAATTTTTGGTACCAATATTCCGGACACAACTTGCCATCAAATACCGTTCAGTTTTCCACCTCACCCACTGTCCGCTTTTGCACTACCTAGGGAAAGCAGATCAAGTGAATTTATACCTTGAAATAAACAAAAAACCTGAAAAAAACATCTCTGACGTTATCGACTGTAACTCAAAGAAAGATCAGCAGATTTTAAATTAATTTTTGACAAAAATACTTGTGATACAACTGACTATTAAATCATTTTTCAAGTTCCCACCACACCAACGTCTGCTTCTGCACTACCTGGGAAAAACAGACCAAGCATAATACATATTAAAATGAATGATACGTCAATAAATTTCATCTATCCAAATCTGTGGGCCCCAACAGCTGGTCTATTACAAAATTTGACTGTCATGCAGCAGTGTCTTTACCAGATAACGTTAAGGAATGTTTATGAACTCAAGTTGCGACTGGTAAAGCCTGGATTGGTCTAATGCAGAACATTATCGATATTGCTGCCAATGAATAGAAAAAGCATCTCCATGCTGATGTTCGCATAATGGGCCAGCATTTCAAGCAATTTTACTGTAGGCATTTGAAAAATAGACAACAGGAAAAAATGTCAACCAAAAAATCAGAAATGTGAACAAAATGTGTTATGTTGATTAAGTAATCATACTGCACTGGATAAAAAAAAATATTTCATTGGTTCTCTTTTCCCCAGGTAGTGCAGATACAGAGAGGAAAAGCATTTTTACTTTTTGAATAACATTGTGAAACATTGGCCAATTTTAATAATTTTTGGCACACAACAGTAGGAAAAAACTTGACGCAAATTACTCACTTTAATACTGTCGCTACACTACCTTGTGAATTGCAGAAGTCGTAGTTCGACCATTTACAACAATGAATTCATACTGGATAGCACACATGCCGGCTATGGAACAGTTTACCACTAGACACTGTCGCGTCCAACACACTGTCACAGTTTCGTGGTCAACTGAAAAACATTTTTGTTCAAACAGTCTTACCCTTCTGTGCTTTTGTCGTGACTAACGCTTTTATCTGTGGTCCTAGCAGTTTTTTTTTACTTAGGCCACGTTAAAAATCTATAATGCAATGTAATTCAGATTCTCAGAATTCTCGACCAGCGAGAAATATAATTCTCGAGATTGAGATTTTTTTTGTCAAGCGAGTTTTAACATCCCTAAGTAAGACAAATGACAACTATTAACTAGCAGCAAGCTAAGTATCTAACAGTAGAAAAATCCTCCTCAAGCCACTAAGCCAATATACAATAGCACTATTTAGCATTTTCTTAGTACTCAGCCAAACACCAGCAGCTAACACTGTGAAATTATGGATATACAGTTAGTGCATTATGCTGTGTGTCTATTCACATCCCAGCTTTTGCTTGTACTCTTTGCACCTACCCATGCAGGTAGGGCCAGGCTGTGTTGACCTGCATTATAGTAACAGCTAGTTAACAGAAAGCAAGCTCACCAAAACACTTGAAGCAGTCGATGTGAAAGTACTTATCACCGAGCCTAATTGCCTGTCCCTTGCACATTTTGCTGCAAACCTCACACAGCACTTTACCTGCAAATGACACACTGACACTAAATGACACTACACCAACAACTAATCGTCAATCAATTGTACAACACATCATATTCTGCTGCACGACTTTTGATTTGGCACATTTCTGGAACACAAGTGACAGTGAGTGCAGTGTCTATGATGTACTGACAGACAACTTCAAGGCAAGGGAAGCCAAAGCACATTCTCATTTCCCCGTGAAAGATGCAGGTATTTAACTTCTCCTTCCAGAACAACTCTCTTGTCCAATTCGCAAGAAAAGATGTACCGCAAAATGCAGAACTGAATACGTATGAAGGTCACATCAGCTAAGATATTGTCGACTTACTAAGCAACAATAGGAACAATTTCACTTCACACAAAAAATTAGCTTCCAAATCATTTCACAGCGAATCGCTGAGACAAATAATAAAGCGATGAATACAACTTCAGTGCAGCAAACTTGCAGCAAACGGCGTTACGTTACGTTAGTTACGAACCCATAGTGCAGCAGACGAAGTGTTCGGGTGTGTCAGTCGAGAACCGGTACCAAACGAAATTCACAGTTACGAAATCGTTCAAGTATAACAGTATAAAAGCAACTGCAACAAATAAATCAACAACTCTGTAGTTTAAAAGCCGCAATTACTAATTGTTACCGACACTCTCCGATCAAAATACCAACAAACAACAGCAGAGATAAGATCGAAAACGTAGAGTTTATTTGATTAGAGAAGCGTCATTGTCGTTTTTGCAACCGAAACTACACTCACGAAAAACTACCGTAACGAGTCGTGCAAAAATTGCAAAAATTTAGCTTCTGTAACGTATTTTTATTTACATATTACGGTTACTCGAGCAAATTTTTTTTGTAAAAAATTATAGGGGCCTACGCAGTAACTAATGTTAAAACAAACTTACTAGGAAGGGTAGAAGGGTCTGGGTTAAACTTGAGTCCCCGTCAAAAAAATAGCCATAATAAAATGTATAAATGTTTTTGTACCCGTACTTTCTACTACTTTATTGCGTTTTTTTACTTGAAATAAAATATTTATATTCACAACTAATATTACAAATTGAAACTCGTACATCACTGAACTGGGTGTGTCCACAAATGTGTCTAGTGGGTGTGTCTCCCATTCCCGTTTACTTCCGTGTTCAGAGTTTGGTTGAAATAAGTGATTAAAATGGCATCGCCGTGCGCAAAATGCAGCAAAACAGTCTACAAAGCAGAAGAACTGAAATGTCTTGATAAGGTAACAAATATTTACTTATATAATCGCTTTCATGGCGACTAATTAAGTCTGTATGAAAGAACGTTTTCGGCGAGATGCCCCTACTGTCGGTTCGATATCGATACGATACTCTACAAAATATCGCAATATCGATATTTTTAATAATAAGTAGGCCTATGTATACAAGCATAGGAGGAAGACGTGATCATTGAGCAAGGCAGCATGCTCCATTTATATAATAAAATATGTCTTTAGGTGAAACTATATGACGATTGTAATGAAATTACGACACCATTAATTTGTCCCGTGTGTAATGTTTTTTCCAGTCACGCAGCATAGTAAAGAATCCGTAGAAAATATCGCGATATTGTCAAAAAATATTGCGATATATCGCGATATTTTTTTGATATCGTGATATATCAAAAAAATCTATATTCGTTTCGGCGATATGATATGATATGATATATCGGTATCAAAAATGATATATCGATATTTTCGATATATCAAATCACAGGGATGTGGTCTTAGTCGAGACGTCTCGGTCTCAAGACGATGAGCCAGTCTCGAGACGTACTATTGTCTCGTTTCGGTCTTGTCTGTGACAAAATTCTCAACATCTCGGTCTTGTCTCAGTCTCGGATCGATGTGTCTCAAGTCTTGTCTCGGTCTTTTCTGACCCATTATTCCTTTCCCCTTTTCACTCTCCCTTCCTTTCTTTAGTCTGGGGCACAGCAAGCTTCACTAGTGGTTTCATCACTGATGAATTTTTAAGTGAAGAAATGATACCTTTGTATTATGTTGAGGTATTAAAAATCAGGTCCAGTGGAAATCCGTGAGAGTGGGTGGAAAAGCATGAGTTAACTGAAAAATGTGAGACTCATGTGCTTAGTACTAGTTGACAAGAGGTACAAGTTTTTCACAGCAGTATCCTGACCACGAATCAAACCCAGGACTTTTTGAAAAAGAATTTAGTATTTTAATTTTGTGCCATCTTGCTGCTAAAAAGCTATTAAGTTTGTGTAACTAAAAACCCATAATGTCCTAAGATGCATTCTAATGCTATGGCATGTGTGTCTGGGTGTGTATAGTCATGGCACAAGCACTGCTTCAAATGCACGGAATGTGGAATGACCTTGACTCTGAAAACCTACAAGGGATACAACAAACATCCATACTGCAATGCGTCAGTTACTTCATATTTTGCTATATGTTTTGATATTATCTGCATCTAGTACCATTTTCTAGTACCATTCATGATCACAATGAAGACATCATTCGATAGGTTTAGAAGTCTTAGAAAGAAATGAGACAAGCAATTATGTCTCTGTTTTGTTCATTTGTGCCACTGTGTAGTGTTACTGTTTTTTTGTTGTTGTCCATAATTGAGCATGTTGCATTAGATTATTTACATTTCCAGGACTTTTTAACCATGCCATGCAATATCAGTGGTGTGGGTAATGCAAGCATATGTTGTCTGTCTGTCTGTCAGCTGTAATGCTGTATGGTGGTCATATATGATGGGCTATCTTGAAAGTTATTACACCTGTAGTTAGCCTAATATATTTGCTCTTTGCATGTCTAATGTTGCTGATTTAATACAAGGAGCACATCGTTAAATTTGGGGTAGAACAGAATATAGGGCTTAGATTTAAAAAAACCGAGTTTGTTGTTATAAATAAATGTGTGCCAAAAAATAAATCACATGGCTACACTAAGACGTGCAGGCAGGCACCATAGTGTAATGGTGCTATCAAAGCTGTATATCAGTGCCACCTAGCAGCCGGGACTTACTACACAACAGATGGTCCGCTTGCAGATTGATCTGCAGAATATTTTGGATCCATGGACAGACTAACTATTATAGTGTTCTGTATGGTGCAGGTCCTAGCCAGTAACTAACTGGTAGTTTGTTTGTTTGTTTTGTTTGTTTATTTGTTCAAAGAAACATTTAATAAAACAGTAACAATGTTCAGCAGAACTGGAGCGCGCAAGGCATAAAAATGCACTCACTGCGGCCCAAAAACTGTCAAGGCACACGCATGTCACATGTCACCAACGGACCATCTGATGTGTAGAAAGTCCCATCTGCTAGGTGGCACTGCTAGTTCTTGTAGTTAATTGGAATAATTTTTATTTATGTGCTCTTTAGCCATTATCCACAACTGAAAGGAACCACGGTCGCTTCAACCCCAGAGCAAGAACGTCTTCGTCAACTAAGCATGCTCAACAGCATGGTATGATGAATGCAATGGCCAATTCTCTCAGTTAGTGGCATTGCCCCCCAAGGGAGAGGTAACATACATGTAGGTACATGTACCCCCATCAAGGCGGAGAAATTTTTATACGTACAAACAGACTAAACCGAACAGAATTTGTAATGATCTGGCAAGAAGTTTTGGTTATTAAATCTTGCATTCCAGACATTGTTTATCTGTGTCTTATCCTGTCAGTGCATTTTCCCCACACGCCACTGTGCATTTTTTGTTCTGATTTGATTCTTATTTGATGTTTTTATTATGGTATTGAATTTGATATTTTACACTAGAGCTGTCGAATTAAGCGTTAACTTAACATGTTAATAAATTAACACATGTTTAAAAAAAATTAGTGCACATGCGTAAATTTACTAAATTATGTGAAGCAGAAGTGTTGATATTCTAACTAACCATGGTTATTTGATGATTGAATAATATTCAAGTAATTAGAAATTGTTTTGTTGCCATTCTATCACTACTGTAATGGTCCTGTGACACAGCCACGAGTTCGTTGGTCATCATTTCAGTCACTCTTTCGATGTAGTCTACCTACAATATCAGCAATATTAATGATGCATTAACACATGCAATTAATGCAATGCGTTAATGCGTTTTAAAAATAATGCTTCAACAGCTCTATTTTTTACATTAATTCTTTTTCGGTCATATGGCATTATTAAGTTCGTAATGCTGTTTTGGGGGGGGGGCATAACCAATAATTGCAGCAGAAGCGCTATACAGCTGCGTTAAAGTTGCTTATATCAGCCAAGCGTGCGTTTTGCGTTTCCTGTCCGTGTGTCTGTTTGTTCAAGCTGCAATGGACGGAAAGCTGCAACGACTAACCAAGTTTGCGAATCGCAGTTTGCAGCAGTGCTGTTGCGGCTAGTGCCTTGCTATTACCTGCCACCCCTCATTGCCACTTAGACTGAACCAAGCAACGACCAACCGCCCTTTGCTGCTTGCTGCTGACTGGCTGTTGCTTCTGCTGCTGCTGCCGTTGTTTTGGTCAGCTCATGCTGAGTTCGTTTAGTTTAGTAAGCATAATTCTATAGCACAGTTTTATTCGAGTGTCACATTGTATTTCAGTAAAATGCTAAAACCAGTGCATTTTAAGTTTATGCCCGTCTCCCTGACTCACAGTTCTTTACATAATTTTGCTGTCCAAGTAAGCCCACGTCACCCTGTTCGCCAAGCATCGCATGACATGGATGAATTAATATATGTTGACTTTGGTGCAGCTGTGTGCCAATTCTGGTAGGTCAATTGTCGCTCTTTTGACACGACACAGCCATGAGTGCGGTGGCAGCATGTCCAAATAAGTAGCAACATACGTGTGATAATGTGGGGATTTATGTTACTTCCTGGGTTGTGAATAAAACATTTGTTATTCATTCATTCATATCTGTAGTCCTGCACTTCAGCTGACTATCCCTCTGGCTTGTCGAATAAACACAAAACAATAAGAACATTTGTAATTTTTGCCTGTGTCATCTGTCATATATTCAGAATGCTGCCGTCCGTGTCTGGGCACATTCCAGATTTTTAAAATGTAAGAACTTTTGAAATTTATGAACGCTACAAATTGTCAAATACTGTACCAAATATGCACTCACTGACATCACATCATATGCCAGGGATCACACACACATCACATATTCATTTATTAGCAGAATTATGACAGCCAGCGTTGAATGAATTATATAGGCATGATGTTTTTTTGATCATATGTGCGATGATATTTATCGTACATGTATGAACTGAACTGTGAGCTTACAATTAACGTTGATTCGTGGTTGCTGTGATATTAAGACAACCTCAGACCTCAGCGAATGACTGGCTGCGGTGTTGTTTAGAATGTGTACCAGAAGGACTATCGTGACACGATGGTTGGGGCACCTCCGGCCATACCAGAGAACTATGTGAGTAGCTCGCCACGCGACCTTGCAGTTGCCATGGGAGGCAGTGGCGAAGCACCACAAGCTGCCTTCAACTACCAGCAAGATGGTAATCAACAGTCCCACACACTTGCTTATCTACACTACACTTGTAAATTTACGGGGTGTGACCGTTTCCGAGAGCTAAATCTATGTGTACATTACTGTCAAATTTAGGCTTCAGCGTAATTTTAGGGGCAGCGAAGATTTCTACATGCACGTTAGGCATACAATAGTTAAATGCACTGTTGTGCAAGCTTTACACGTTTTCTGGAAAAAAGATTGACATAACACATGCCTTTTGCTTTTTATCACTAAGCATTGCTCCAACCTCAAACCGGACTGGATGGCCAGTCATGGGTGGCTACGGATAGCTTTGATACTCTGTTCCCGATCAGCCATCTACCCTGCATGTTCCCAGCTAGACATCAGGGGAATTTTACAGCCGCGACTTTTCCATGAGTGGTAACACCTCGTGGAAACCGCTATGCTCCAGCTCGGGGCATGCGCCTGATTATCATCATTGCTCGTTAAGTTATGAAAGCTTAAGCATAGTTAGCTTTTTGGCTGGTCCACACTCTGTTATTATGCATTCGTCGTAATAAGTCAGCAAAGTGACAACTCACTCTTGCAGATTTGCAAGTCTTTGTCAGTATCTTCGTCGTTATCGCTTTCAAAGTCACCATTATCATTATTATAGGTCCAATGTCCATAGCTAGATTTTTTCCAAAGGAGGGTTCAATTCAGCTAGGATTCTTAGGACTGCTGTATGCTCTTTTAGAGGGGTTTACCTGCAAATGCATTTTTGTGCACTTTCTGTGAGAAAATTGCATCTGGTTGTTACGTTTTTGGTTATCTGTATGCAACGTTTTTTCTCGTCTTGGCTGAACAAAGCAGGAGGAGTTTGATTGAAACCACCGAACTCTCCGATGGTTATCTTTAATTTTATTCAATATTTTTGACTGGTTAGTGGTCAGAATAATATTGTGAGATTATTTATACAACCACATTGCCGCACACATACTCCAGGTTTCAGAGCTGGATTACGAAGTATGGTAGAGAGAGTGGAGGAAGGAAATCAATAGAAAGAAGAGCAAAAAACTCACTTTGAAGTCAACTTTTTGTTCCAGAAATTTGTTCTGACTAGTACTGTTGATGTTGGAAATGGCTGTAGGAACTCAAAAAAAAATTGTGTGTGCATCAATTATTGATTGCATTGGTAGTGATTGCTTGATTTGTACTGTGTGCACTGCAGAGCCATCATATCCTGCTGCAAGGCAACCTTCTAGCGTAAGTAAATTTTAGAGCTAAACATGACATTAATGATTTTTTCGGATATTTTTCTGCAGTGATGTAGTATGTGAGTTTGCCAGTGTAGTTAAATCAGACGAGAACTTGGCTTGGACTGAGTGTTTTGCGACTTAGAACTGACTGCACAGTATGGATTTTTGTATTTTAACTAATTGCTTTGTTCATGTAGCATCAAGTTCAACAGGCTGTAATTTATAGGAGTTGCCTCTCTGCCTTCCAGCCATGATGCCATGTGGTATAAAGACTGTGGGGAGGGGGTTAACCCACTGAACAACAACCTAAATCCATTTATGTCTGCAAAACTCCATGATGGGTTTGGCCATGAATAGCTGCAAGCAACTGATTAGATTTCTGTCCAAACTCACAATTTTTATTTTTTTTGTTTCTTTTTTCTAGTTCTAGTTATCATTATTTCTTTCCTTTTTAGTTGTTTTAATTTCAGCTGCTTCTTGACTATTATGTTTTGCATCATAACTGTACTTTTATTTTTTTTTTGTTTTTTTCTGATTTCATTTTCATTTTAAAATAATTACTTTTTTAGATTATCTGCTAGATTAAACCCACAGCTTGTTCTGTCGGTTTTCAAGCGTAAATTCATATTGTATTTGTATTTTAGCAGGCATTGCTTGTGTGTGTACATATATTTAGTGCATTAGAAGTTAATTTTTAACTGTATGCGCTGTATCAATTCACATTTTACTTACTTCGTTGTGGATTGCAGGGAGGGGCGAGGTACCGGGCAATCTACAACTATGATGCGGCAGACAACGACGAGGTGTCTATTCGTGAGAATGACTTGATCCAGGACGTGGAGATCCTTGATGAGGGATGGGCGATGGGCACCGTCCTGAGCAGCGGCCAGCGTGGCATGATCCCCTCGAACTACATCGAGCCCGCTGACTGAGATCACACACTTGCTTATCTACACTACCACATTTCCAAAACTTAGTTTCCATCGAACGCAACGGATGCAACACAAAGGACACAACTGATGCAATGTATGCCAGGCAACGAACGCAACCAAAGCAACATACGCAATGCAACGGCGCACATCAGCACATGGACAGTTTCCAGACAACGTAGTGGATGCAACACAACGCCTTTTTGGTGCAACTGACACACACAACGCAGGAAAATATATATGCAGTAAACGCGAGAGAATTAGCCTAGCCCTATGCATAACAAATGCATCGGCCGTTGCGTTGCGTATGTTGCTTTGGTTGCGTTCGTTGCCTGGCATACATTGCATCAGTTGTGTCCTATGTGTTGCATCTGTTGCGTTCGATGGAAACTAAGTTTTGGAAATGTGGACAGGGGCGTGTTATTTAGGCAGGGGGCTCAAGCCTGGGTTCTACGTTAACTCCAAAAATGGGGGAAAGAAAAAATATCCGTCATGGTGAAGGTCGTAAGACAAAAAAAGGAGTAGGAAGGCCTAATTTTGTGTATTTCAAATGTAAGTGCACACTCTGCCCCTCTTTTTTTGCATTTCTAAATGCGTCCCTATCTTTGGGTGTCCTGGGCAGCTTCAGTGGTTGAGGCCCACTACCGGTACCCATCGCCTCAAGAAATTTGAAGTTGTTTTGAGTTTTCATTGCCTATAAACAAAGCTGGCACGTGTTGAACTGAATTTAAGCAATAGATATCTAGCATGTTATTTTTGATGATTTGAGACATGTTTGAAACAATGAAAGAGTCTCTCATTAGAGTTTTATTAATGAATTGTGTGTAGTCTGCCCCTAAAATTGTTGAGGCTACTGCATAGGCTCTTTCCCAGTTTCACCTTGTTTGTGTGAGGACCATGACATTGTAATGCAGTTTAATACATGTTCAACAAAATATCAACATTACAACAATTTTATACTTGCAGCTCTTTGAACATGAATCTCATTAGTTCTGAACCATATGTGACGCTGTCGTGCACTTTTCAGTTTTTAACTACAATGTGAGTCAACAAACATGGCAACAGACTTTTTTTCCATATCTTTGCCAAATACTGATCAACTGTTGCATTTTTTTCACTGCCACACTTCATGGAAAATCCACTTTATTTGGTGTAATTCTTGATAATTTATATTTCACAGGATAGTTTATCAAGAGTGTGACGAGTTTAAGATGTGCTTTTCATCGCAAATTTTCCGCAGAGAGTGCAGATGAATGAATTCTGAAATCTGCTTATATTTAGCAATGATATGGATAAAAGTTGGGTGTCATTTTTTACTCATGGTGTATATATGTCGCTAACATTATTATGCGGCCATCCTAATAGTCTTGTAATAGGCCACATAACAGGTCACCTGTCCATCCATCCATCTATTTTTGGTGTGCATTTCCCAGTCCAAGATTAACTGGTGTGCCAGCTAAAAGGTGAAGGTCACCAAATCTCAAAAACGTCCAAAAAATGAGGCGTATATCTCACGTAAATATTTACATCTAGTGGCTTGCACATTAGCAGCTTTGCTCACTGCTCACTAGGCACAGTGCAGTGGGCACGGATGGCTGCATAGCCTAATTGTCGGCAAAAATCGTGGCGACACGGCTGCTTCTTTTATAGACATTTATTAGTTTTTTCTGTTTATCTGCAGAATTAAAAATGCTCCGATGCGACTTTTATTGCTTTGTCGTTGTATGATGTATTTTACGCAGTTTTTTGTTAACCTGCCGGCATTAGCTGCTTGTAGTTACTGTTTTTTCCCCCAGTCCTCAAGTTATTGTTGAATTATTTACCTATTGCACATTTATGTCCACTGTTGGTGACATCTTTGTTGCTTTTTTTCTGTTAATGATGCTCAGTAGATGCGTAATTGCTAACTAGTAGTGGTCTGCATACCGGTATGTGCCTAGTTTGCCTAGTTGTTGTTGCGCTGTGCAGTTTTGTTAATGCGTTATTGTTGATAATGGTGATCTAATATTACATTCTTTGGTTACTTCCATCAAAGCAACTGTGATATTTTGTAATGTGCAAAAATGCACGGTATTTTTAATTAATTGTTAACTCATACATTTTAACAAGTAACAGCTGATTTGTGTTCATACACGGACTACGCATTTAATACAGATGCTTTCATGAGTTATGCATCGAATGAATGATATGCGGAGGAGGTAATACGTGGTCCACAAATCGTGGACCTTTCGCCAGTATTTAATTGTCCTCTCAGTGACTTTGTTCAATAATTTTGTTTCAGACATGAGACCAGATCTTCCTGCCTGGTATTGGCTATAAATTATGTTGTTAAGCTAGGCCCTAATAGGCCCTAATTATCAAAAATATATTCAATTAATTGATAGTTCTGAAGCTGTCGGTTGGGTGAACAATAAGGACATTTGCCTGGTAAAAAGACCTGCTGCAGTAGTCCCAAAATTCAGATCTTTTTACGCATGAACTGGAGTAACTGTGGAAACTAGTAATTAGTAGGCTTAGTTATGTTAATCCATAGATGGAAAAGTGCTTTCAATAAATGGTCTTCATTAAGGTCTCCATGGCTACATAGCACTGATTTTAATGTAACCCATTATCACTGATCACTGCTACTGGTATGTACTGAAGCTGTGTATTATATCATGGTCACACTTGAATCATGTCTGCAGTGGTATAATGGGTTGATAACTCCACAGTGCATAAAGACATGGCCAAATGTTGACGACCATGAAACAAGTGTTGGTTAAAGGTCCACTGTCCGGAGTGTATAAGTTTGTTCATAACAAGATGGACCCATTTAAACATGTTATGGTTGACTTGTATATGGGCTGTTGCAACTGCTATTGTTTCTAGAATGTCAGAATGCTGCTATCTGTCTGCAGAGTGTATAGTTCAATAAAAGCACTGTGGTGTGCTCAAACAAATACTTGTCTTAAATGTTAATAAAAATTCTTGTGCTTCCAGTTGCCATTCATCGCTAAAAAGCTCCAATGATCTGTCCCTAATTATTTTTATTGGACCCTCAAAGATATTGGTGGAGTCTTTTTGTTTGCTTTTGATGTTTTAGATGTCATGAAAACAGAAATGTCTGCATCTAGTCTATCATTATACTGCAGTATTTTTTACTCTACCTCAGTTCTTGTTGGTATCACGGTATCACCAGTATTCAGTTGTCACTTTTATATGAGCTTTTGTGTAATATTACATGAAATATAACAAAATACAAAATTTTAAAAAATAAAATTATTTCCTCCTATCCCTAAAATTTTTTCCAGACTAAAACTGGAAACAGGAATTTTTTAGACCATGGTTACATTCAAATTGACAACCAGTCTGTATATTTAATATTTCAATACAAAACTCTAAGAGTGAAAAGCAAGTGGTGTTGACAATGGAACAGTTTTTAGCAAGTACTGATAACTTCGTAACACAACCGTTTTCATGTTAACAGAATGACAAGTCATACAGTAATACAATTGACCGTCATATTGAAAAACTGGGCTATGCAGAATGCAGATGTTCACATCATACCAGACATGCTGCGGTGGGTAGCCCAGGCCTAGAAAACCACAGCTCAGTTGAAACGGGCAAGGCCAGGCTGGAAAGGTAAAAGGGCCTACCCCAAGGGGCTTAGGTGAGGTGCTCATCTCCCAGATGTTGGCCGCCAAGCCCCTGGGTGGAAACACCACTGAGTCTGTGCCAGACTGAGTCAAGCGTGGCTGGGCAATTAACAAGAAAAGCCAAATTGATCTAAGGCTTCCTGTTATGTCAAAATTTTCAAATTCTCCCTAACGGTGAATTATAATGAAACAGATGCTCATATAATAGAGTAGTGGCCAAGCCCCAAAAAAGCCTCTAAAAATGGAGTAACCCCTCCCCGAGGTATAACCAGCTAAATTTGGTCTCATTTGAATCGTCTTGGTCTCTACTGTAAGGATCCAGATGGTGTGGTGGCGTAAATAGTGCACATCATAGTATTTTAACCCCTTATGTGCGGAAACAAAAAAATCTGATTTTTTCAAAATTTTGCTAATTTTGTGTAATAACCAAATTTTCACCCATTTTTTGGTAAAGACATTATGATATATCTATTATATGGATGTATTGGTTTATATCCAAGTGGTTTTGAAGTGCATTTGGGGTTTTTGAAGCCATGGAGAAGGATAAAAATTGGCATTTTAGGGGGTTCCTTATAGCGGGTGGGCCCAAGAATTTTTGACCAACCCCTACCCGAGGTGTAACCAGCTAAACTTGATGTCATTTGAATCATCTTAGTCCCTACTTGAAGGATCAGGATGGTTTAGAGATGTTAATAGTGCACATTACTGTATTTTAATCCCTTATGTGCAGGAACATAGAAAATCACATATTTCCGATATTTGAGATATTTGATAACACTGTTCATT
>Ga0056128_1005902_pt1 | contig 15437 bp, 10 predicted proteins | sample WorMetLIZISLAND2_FD_71113 | JGI IMG/M metagenome (GOLD analysis project Ga0056128, IMG submission 71113) | Marine gutless worms symbiont microbial communities from Max Planck institute for Marine Microbiology, Germany - Olavius geniculatus... ...
CGCCCACGCTGGCTATGGCCCCGCCTCCCGCCGCTTCGGAGGCGGGTCCAGGAGCTCCCTGCCGACCCCGCTGTCCTCCAGGTCCCCTCAGAGAAGTTTCTCACATACGGCGGCGTACCCGCAATCGAGAGACCACCATGGAGTGCTATCTCCTCTAGCGGGGTCTAACCTGATCTCCCAGACGACCACCGGCGACGCCGCCTTCGTTCTACTGCCGGCCAGTTCTACTAGCCTTGCTCGAGCTCAGGGCACTTCCAGACACTTTTCAGGAGGGTCTGCACGAGCGTCCGGCGCCGGAGTGATGCCTGGATTAGTGCCCTACCAGCACCATCAGCAGTACCGACCGATTCAGCCAAAACCTTCCCCTCCTCGGTACATGACTTCCGGGTCGGATGTGGTGGTGGAAGGTAGGTCGAGGGTGATGTCCTCTTCTGACAGGCGGACCAGCACTCCAGCAAGCTTCTCTCCCTCGGCCTGGCCTGGGCACAGTGAGTTGAATGTACCTCGCCTCCCAGCCGCGGCTCACGGCACCCGGCCTCTCCCTGCTGCACACGCCGTGCCTCGGGGCTCTCTCCCTGGCTCTGCCACTCCCCTCAGTTTGACCATCGACGACCAGGCCCCGCTGGACTGCAGTCGCAAGAGTAGTGGTGGGCCAGGAGCTGCCTCTTCGGCGGAGGAGCTTGATGGGGTAGCGACTGTACTCAACCTCACCGTGACCTCGGGTCACGGCAGCGGCGCAGTCTCGGCGTCTCAGGGGAATCCGGCGACGGGACAGTTTGACGCACTACCACCCTGCAGTTCACCGTCGAAGAATTCTACCATCGAAGAAGATTACCCGACTGCCCTTCCGCTTCTGAGTAGCTTAGTCCAGTCAGAAGTGCAGGGCAGTGATGCATCTGCGGGGGGTTTCGTGCACATCGAGGGACCATCCAGTTCACTGGTGAAAGATTCTACCCGTGAACAATTATCTGAACAGTCTCGGCCGACTAGCGTGATCCAACCAACCGTTAACCTTACCACCTCGGGACAAGACGCTGCCCGGTTACACACAGGTTCAGCACCTTTGGAACGCATGGAGGAACGACCCAGTTCACCTTCAAAGAATTCTACCATTGAACAAATATCTGAACCAACCGCTGTCCAGCCAGAAGGACAACGTGACATTGAAATGATTTTCAATGACACTGAAAGTGTAAAACAATCTGCGTCCACTGCAGATCGAACTCATGATATCACAATGATTTTGGATAACCTTGAACAGCGTACAGAAACAAAGACTTCTGGTATGACCTTCTGTGTCCTTGACGACGAGGTGAAACCTGTTCTGGCTGGTTTATCTTCCAATGCAGTGACTTTGCCTGACTGTGAACTCGCGGAAGAACTTCCAGGGACGGCCGTTGTCGATATGACCTTGGGTGACCTTAACGAAGTAAAAGCGGTTCCGGTCAGTTCAGCACTCAGTGACGTGACTCGTGCGTCAGACCGGCATGACCTTGAAACGACATCTGATGACCTTGACAACTTGAGGACCGAACAACGCCTGGAGACGAATGTTGATGATATGTGGAGAGACGAACTGCATAGTCCTGCCTCTGAAGGTTTTTTTCTAGTTTTACAATAATAGACGATTTACAATAATTGTTTTACAAGTATCTGTTGCATACTTTTGCACTGGCTTTGCTATAACATTGCCATATTTGTTACGTACATTGCATATTTCCGCGGAGGAAGAAGTTAGTTTTTTTATTTTACCTGTTTCTGTCTGTTTGCAGAATTAATAAATAAGTGGATTTTGATGGAAAAATTAAGAAGGCCAGTTTGGACAGCTGTTGCATCATGGACAGAGTCGCATCATGGTTGTATAAAATAAACGTTTATTTTTTTTTGTTTTTTTTTTAATGAAAGTAGGCTTATATATTGCAGTGTTTCAACGTTAATAGTTTTTTGACTTTACTGTGGAGTCAAAAGTCACTTCTTTGTTCAGTGTTTACAGTTCAAAAAAAATTGTTTTATACTAACACATTCTTATTATAGGTTTCTGTTTGCTTATGTCTGTACCGTAAAGCAGAAATGTCCACCTCGCCTGAACTACCTGTACCTGGTGAAGGCATGGTCGAGGAGGAGCGCGAGTTTGTCTGGGATGACTACCTTGAGGACACGCAGTCAACTGCTGCACCCGCCACATCCTTCAAACACGTGCGTGTCGTTTTTTTTTTACTCAGGCTTTCAAAAATTCGTATTAGGACGACATCATAACAGTGTACTATCTACTGTTTACTTCGAAAGAAAACTAAATTTACGTATTACACAAAAATAACAAAAAATGCTGCATTGAATCGAGTCCACATCTTTCACGTGTGGACTGTAGAGTTGACATGTAAAATTTCCACATGTTTCCAAAAAGCATATGAACACACATGTACGAGCATGTTCAACTTCTTGGTACCATATATCATAATCATATATCATATCATATTAAACATTTTCTAGTGCCCTCATTACACGACGAAAGACCATGAGTGCATTACAAGGTTCAAAATTAATAGAATACACAGTGACTATAGTGAGGTCTGATAAAAACAGTCATGGATCATCTTTGACAATGTTAAAAGCGTCGCAGAATAACAACGTTTTTAGTTGGCGTTTGAAAGCTGCTTGGGATGGCGTTCTGCGAAGTGATTCAGGCAAACGGTTCCACGCATAAGCGAAACCACGTTTTGCGAACTTGGTACGCAGTCGCGGGATGACGTAGTTGTGTCAGCTGAACGTAGACCTCCATGCGTTGACGCCGTCTTGGTCGATTGTACAACGTTAGAAATGTATGACGGGCAACGGTTGTTGCAAACGCCGTACATTAAACAGCAAAGTTTATACTGTATATAAGCTCGCATTGGTAACCAGTGAAGTTGTATCAGACATGGCGAGATGTGATCATGATGATGCAAGTTAAAGATGAGGCGTGGTGCGCTGTTCTGAACTTTCTGTAGTGGTTCAAAACTTCAAGTGTGGACAGTGGTAGACCCGCCAACACCGAGTTGCAGTAATCGAGACGTGACGTCATCGTGGCCAGCACAAGACGTGTGGTGACCGCCTGTTCGACGTGTAGAAACAAGTCGATTTTCGACTCTGGACTGTAGGCGACATGTAGAACTTTACTTACTTACTTACTTGCTGTCTGTAGGTGGAGTGTAGCCTACAGAGCGGATTCGTGAAGGGCATGTTGGTGAACGTGGCCAACCGTTCCCCACTGCACACCTACTGGCCGTCGTCCATCGTCATGCCTTGTGGACAGCTGCTCAGACTGCGTCCCATTGGCTGCCACGACGCAGCACGTGACTTCTGGTGTGACGTCACTTCCGCCGACATACGACCAATCAGCGATAAGCAGCCGAATATCTGCCCTCCAGATGGTATTATAGTCTAAGTGTTATTTATTAATAGTAAGAATAGCACAGTTGATATCTTCATCTTTACCTCTAATATCTCAAAGGGACGACTGAAAATATGAACAAAGAAAATGTAATATAATCACAAATGCATGGTGTAAAATTACAATATAAGAGGTCTGGGGACCAAAATTTACGATACCAATAGCAAGAGCTTGGTGGAAAATGCATGTCCAAATGTGGCGGAAAAGCACCTTATATTAGGCAAATGTTTAGGCTTGGTGTACATGCTGAAAAACGCTAGAAGTTGAGCGATTTTTGCAGCATTTAAACAGTTTCTGATTGATGTCTGTGATCGTGTAGATTTAGGCGGGAGACTGGCAGACTGGCAGTCGGTGCTGAAGAATTCGCTAGACGGAGCCACTACGCCTCCTTCTTACATGCTGGATCCGGTAGTATTAATATAGTGTAGGCCTATTACGATCTGCGATTAATCAGATATTGTTGTGTGGCCCTTTTCACTGCAGATAGCTTACCGTATGTGCTTTTGTGTGTGTTTTATTCCTGACATTTTTTTCTGTCCCCAAGTGAGTTAATGAGTAGGTTTAAATGTTGGATGTTGGTTAACGCTTGTTGCCAGAAAGTTCTTCAGATTGCATGGAACGTGCCACTGCATGTATTCAAATAACGTTTAACACTTTGGTCTTGGTCGACAAAGTTGTTCTACGCCGGGTCCGGTTACTACAGGGATGGTTGACTGTCTGGAGACAGTTAAACTATCTCGGCGAGCCACTCATGTGGCATTCGAATGATGCGACGCCCGTAGCTTTGAGATAGGTTTCTACCATCGAAGAAGTTAATCAACGCTAGCCCTGGTTAGTGCTTGGATGGGTGACCGTCGGCAAGCGGGTTAATTATCTCGGTTTGTAATTAACCACCCAGGTCAACTCAGCTTGGCCATCCCTCCGTGGGTAGATGCAGTTACCGGTAGTACCAGCAAAAGCTGTGGCATAAACAGGCATACCGTAGGAGCGATGTACCAGCTCCGTATCCATGGTCGGGCAGTGTAAGCTGGTGTCTGGCTGAGGGCTATGGAAACAGATATCAGCGTCGCCCATATGGCTGGGAAAGGACTCGAGATCGTTATGCCTTAAAGCGCTCATAGAGCGACGTAACTAAACTGAGCTCACAAGGTTTGGTTTTTGACAAACTGACCGGTAGGCAAGCAGGACGAGCCCATTGGTCATTGGTTGTCGCGCCTACGTAAACGTAGTCACGTAGGCTACCGAGTACCGACGCCATTAGACGGTACGTATACTGTAATGCATTATTGCGTGCCCATTGGTCAGTTCGTCAAAAACTAAACCATGTCAGTTCAGTTTAGTTCAGTTCAATTACGTCACTCTGTACGCACCTTTACGTTGCATTGTTGTTTACGACGCAGAGAACAGGTACGTTGCCGATCGACCAGATCAAGGAGGGAATGTTCCTGGAAGCGCAGCATGACATTGAGCCTGACCTTGTGTGGCCGGTCAAGGTCATCGAGAACGTGGGAGGTCGTCTGTTGCTGCGCTACGAGGCTGCGGAGACTGCTGCTGGTGACTTCTGGCTGTTCTACCTACATCATCGACTGCATCCCATCGGCTGGGCACGCTCACACGACAGCAGCTACCGACCACCCGCCGGTCTGTCTGCTTGCAAATTGTCAGCCCCCACATTGTTTGAATAAGTTTGAAATTTGAAGTGACTTCTTCGTAGGCCTGCATGTATCGTACTGCGTGCATAGGCCTATGCGCGTCTTTTTATAACTTAACTTTGTGTATACGTATGTCTGCATGCAATCGTTTGCTTATGTGCGAAATATTTCCAGAAGTACTTCTTCGCGTTTTATACCACACCAGAGTAAAAAGTGTACACGCTGATGATCTCAGGCAACGGCGTAAATTCGAATTTCGAGCCCAAGAAAGTAATTTAGCGCCCCCTCTCTTTCTTTTCCCTCCCTTCACGCTCCCTTCCTTCCCGCCTTCACATCATGATCCTGCCTTCTTTCCCTTTTTTCTGTCGTTTTTTTATCTTCCTTCGCTCTTTTTTCAAGTAGGTCCTCTTAATGCAGCTAGGAGATCTGGGTCACAGTGCTGTGAGCTGCTTGAGCGGGGCTGAAAACGTATTTTAGAGCATTTTGGCGTCCCAGAAACCGCATCTGGTGACATCAAATTTCGTGTTTTTGCTGTGTGAAAAAATATGCACCATATGTACACCATAATTTTGGGCCCCTTAAACCCTCAATCTCTCCCCCCCGCGTTTTGTGGTCTGTGTGATCAGTAGTTATGCCAGTCTAAAGTCATAGTCGAAACTATGTCAGTAGTTTGTCGTATTCGGAACACGTCAGCAACCGTCAAAAATTCCCACATCAGAGAGAGATCTGAAGCTGCCGGGCGGTGTTGTACTACGTTTGTCATCGTCTGTGAAGAACCTTGCAATGGTGTTTATCTTGACACGAACATGACTCAGGAGTGCCACGCTGTCAAATGTGCCAGTTCGTGTTACTATCAGTTGCGACGCATTCGGCAGATGAGACGATTTGTGGATGACAATGCTTTACGCACCTTAGTCCACTGGCTGGTGACGTCACGCTTAGACTACTGTAACAGTCTGCTAGCCGGGTGTAGTGTGAAAGTCATCGCACGTCTTCAGCATGTGCAGAACAATGCGGCTAGATTGATCTGTGACCAGCCGCATGGAATTCACTCTGCACCACTGCTGCGTCAACTCCACTGGTTACCCATAACCAGTCGAGTACTGTACAAGCTGTGTCTATTAATGTATGACGTTTATACCATGACACAGCACCAGCCTACCTCACAGAACTCTGCCGCGTCTGTAACGATGAACGATTACGTTCAACTCAACGTGGGAACTTTGCTGTTGTAAGAACAAGGACGAGACTGGCGGATGGCTCATTCACCCTGGCAGGGCCAGCAGCCTGGAACACTTTGCTTTATGAACTGCGTAATGCTACATCTAGAACATTGTTTCTGTCACATCTGAAAACTTATAATTTCTATAATAAGCACTTTCATAACACGTTTTAAGTTTTTAAGTTTTGTTATGTATCTTTCGTGGACTATGGATCCTGGTTTTTGTCGCATTTTCGTTTTGTTATTGCATGTTTTAGTATAGGTTTATTATTGTATACTGTGGCGCCCCTGTGCTACGGATGAGGGGCGCTGTAGCAAGTGATGTGATATGATATGATATGATTATGCCACTGATCTCAGGATTAGATTTTGGTGGAAATTCGATAACACGTTTTCGTATTTTGTGCCGTTTTGCCCCTACAATTAATTTTCAGTAAAACAGCAAATGTTTACGACTTGTTCTCAGGTGGCATTTTGCACTGCTTTGGCAAGGCAGTTGCATATGTCTTTGTTAAAAGTCTTTTTTTACTCGCGCCATGCTATTGCATGAGATTGGGCGGGTTGTGCTAGCGTGTGTCGTCTGTCCGTCCCTCCGTCTGTCTGTCTTGTGTTTTTAGAATCATCGCTAAGTTTTTCTCTTTTCTGTTTCTGTTGGTTAACAGGACAACCATGATGAATCGCTGCATGAAATTTTTTCCTGAACGTTGAACATGCATCTTGCCAATTTTTTAAAAGGTCCAGGTCACACTATTTTTGCGTGTTTTTTGTTTACATGACATTGCAGGCAGTACTTAGCTTTCGTTCAGCAATGCTTGACAGTTTCGTTTTGCGTGTTGTTGAATTATTGTTGTTGCTATTATTGACAGTGGTGAAGGATGGATCCAAGTCCGCAGACTATGATTGGGAGCGTCATCTGGTCTCTTGCTTGACTGAAGCTGAAAACTTTCAACCACCGTCGGAGATCTTTGCTGTGCGTCATATTCTGCTGTTTTTCTTGCATACATTTCGTCTATTTTACTTACACCGGTGGCCCGTGAAATGACGTGTGCACGGTTGCTAAGCGATGTTTGCTTATTATGGCAAAACTTTCTGTATTCTATTAATACCGTTTCAGCTACGTACATAATGCCACATTTTGTAAAATATCATTGTCATGACATTAGTGGTTCAGCGTGCAAAAAATACGTGTGACGTTGCATTCTCGTGATTTTACGACGTGCTAATCAGAATGAGAATTCGTAATTTGCATTTTTTTAAATAATTCAAATTTCGTTCCTTTGTTCGTCTCTGCAGCCGTCCATCCATCTATCCAATTATTTGTTTATTACTTTATTCACTCATATATCATATATTGGCTCATTGCAGGATCAGACGTCGGTCGTGGAGCACAAGTTTGTCGAAGGTTGGAAGTTGGAAGCTCTTGATCGCTGTGCGTCTGTGATTCGTCCTGCAACTGTCGTGCACGTCATCAACAAATTCTTCTTCATCGTTGAGTTTGATGACCTCACCACAACATCATCGTCTGATGAGCACGGACCACCCACAAACAACAACCAGCTGTGCAGTCACGCCGGCTCACTCAATGTATTTCCCATAGGCTGGTGCTCTGCTAACCACGTCCGTCTCACTCCAGTTCCCGGTCAGATTTTGCTGAGTTTTTGTGGTCAAATTACTTCAGCATTTTGGATAATGTGATGGACGGATTTCATTGCAATTCGTTGCTGTGATAATGTTTGTTACATTTTTTTGCTTTTAGACGCTGATTTTACTGAAAAGTATAATGCGCTGCTGATTCTGTTACTTTATAAATGATGCATTACAATTGGAATGTTATTTTTTATATACTATTATCTATTTCGGTAAATCATAAGGAGGATGTTGATCTATGTGTAGGATGGAAAGCCGCGGGAGTTTTCAGTTGGTTGGAGTATCTGTCTTATTGTAATGCTGAAGCGGCTCCTGTGAATGTCTTCACAGCGGTCAGTGGCACTTTTCCTGTCACTCCAGCGTGTTATAAGTTTGTTTTTGTTTTTAATGACTTGCACATTAATAATATCAGTTAATGTAATAATATCAGTAATGTCAGAGATTTCCGGCGACGATTGTGTGGGAAGTTTCTGTTTCAAGGGATATCCGTTCTTATCTAGTACTGCAACGCTATTATGTTGCACGACAGTTTTTCTGAGGAGGATCGTCCAGGTCAACAATGTCCATTGGAATTGGATTTTTTGTGGTTGTTTGCCAATTTCTCTGCCTTCAAGAACTGAGCACAGAGGGTAAAAAATAATAATAAAATACTACTGGTACTAATAATAATCGCAAGCAATGATGCTAAGCCCAGTGCGAACATACTGTGTGGTCATCCGCTTAGGTGTATGCTGCCCTACACAGTTCTAGCACGTTAGAAACATTGTAGATGTGTTACAGAAATGCACATTTGATTTGATTGATTTAACACTAGTCCTAGAATGGTATGTCAGCTCTGAGCCATCATGTGTTTTGCTTTATCTCTTTTCCTGTCATATTCTACATTATTTTCTCTGCAACTTTTGCGTCGTGCCAGGGTCCAGCCGACCATGAGTTTGAGACTGGGATGAAACTGGAGGCCGTGAACCCGCAACAGCCGGGTCAGATCTGCGTAGCAACCATCGCTGGCGTCCTTGACAACCGACTTCTCAAGTTCTACATTGACCACCAGAGGTCAGTACCATGCAGAACTCGCTGCCAGGCAACGTCAATGCTGCTGCGTCTTTTCAGAGTTTCCATACCTTCTGAAAAGTCCTGGATTTCCCCCCGATTTTCCACGCCCTGGAAAGTCTTGAAGAATAAGTTCGGTTCTGGGAAGTCCTGGAAATTAAAGCTTATGATTTTTGAAAGTCCTGAAAAATTTAAGTTTTGGATAGCTGATGAATTTGCCGGGGTTCGATTTAAGCAATATGTAGCTTTGTGCATTGGATTACTTTCTGTATGTACAGAATTAGCTGCGGTTGTTCTTTTTATTCAGACGTTGGCAGGCTATGAGTGGGTCTTGGAAAAACGTTTCAATACTCCTGGAAAATTTTGGAGAAGTCCTGGGATTTTTAGTCAGTAAGAGTGAGGGGCCCTGCCTCTTGATTAATTTTGTCGCCGACTTTCCCCGTGCATTGTAATGGACTAAATTCCATTAGAGCGACACAGACGGGTTTGTTGCGGACTTGTCAAGGACTTTGTCGCAAACATCTCGACATGTCGAGATGGTTTGTGTCGGCGACTTTCATGATATGTGTCTGCAACTTTCCCCTCGGGGAAGTTTCAGTGAAAGTCGGCGTAATGGAATTTGGGCTTTAAGAAACGGAAATCAGTGCTGACCAGAGACCAGACTTATGGGCTTTGTGACTTGGGGAAGACTTGTGTTACGTTTTGCGTTACCAGGTGGCTTGTTAGTTAGGACGTTGGACTTATGATCGAGAGGTCGTTGGTTCAACTCTTGGTCGGGTCACTATCATGTGGTTACTACGCGGATGGTTGACTGTTTGTGGACAGGTGAACCATTTCGGTATATGACCAACATTCGGGTCAACTCGGCCTTTCATCAATTGAGTACCAGGCTGTCTAGCTGGGGTTATGGAACTTATGGCAGGGCATGATTATCTGTGTCGGGTGGCATGTAAACACTGTGTGATCCAGTATGGCATGTGACGCTCCGTAGCTCTGAGATGGGTTTCCTATGAAGAGCTATACCATTGAACTATAAGCATAACCATAACCATGCAGCTTCAGTTGTGATATGATATACAATAGGTCATCGTCATCAGCAGCAGGATGTCAGTCATCGTGCTACTACTACACGCTGGACTCACACGACGTGTTTCCTATTGGCTGGTGCGAGAGTAATCAATACCAACTCAAGACTCCCGCGGTCTTCACGAGGTCTACGGCCCCTGCAGACAAATCACACTCTGCCACCAGCCCACGCAAAGTCGCCGTCGTACAGCCGCAGTATGTCTAGCGCGTTTATAATTATTCAGAAATTTTATTAGTTTGTTACTCAGAGTAGTAGTTATACTTTTAAGTAAGGGAAATTGAGTAAAACAAACGGGCTACATAAAAACTGTACTTAAATCTGATAAGTTAGTAAGTAAATTAATAAATAGATTAGTTAGTCAGTCAGTCAATAAAGTAATAAATCAATCAATCAGTCGGAGTTGTCTTCAAAGTATGTATTATGCTAGCGTAACGAGGCATAGGCATAATATACAGTAGATCGTGTTGAAACGTACTTATTTCATGGCCGTGATCGACGGCGTGTTCTGCCTAACGCACGTGTGATATACATGCAAACGTGAGACGCTTTCAGTCGTCACTCTTGAGTGGAGTGAGATTATAGGCTCTTATAACACTCCAGACGCTATCGTGAGAGATATGAGGATCATTTTTAGGTCATGAAATATTGCAAGTTTCCATACTGATGTCCGGCCATGATTTTCTGAAGAGCCTGGTTCTGACGTTGGCAGAAGGCCGAAAGAGGAAGTGACTAAGATGCGTTACTGTTGTTCTGTGGTTTGTAGCGGCCACCTGGCGGACGACACGCGAACTGCGCTCTATCAGCAGCTCAAAGACGCTGATGGACGTAAGTGAATCTACATTTCTAGTGATTGCAATACCGGGATTGAATTCTCAATCCCAGCATCTGGGCTTAAGAAATTTGCCATGACTTTAAAGTTAGTTGATAGAAAAATTGCTACATTTTTCGAAGCGAATGTGTTTAATATGTAGGCCTAAACAAAGTCATGGTACAATGATAATGATGTCTGCTAGCTTACTGAATTAGTTACTTACTTACCTTACTACTGTATTATGTGCAGGATCGAGCAGCTGGTGTCCTCAGATCTACTTCAACTACCGGTGTTTCACCGGTCCGTACCTGAGCAAGGGTCGTCTGATGTTGCTGCCGCAGTCTGTCGGCCCGGGTCCGGTGACGCTGGTCGTCAGAGAGGTGCTCAGCATGCTCATCAGTGTCGCCTACAAGTCCAGTCGAGTGCTTCGTGAACTGCAGCTTGACGGTCCGCCCAACCCTGCCATGCAGACCCAAGTGCTTGGAGCCAAGTATGTATTTGTTATAAAAGCAAAGGTAGTGTATAACTCTTAATAGGAAGCCCCTCACAGAGCTACGGAGCGTCATCTGCCACATGGGATCACACAGTGTTAGCTGCCACCTGACACAGGTGGATGCCCTCACCTTAACCCCAGCAAGACAGGCCAGCACTCGATTTACCTACTCCGGAGGGATGGAAGGCTAAGTTGACCTTACTGTTGCCTGGTTATATACCGAGATAGTTTACCTGACCTCAGACAGTCATCCATCCAAGTAGTAACAAATTGATTGGAGTTGGACCCGCGAACTCACGATCGCAAGTCCGACACCCTACCGTTACACTACCAAGCCATCTTATACCATTCCAGACAGTGGTCTGATATATTTAATCCACGCTCAAATCGCATAGACTATACTGTCTTTTGCTTTATGATGCACGACTGCAGCCAAAAGTTGTGAAAACGTGTGGTAAGAGTGACTATTCTGTGGAACTAATCGTAGTACACTGAGAGCCGTAAAACTTGCCATTTGATTTTGGACCGTAACTCCTGATGTTTTTCGGTGGAATTTTGCACTTCTTGCGTTGTTGGAAACAGAGCTGTCCTGCTGTGTCTCCATACTACCTGACAGAAGTAAAACCACATAAAACGACACATTATGAAGTCAGTCGTCATAGTATTGTATTTATCAACGTGTAGCCATTAGTTTTCATTTTTTTTGCATTTAGAAGGATAAGAGCTACCTACACTGCCATTGTTGAGCTGTGTTGGACTGGTGATCAAATAGCTCAGACCTGAAGTTGTGCGTTGTGTTGCTACTACTACTAGCAGTAATGTGGCTGATTGGTGCGGTGGTATGTCTGCGTGCTGCACAGCGGGTTTAATCGTTTGCTGGCGTGGGCAACGGATGGCTGCGTAGTGCGTTGCGATAACGGCGGGCATTTAACCTGTGCGTTTGCTGTGCACGTGCAGATACAAGGGCAAGAGCTACAGTGCCAAGGTGGAGATATGTCGGACAGGCGACCAGGTAGCGGAGTTCTGTCGTGCTGTCTGCGTTAAGCTAGAATGTTGCCCCAACCTCGTCAGTCCACACTGTCTCACCGCCGACATGCCTTGTCCCGACAACTGCGGCCATCTCTCCAAGACTAAATTCAGTAAGTAGATTAGTAGACTAGATGCACATTTTAATTTAGACGTTTAGAGTAAGGGGTATTGTTACCGTATATATAGTTCTGCTGCCTGTCTTTTATCAGGTATTTAACAATGCTCTTGGTGGCAGTTTTACCGCATGATGTAGGCCTATTTAGTGCAAAGCGCTGTATTGCTACTGTAAGTTGTCCGTCCGTCTGTAACGTTGATGTATCAGGGCCGCATAGGTTGAGTTACTTGTGAAGTAATTAGATTACCGGGTATGTAAACAATCCCTTTTATTGCTTAAATTGTGGCAAAGAAGTGTGCGAACAGCGTGGCGCCAAGATCTAGATGCCGGAGGCGTTGAGGTGGATAGGTATAGGGTTAGGGCTAGGTGTCCCCCTCCCCAGCCGACTAGGCCTTTGGAGGTGCGTCGTAATCTCCTCCAGCGGGATCTGGGACGGAACCCTAGCCGAAATTGAATTTAGTGTATTTTTGCCATAAAATCTTGCTTCTAATGACCATTTTTACGCCAAAAATGATGACAGGAAATGGTGACAGAAAGGTTCAGACTACATGTACAGTGTTATAAAAGGTGTTACTGGCACAGTGACACGTAAGCCTACATGAGAGTTCTCCCTCTAGGTCTCCCAGAACTCGAGAACGCCGTTTCCCCTTGGAAAAAAGCACTCGTAGTATTTTAAGTAGTTTTTTTACGCACAACAGCAGCTACTGCTGTAGCGCGTCTTAGCCATCGCAATTCTGTCCGTCCGTCCGTCTGTCACACGGGTGGATCAGTCAAAAACGGTGCCTACGATCACCAAATCTTCACCATCGGCTGCCTGGAAGACTCTAGTTTCAGGAACTGTAAAGCTTTTCCATAAATTCTAAGGGGGTCACTCCGAACGAGGGCGTTAAATGAGCGGGGTAGGCAAAATTTGCTATATCCAGCCGATACGACGTTAGCAGAGCGATAAAAGCGACCTCTGGTGAGTACAAGTAAATAAAACACTATAGACACTATAGCCGCGGGTCGTCTGGCGGATGGCGCCCTCTGGTGAATGAATTAGACTTTGTTTTACTGTGTTTCAAACATGCACCCAGGCTGTTGCGCGTTTCTGTTTGCGTTAGCAGATGACTTGTAAGCACTGGTATGTATATTCACTATTACACAGTGGTGTAAACTGTAAGTTTTTCATGTTTAATGTACGTGCAGCTAACTACGAGAAGCGGCGGCGTAAGGTGGGTCGTCCGCCGGGCGGTCACAGCAACATCGAGCAGCTGGCCGGAACAAAGCGTCCGGGCGTCCGGCGCAAGCGTCACCGGCGTATTGTCCTGACTCTGCGTAAGAAACACCACACCGGCGGCGCTTGCACCACTTCGACGTCCACGTCCGCCTCGTCGGACGTCATGGGCGACTACGAGATCGACTGCGGGGGAGGATCCAGCGCGGGAGTGATTGGTGCCGGAGGTGACGGGGCGGCCCGCGGGGCTGAGGCGCGGCCTGGGGCGACGGGACCGGGCCCGCGGGGCACCCCGGCGGCGCCGGTGGTGCGTCGTAAGCGTCGGTTTGAGTCGCTGCCGGCGAGGGACACGCAGACGCGACGCGCCAAGATTCAGCGTTACCGCTTTGAGAAGCGCACTCATCAGAAAGTGCTGCACGTTGCGCCACCGGCCTTTGAACTCGACGCCACCGAGTCCACCCAGTGTGATGATGTCTCACCTTGCCAGGTGCCAGTCTTGTTATAGTGGCAGTGGCAGCGACAATTGCGTCCCTTAATTGTGGGCTGTCGGAAAATCTTATTTTTATAGAAAAATTTTCGTCCAAAAATGCGAGATCTGTGAATAAAAACCTCCAGTTTTGGAAAACTTAGGGGCAAAATTGAAATTTTGAGCACCCGTGATCTACTCTGCCAGAAATTCTGTCGGAAATTTGCAAGTTCCTGACCTGCCAAGTTCCTAACCCACGACGCCATTGTCTTTTGACGTCCTTTCGGCAATATAGGTCAGCGGATGTCTATATAAGGTATAGCTCTTCATTGGAACCCATCTGAGCGTTACTATGCGGAGCGTCATCTGCCATATGGAATCACACCTGCCACACGGCATAGCTGAACGTGCACGGCGTTGTCTACGGCAAGGTAGACCGGTACTCGATTTACCCTTGGAGTCATAGAAGGCTGAGTTGACCTTGGTGGGTTTTTGTTACATACCAAGATGGAAGTTTACCTGTCTGTACTCTGTAGGCAGTCTGCGTCCAAGTAACCACTTGATAGGGACCCGACCGGTCCCGGGAATCAAACCCACTACCGTTTGATCTCAAGTCCAACGCCCTAACGTAACGCAACCGTGCTACTTGCCGTGATGATGATGGCTGTAATAATGATGATAAGTGCGGGTGAATCGGAAACAGGCAGTTGTCACAGTGTTACCTGGGGGCGGGTGTTAAACTGCAAAATGGCATGCGCATCCGTTGGTTGGTTCAAGCATGGTGCACGAAAGTGACAGACGACAGAGAGACGGAGAAATGTATAGCAATAGGCGGAGTCACTTGCGCTGCAAGAGGCTATCATAATAGTAACAAGAAATTTGAGCAAAGCTCACGAGATGCGCGAAAGCCTACAGCATTTCCAGTTCAGTAGTTATAGTTTCGAAAATCGCATATCACTTGGACTCGGCCCATTGGGACCATAGTACACATCGGCCATAGGCGCGTGTGGCGTTTGCGACGGTGGCGCCTCCTTGTGAATGATATAGACTTGCGCAGCCCTATATCGCGAAAAAAATCAGTAAAACCCCCTATTTTGGTGTTCAAGGTCATCCAAGGTCATTGAATTCGGTGGCAATCGAAAGCCAGTATACGATTTCCTATTAGTGATTAATAGTAACCTAAGCCCTATCTCGCACCGTTACTGAGATACAGCGAGTT
>Ga0056128_1005903_pt1 | contig 15436 bp, 13 predicted proteins | sample WorMetLIZISLAND2_FD_71113 | JGI IMG/M metagenome (GOLD analysis project Ga0056128, IMG submission 71113) | Marine gutless worms symbiont microbial communities from Max Planck institute for Marine Microbiology, Germany - Olavius geniculatus... ...
TTGATAACTAAGTGACTGATATTTCAGTCCCAACCACAGTCCTGGTAATGCAGTGAAGAAATATGGCTGCATTCTTACATTAATAATGTGATAAATGTAATTAGATAAAGTGGTGATCTACCACTAGCAATTTTCTGCTCACTAGTGCGAGATCGCCGATCTACCCCTAGCACTGACCATTTTTAATTTGTGACTTGTCATATCATACACTAATACTACATTGTTACTTAAGTGATGTTTCTGGTGGTAGGTTGGTGATCTCGCTATTATTGTAGTGAAAATGTTTGCGGTAGTGCGCTGTTTGAGGAGTTTTTGACACCATATCAGTTCACCTCTATTTTTCATATAAACAATATGGTGAGATAATTGATTCTCAAAACTAATGTTAAGTAATTGTTTTAGTATATCGTCGTTGAAGCTGTTTTTTGTCATTTCTTATAACAAAGTGCATTCAGAGTAGGAGCTGTAAGTAGTTTTAGTAGTAGTGCCTCTTTGTCTTAAGATTTTATGGGGACTTATTTATAATAATTATTAATTTATAATAATTATCTATAATTGCTGTATTATTAGTTGCTTTAATGTTATTGTATTTCAGGTCTGGCAAGGCATGAATGCCACTTTTGCCAGCGGGTTTACATTATTCTGCGAATCTGTTTCTGACCACATAGAGCAGCTGTTCAACTATGTTTATTACAATTATGTTGATATCCAGTGGTTGATCTATGTCTTTTATCCTGTCGTCATTACACTCATCTTGCCGGCATTGATTTTTTTGTTTCTCTATGCATCGCAGCTGTTTCTGCAGCTGTATCGGCTGCGGAGGCATTTCAGTAGCATGCTGCACATGGACTGCTGGGATGGTGCACGCCAGATCATAGCAGCAGTGTGGGCGGCTCACGGAAAAATTTGGCATGGTCAGTAACTGTAATTGTTACAGAAACAAACATGTGCGCAGTATACACGTTGCATTTTACAGCTGTTTAGAACTGGACATTTTCCCGTCAACTTTGGCTACTTTGTTTAGACTGATTATTTGAAAATACACTTCTGTAAATTGTTTGGGCAGTTTTCTTTGTAGTTTACTGTATGTGTATAATTTTAATATATGTCTTGCACAGATTTGATGTACACCTGCACCTATACTTTTGTGTCAGTTGCATGTAGGATTGCATATGAGTGTTAATGACAGGATATGAAATTTCTGGATTTGAAAAAATTCCTGATGAGGGCCCAGCACTGTTGGTGTATTATCATGGAGCAATTCCTATAGACCTGTATTACTTGATGGCAAATGTCATTCTTCACAAGCGCCGCCACTTGCGTGCTGTCGGTGACCGATTTCTTTTTGCCATTCCAGGTATTATTTTTGAAATGCGGTTTAGTTTTAGTATTTTCTAGTTTCGTATTGCAATATTGGCTTACATAGCTTAATATTTGACTTCTCCTAGTTGATACATTTTGTTTATGACTTGGATCTTTACTGATTTGAAAAAAAAAATTTGGGTTTTACTTACAACAATCATTATCACATGTTACAACTATTAAGTTTTAACCATGTACAGTGAAGCACAGATCACAAAAAATAAACTAGATATCTAAAAATATGTAATCATGTTGTTAGTATTAAAAATCTACAGAAAATATCATAGTATCAGAGCTCAGATATGTATTGATATCATCTGTTTGCATGAAAGGTTTGAAGCTGCTGTGGGAGGTTACTGGTGTATGCCCGGGCAGTGCTAGTTCCTGTGTCGAGTTGCTGCATCAGGGACATATGCTTGTCATCGCACCAGGTAATTTGCAGCATTTTGTACTGTTAGGATTTGTATGAGTTGAACTTTTTCATATGAAGGCTTGATAAGTTGATATATAATGTTGAATTTGATTGACAGTAATTGACTGTAATGCATTGCCCATTGACTTAATATTAATTTTTGCATTGTGTCCACAGAGCTATTCTGGCTTTGATCTGCATCAAAGTTGTGAACAGTTTCTTGGAAAATGGCAAAAAAATAACTTTTAGGGGTTGCTTTTCTGCTGACTGTTGTACATACTGGCATTCTTTCATTCTTCTTGCAATCTGACTATTCTAGACTAGAACTTGCTAGGATAGTTTTAAATTTTATTACTATTGTTTGTTTTCAGGCGGTGTGAGGGAAGCATTTTTTAGTAACGAGTATTACAGGTTGGTATGGGGCAAGCGAGTTGGCTTTGCAAAAGTAGCCACTGAGGCGCAAGTAGTGAGTTGCATTGTATTTTCTTTTCTTTCAATCATTGATTTATTGTAGTTTCTCATGTAGACTTCTTTGATATATGAGTGTTTCTCAAGTTAACATGATTATCTCATGTCTGTTTTACTTATGTAAATTGTATGAAATTTGTTGTACTAAACTTAAACATACCAGACAAGATAAACATACTAAACAATGTAAAACAAGATTGGAAGAATGACAAAGTGATTTGTCATTTGTGCATTTATCTGGCATGTGTTTGTACTTGAGAATATTCTGCCAAATATACATGTAAATGGTGATTCAGTTTGTCAGTAATGGCTTTAATATTTGCACAGCCAGTCAGTGTGTGCACAGTGCTATCGTAAGTTCACCATAATACGAAAACATACACTGCAAATCTGCTTTCTTCTTTACTCAGTTGAAGCATGTTTTTGGTGGTTTGTAGCCAGTCATTCCAGTGTTCACACAGAACTGTCGAGAGGCATTCCGAGCACTCAGCTTTGGTCGCTGTATGTCACACAGATTTCCTTACACTGTCTTTCATTAATACTGTCTGTATGTAACTATGTAAGGTATGTGTCTCCAGTCTGTGTCCATTTGCTAAATTATGGGTATGCTTTTTATCTGGTAACAGAGCCACAGTGTTTATGAACAACTTGCCCAGAGTTGTTGCCTTGAAGCAATGTGGCTCTGTTTTGAACCCACAACCTGTTGATTGCATGTTTGATGCTCTATCCACTACACTACCAAAGCAACATGTGTGTATATAAACCATGTCTGGAAAAAACATCCCAAACATTATTGACTGTCACTCGATGATGGGTTTAATAATTTTTGGTACTAATATTTTTGGCACAACTGGCCATCATATGGCCGGCCATTTTTCCACCTCACCCAATGCTGCTGCTGCACTACCTGGGGAAAACTGAACCAACAAAATATGCATTAAAATGAACAAAAATATATCAAGAAGAATCCCCAACATTATCAGTTGTGACTTAAAGAAGGATTAATAGATTTTAATAATTTTTGGTGCAAATATTTTTGACAAACTGCCCATCAAATGACCATTTTAGTTTCCACCTTACCTAGTGTGTGTTTCCGCACAACTTGGGAAAACCAAAACAAGCGATATGTGCATTGCAGTGAATGAAAAAACTTCAATAAATTTTATATCTGTGGTTCCAGGTGATTATAAGGTTTGACTGTCATGCAGCACTGTGTCAATCAGATGACCTTCAAGAATGTTGATAAATTCAAAAAGTGATTGGTGTAGTCTGGATTGCTCTGAAGCAGAACATCATCACCACTGCTGTCAGTGACAGGAGAAACCATCTCTGTGCATGTGGTCACGTAATGGACTAACACTATGAACATTTTTTACTGTAGGCAGTTGAAAAACAGACAGTTGGATGAACTGTCAGCCCAAGTAACAGAAATGTGAAAAAATGTGTTAAATGTCTTATTTTGATTAAGTAGTAATGCTTCATTGGACAAAAATACAATATTTTGTTAGTTCTGTTTTCCCCAGGTAGTGCAGAAATAGACATTGGGTGCGGTGGGAAATTAAATGGCCTTTTGATGGCCATTTGTATCAGAAATATTTTTGACAAAAATTATTAAAATCTGATAATTTTTTTAAGCTACGATCGAAAATGTCCAGGATGTTCTGTTGGACACGGTGTATAGACTAGCTGAATGTTCTGCTTTAGTAATAACAGCAATAATAGTAATTATATATAAAAAAACCAAGCAATTCATTTAATGTTGTACAAGCGCTGATGTAAAATGGCAAAAATCAAAAAGTATAAGCATGAACATTATGCATTAGCTTAGACATTTATATCTGGCTACTAAGAACAGATTAAATGTCTAAGCTAATACATTAGTTCGTGCTTATACTTTATGATTTTTGCCGTTTTACATCAGTGCTTATACAACATTAAATGAATTTCTTGCAGTTCTATTATATATAATATATAATATTTGTGGTTTTATTAAAGTTTGAAAGGTCACTGAACAACAACAACTACTACTACTACTGCTACCTTCAGCATCTTGGATTTTGTTATTTGTTTAATATAATGGCAAGCCTGTGTGTGGGACTACAAATTTAGTCTACGTACCAAATTTCATGCAGATGAGTGAAAAAGCAGTTATAAATGATGAACGACATTTAAAATGGTGACCACCACCATCTTGAATTTAGTACTTTTCTCGATTCTGGTCACATGATTTATTTCCAGTAGCAACTAACCAGATTCCTGCAAAAGTTATGTACTTTTTTCAGTAGGCAGATAATTTGTTATGCTTTGTGTTAAAATACAAAATGATGGCCATCGCCATGTTAAATTTCATTTTTGTTCGATTTTATGGCATAACTACATGTAGAACATCAAACTTAGCTCACGTATGAAATTTCATGCAAGTACGTGCAATAGCAACTAAGTTATCAGCAATAAGCAAAATTCAAAATGGCGGCCGCCGCCATCTTGAATTTATTATTTTTGTCGATATTGGTCACACGATCTACTTTTGGTAGCAGCCGACGATATTACTGCAAAATTTCATTAATCTATGTCAATCAGTGGCTGAATTATTGCTGTCTGTGCAAAAATCCAAGATGGCTTTAGATGAGTCAAAGTGGCGGCCACCGCCATCTTGAATTTATTATTTTTTTCATTTTGGTCAAATGTCCTGTTTCCAGTAGCAGCCCTCTATATTGCTGCAAAATGTTATTCATCTACGTCAATCGGCGGCCGAGTTATTGCTGTTTGTGCAAAAATCCAAGATGGAGGTTGTCGCCATCTTGGATTTTATTTTTGTTTAATATTTTGGCTCACCTGTATGTGGGACCTCCAATGTAATACACATGCCAAATTTCGTGCAAGTATATGCAACAGTAAACGAGTTATGAGCGATAGATGAAATTCAAAATGGCGGCCGCCGCCATTTTGAATTTATTATTTTTGTCAATTTTGATCAAATGGTTTATTTCCGCTGGCAGCCATCTACACTACTGCAAAATTTCATTCATCTACACTAACCTGCGGCTGAATTATTGCTCCTTGTGCAAAAATCCAAGATTTTGGCATGGCCACCGCCACTATCTTGGATTTTATTCTTGTTCAATATTTTGGCATGCCTGTATGTAGGACCTCCAACATGCCAAATTTTATGCAAATATGTGCAATAATAAACAAGTTGTGAGCGATAAATGAAATTCAAAATGGCAGCCTCCGCCATCGTGAATTTATCATTTTTGTCCATTTTGGTCAAATGGTCTATTTCCAGTGGAAGCCATCTACATTACTGCAAAATTTTATTCATCTACGTCAATCGGTGGCCGAGTTATTGCTGTTTGTGCAAAAATCGAAAATGGCGGTTGCCACCATCTTGGATTTTATTTTTGTTTAATGTTTTGGCACACCTGCATGTGGGACCTCCAACGTAATACACATGCCAAATTTCGTGCAAATATGTGCAATAGTAAACGAGTTATGAGCGATAGATAAAATTTAAAATGGTGGCCGTCGCCATCTTAAATTTATTATTTTTGTCGATTTTGATCAAATAGTCTATTTCCGGTGGCAGCCGTCTACACTACTGCAAAATTTTATTCATCTACGTCAATCGGTGGCTGAGTTATTGCTGTTTGTGCAAAAATCGAAAATGGCGGTCGCCGCCATCTTGGATTTTATTTTTGTTCAATATTTTGGCATGCCTGTATGTAGGGCCTCTAATGAAATACACATGCCGAATTTCGTGCAAATATGTGCAATAATAAACGAGTTATGAGTGATAAATGAAATTCAAAATAGTGGCCGCCGCCATTTTGAATGTATTATTTTTGTCCATTTTGGTCAAAATTTCATTCATCTACGTCAATTGGCGGCTGAGTTATTGCTGTTTGTGCAAAAATCCAAGATGGATTTTGTAATGCTGGACCACCCACGAAGTCCATTTGTGCACCTGAAATTCCCCTTCAAATTTTGTGCAAGTGCGTACTTTTCGAGATATCACGATTTGAAAATTTTGCAAATTTGGCTTAAAATGCCTATTCAGGCCCCTCAAAATAATGTTTATGGGGAGTTTTGACCCCCAAACATTATTTTTTATCATGGAGACCCTCAAAAGGCCTCACCTTACGTGGAAACACACGTTTTGAGTTATAAACGGTCGTGATCAGTCTTCTGGTGTGACCTGTAGGCGTGAGCAAGAATACAAAAAAAGGATAGAACACAAAAAGTAATGGAAAATGCCCTCCCTCTGCAGACCCTCTTTCCGTCGTCCCACATCAACCAAATTTTGCATGTGGGGTCATATCCCGGATATCTTTCTTGGTTTCAAGCTTCATTGAAATCGGTTGGAAAATGTGGGAGCTGTGAGGGGTCGAAATTTCGGCCTTCCCATTGACTTGGCACATCGCTTATACAACAGCTTGTTGCTATCGCACACGCCATGATAGACATGACAGTGTTTATGGTGCTGTCATCATGGCACTGCCATTGCAAGAGTTCATCTGGTTTATTTGATGAATGTAGCACAACGCCAGATGGTTGCCAACCTTTGGATCAAGCTAGTTGTTTTCCGCAGCTTTTTGAATATCTGTTGGTAAAGAGTGGTTACATACTAAGATAGTTTACCTGCCGGTAGATGCAGTATTTGTTGAACTATTAAAGGTCAAATAACTGGGTCTAACGTGGAGTAACTTTGTTGATTGAGGCAAACACATTGTGATTAAGCCCAATGTCACCTGTTGCCGCCTGTCTTTAGCAGTGTCCAGTGAGACAGTGTTTTGTTGGTTTAGCAATTGAAGCATGTCTGTGACTGAGCTTGTAACTGTCGTGTGTGTGTGTGATTGTGACAGCATGGCTGAGGTGGTTGTACGAGAAAACAAGACTTCCACTAATTCCAATCTATGGAGGCTTTCCAGTCAAAATGATGTACGTCTGTTGTTTCATTTGTCGGTGCTAGCTTTGTTTCTGTTAATTTAAGACACATTTATGGCTGTGTCATTTTTTAAAAAAAACTTCATTCATTTGGTTGATTGCCCTGTTGTGGTTTATTCACTTTTGTGTAGCATATATCAAAGATATTTTGCAAACCACTTGCTTTGATCAGTTTTGTGTTGTGCATGTTTTTTTTTGATTTTTAGAACTCATATTGGTGATCCCATTACGTTTGATTCGTCAGTAACATCTGAACAGCTAGCATTAAAGGTTTGCAGAATACATACCTGGTAGTTAGTACACCGTGTCTCAAAAAACAGTGCAATTTTTATTTTTTGAATAACTCAGTGAAACACTGGCTGAATTTGGTAATTTTTGGCAGGCAGAATTACGAAACAAATTCACGTTACTGACTGTAGTTTTGACCACCTCACCTTAATACTGTTGCTACACTATTTTGTGAAATTCAGAAGTCGAAGTTTGTCGGTTTACAACAATGAATTCGTGCTGGGTAGCACATGTGTCGGCTTAGAAATGATTAACTGAATAGCAACATACACGAGTAACAGTTATTATTTCTAAAAAAGTCACACGTGTCACATCACATTGATCTTTATTACAGCATCTTCTCAAAATGTCTTCTCCAGCATGAACGCCAGCGGTGGACGTTGACGCCGCTCGTGAACAACAACACGTTTAGTAACCGCTGACTCAGAGTGGCTCACTCGCTGTTGATGTGTCATTTTACTTCGTCGACATACGATCTTAAAACCAATATGATTAATGTTAAATGAATTAGTGATTTCTGAGCCGATGCATGCGCTATGCATTCATTGCTGTAAACAGCCAAACTGCGACTTTTACATTTTACCAGGTAGTGTAGCGACAGTATTAAGGTGAGATGGCCAAAACTACAGCATTTATGTCAAGTTGTTTCGAGATTTTGCGTGCCAAAAATTATTAAAATCAGCCAATGTTTCACGAATTTATTTCAAAAATAAAAATGGTAGTTTTTTTGAGACATGATGTAGTTAGCACTAATAGGCACACTGTTGCAGTAACCAGGTGACCATCTGAAGGGTGTAGCTTTCGTTACTGTGCATATTTTTTGGTATTTTTTTATGTATGCTACATCTTTAGATATGTTGTCATTATCAGCATCCACAAACTTACTTGTTAGTGTTGAGTGTTTTAACATACTACTTGTAGTGTGGTAATGTACTAACAATCTGATGTCATCTTGCTTCTAATAGAAGTCGTGTCAGTGATGAATGATAGTTGGTGACATGACATACAATGTGCTGAAGTGTTTAGTAATTTGTGCTTGTTTTGGCATGACTGCACTTGGGATGTCAAACTTAGATGTGATGTTTGTATCGAGCTCTGTGACATAAAATGGCCAATTAACCATTAAAATTTGTCGTCAGCTATTTCATATACTATGTAGTCACATATGTTTGAAATTATACAGTAGAGTTGTGTGATGCATTTAGCACGATATTATAAAAACCCGAAAGAAACAGCCTCGTGCTATTATAAGTAATTAAATGTGAATATGAAAATTATGCATGGTTCTTACGGTTAGGGAAAGTCAGGGAATTTTAAGAAGTCAGGGAAAGTCGGGGAAAAATCAAAGAATCAGGAAAAGTCAGGAAATTCAGAAGTACCAGGGTGCAAAAGTTAAGAAAGATGCAGAAAAAATGTTGTCCTGTTGTATGCAGACTGTGTACAACAGTTCAAAATTTTTCCTGCTCGCTTTGCTTGCAGATTATTACATTACTGTTACGTTTGTTCTGTCGCCGTTATGGTTGCAAGCAATTGAAAACTGACATTGGTATTTCGCGTGAAAAAATTAGTCAGGGAAAATGATTCATTTTGCACTTGAAAGTTAGGGAAAAGTCAGGGAAAATGAATTTTGCGGAAGAGTAGAAACCATGTTATGCATTATCAGTTTAGAACTCATTGTGAGTGCTGTATGGTAGCGAATCTGTGTTAATATCAGGTGTACGAGGCTGTTGATGGACTTATACAGCAGCATCAGAGACCGTTACCTGGCAACATCTTCAGTGCATTGATCCAGCGCTTTGGCAGCAGATGGACAACAACGTGACTGATGGATTATTATTTGTCACAGGAAACTGTATCATCTAGTCTCACGTGTTTATGGAGTTGCTTTTTGTGCATGGTGATGAGACGTTCTCAGATAATCGCCATTGTGTCAGTGTTCTGTTAAGTAATATCACTATTTTGATTTTGTCAATTTTTGTAGTCATTGTCATTTTTACATGTTGTTAAGTTTTTTAGAACATTGTTTCATTACCCAGTAATCAAAATTTTTTGCTGACTGACTCCTCATCCATTGTTAGAGATGCCTCATACAAGTGTGCATGCTCAGAAATTCATATCTTCATACATCTGCTATTCTTTCAGTCAAAAACGTTTGTAGTTTGTATACTTCCATTAAATGGAAATTGGACGGACTGAATAGTCGAGAGATTGCAGTAGTGCAGCAGTGCGGCTGTGTGCACTGAAGACTTATTCGGTAAACCCTGCCTGGTGCTCAGTAAATCTTAGCTGGCGTAGGATTAGCATTAACATTTCTGTATAACTAACTTTGCCTAAGTAGATGAAGTTGTCCACGCTCTCAACTGTATTTCCATTTACTATGATGGCTGGTACCGGTACCAAGATTCTGAAATTTTGTTTTCAGCCATGAAACCCGAAGGCCGAACGTGCTGACAGTTTCATTGAAGCTTTTCAGGCTGGAGACAGCAGTAAGCCTTATAATGATGACACACTGGCCAGTTTCAGGCGCCTGTTTCTGGTACCAGTTAACTGGTACTAGAAACTGATCAGTCTGTCATACTTTTCTGGTGCCAGAAACCGGCACCGGATAGAACATGTTAATTTTATGCTGGAAACTGGCTGAGAAGCTGAACTGTGATTAGTCAGTCTGAGCAGACGATAGCACTGCTCGTTTGTGAGTGAACAAAGATGAAAGATGAAGTGGAGTGACTAAAGTATTTTTTGACTCATAGAACAGTATGAAAAAAACGAATTTCTGTATATTGCATCATTAAAAACCTAATATGATAGAACCTTAAACAAAAGCATAGTTGACAAGCTGCCAGTATCATTTACCGGCTAAGTGTGTCACGGTTTCTGGCACTAGAAAACTGGTGCTTGTTTCTGGTGCCAGAAATAAAAAAAACGTAAAGTCCTTCCCGAGCCTTACGGCCCATAGGGCGGCGCTGATCTCCGTTTCCTAAGGCCCTCAGCCAGACACCATTTTTTACACTGCAAGACCACGAATACGGGGCCAGTGTATCGCGCGGTGTGCCTGTTTACATCCCATCGGTGAAACCGGTACCATATTATACTGCTTGGTGACAGAGGCACATGTGTGTGAACAACTTGCCTAAGGTCATTACCCGGCACTGTCCTGGTGTGGAGTCGAACCTGCGCCTCTGAGTTACCTCAGGATTACAAGTCCGACACATTACCATTAGACTACCGAGCCACACAGAAATCATCATCATCATCATTTCTGGCAATCACCACTAAGAGTGCGTAGCACCAAACGTAGACATCAATCTCCAGAGTGGACGGTTCTGAGCCAGGTCAACTGCATCGTCCATATTGAGGTCGCTAGATTTCAGATCCTGCTGAATGGTTTTCATCCATGTGCTACTAGGACGTCCCAGTGGTCTCCTCCAGTTTTCTGCGGGGAAGCTGTTAAGATCTGTTTTGCATCTATTTCAGAAATAGGCACCAGAAAATGGTCAATGTGTCATCAACTTTAGAAAATGGAAATGGTGCATTGAGGCATCGAGTTGCTAATATGGAGAGATGTTCGGGTAGTTTTGCATAGGGGAAGTTATCCACGACGACATGACATTTTCAAATTTTGGTGATAATTGGTAAGGGGTTTTTATATTGATCAGTTCACATTTTGTGCTTTCTGTGGTTTGTGATTAACTCTTTCTACTGATGTGCATTATGTGATTGTAAGTGTCAGTGAGTCATTTACGTTGTGAATTTGTGATGTTTTAAATCACATTTCTGTTCCAAACACTTGTTTTCCATATTCACTTCTCACGCGCTACGTTCCTAACGTAGCAAAGAGGAGTATTTAAGATCAGTGTAATATTGAGGACCGACCAACCAACGATCGACCTCTGTTCCTGGAAGAGCCTTCCTGGAAGAACTTCAAACGGCCATATCTCCATAACGGTGCTAGATAGACGCATGGTCACTGTGGACAAGACCATGCGTCTATCTAGCACCGTTATGGAGGTATGGCGCCTCAAAGATAATAGGGTCACAAGTTTGACCTTTTGGGGTCACGTGACGTGATGACGTCAGTTGCACGGTTGATGCTGTCGGCACCGCTATTTGCGGTGTGAAAAGAAAGGAACTAAAAAGAATACAGGAGAAAATAATGCGTGCAAGGAGTACATTAGATTGGTCACAATCTAAAATATTTCTTGTAACAAATATCATCTGTTAGTGATTGATATAAATCCAAAATCGTGCTAACAGTAACGTTGTGAAACTGTGTCTTTTTGTGAAGCTTGGTCTTTGGACCATATTGTTGTTTTTTTGTTTTATTGAATTGTTTTGTTTTGAAGCATTCGAATGAGTTGTCATATGTTGACACACTGTAAGAATCTTTCTTTTGTTGTGTTGCTGCATATGGCCAGTGATTGTTGTCAGGTTATTATAATAAATGTCTTAATTTATTTATGTTATATTAAAATATGTAGTTATTGTCCTGCAGCTAACTCGTTTACCGACTTGATTTGATTTCTGATGCTTTGATGATGCCCAGGTGGAAATGCATCTGACTGAAGCTCATATTGCTCAGTGGGTGTTGAATGGGTGAACGTGTGATGCTAAAAGGCTTATTTTTGGATTTGTATTATCATAAGTTATTAATGTCTATTGTCTTGGCGATCTGTTTGTTTCTTGTTTCTGTTTTTTGGAGAAATGCATTCTTCTCCAAACACTCAAGAGTGCTCAGTGGTATTGAACTTGTGTATTAGATTATTTTGTATTTATATACACTGCTAAAGTTAAATTCCAAAAATTAATTCAAGTATAAATTGGCATTTGCAAATATTCATCAACATTGTTGTAGTCCTTTATGTGAGGATTTGCTGATGGTTTGTACAGTTTATTTTCCAAAAGCAAGTCATTTGTCATTACACATAGAACAAAAATATTTTCAAAAATGGTTTTCAGGTCGTTTGTGTTTATGTAACCCGCTCCTGTCTCCAGAGCTTAAATTGAGGGGGAACGGCGTTCCCACTTTTTCAAGGGGGAAAGGCGTTCTGGGAGACCTGGAGGGGACTCTGATGGTTATGAAATTGTCCTCACTTTTTGCCACAATTTGAGCACTGCCTATCTCCCAACCGTGAGCAATTTTGTTAAAGCGTTTCTAAACATTTTAAAAACTGTTTAGCGTGAACGATTTGGACGTGATTGCGTGCGAAATAGAAACAACACATTTGCCGAATATTTGTGAAAACGTTTGATATGTACAGTCACTGCCCCGGTGAAGACTAGTGTCTGCCGGTGCGACCGGTTGCTGCTGCAGCTGCTGATGAAGTTCAGATACAGAGACAGACTGACCGTTTTTACATTGCAGCCGTTAAAGTGAGCAACGTGACACAGTCATGATGAACCAGAACTAGCAAACGTCGCTCACCGGTAGCCTCGTAAGGAGGCGCAGCGACGTCGTGCGTATAAAGAAGTTGGGGCAGCAAGAAGTTGCATTTTTTCGACAGGCATCCGCAAATTTCCGGCAGAGAAAATAGGGATGTTCAAAATTTTAATTTTGTCCATATTTTTCCACTTCAATTTTTGGTATTTTTGGAAGCACATTTTAGGCAGGCTAAAATTGGGCTGCATCAATTGCCCTTAGGTGTGACTCCCTGCCTCGACGCTAATGGGGAGGCGCGATTCTCGATAATGCGCATTTCTCGGTATCGGTATTCGGCGCATCTCTGCTTGGTGACAGTCAATGTAGGGGACGGTAACGTGACCTTGACAATTATGGAGATGCATTCTGGCAGTCAGTGGGCGGTGCGGCACTCTTGTCAGGTCTTCATTGGCTCGCCTTGCCGCCACGCACTTGTCTTCGGTCGATATTGAGTGTTCGTCGATCATTTCACTCGCCTAGGCCTGAATGTAGGTCTATGCTAGTGTGCATATTTGTAGGAAAAACACTGCAATGATGTGATTAGTTTATACTGCATATTTTAAAGAAGTCGAACTAGATCGTTATTATTGGCCATCCTGTCAGTCGTAACTGTCGTATGGTAGGCTTAACGCAGCCAGGGGCGTTTATTCCCCTAAGTCTTTGAAACAAGTTCCACCTTTTTAACTCGGGTGAGGCGTCGAGGGCCCGGGGGTGTTGATGGGGAGGGGATACGTTCTTCCCAGCTTACTAGAGAGTCTTGGGAGCGTCGTGAGCTCCCCCAGTGGGGTTCGGGGCAGAGCCCCCGGCGAAAAACGAATTTGATGCATTCTAAGCGCCACTTGCTTGCAAGGTATCGTAAATATGAATTATCAGAAATGCAGAATTACAATATTCAACTCATCCCTTAATTTCTCCAAAAAATCTTACCCCTATTTTTTTTTTGGGGGGGGGGCATTTGCTCCAAGGTTTATATGGTGTAGAAGCCCCTGAACGCAATCACATATCAACCACCTTAGCTGGATTGCTGAAAAAGTTATTAATAGATTTCGATGAAATTTCTACGCAGTGGTGGAGAGTGGACAAAGGACCAACCACGCAGCTTTCTGTCACTTGGTGACGACTTGATTCAAGATCTAGATGATCTAGGGCTCCTGAATCCAGATCCACGCAGTGACGTAGCCAAAATGTGAATTGGGGGCTTCGGCCCCTTTCCCTTTCCCCTCTCTTTTATTTTTTCCTCTGCCTTCTCTTCACCTTTACCTTTCCTTCTTTTTTCCTTCCTTTTTCTTTTCTTTCTCCTTGTCTTACTTAGAAGTAGGATCTCTAAAATCGAGCTGCGAGGTGTGGGGGAGCGCGCTGTGATCTCCCTCAGCCATGTCTGAGGCGCAGTCTAAGCCGAAATTGAATGTACTAGGCCTACATTATAGCTTTAAAATATGAGATCTGGTGGCATCAATTTTAATAATTTTTCACAGAATCAACTGACCAAATTTAGTGCAGTTGAAACGCGTGCTTGTTTTGTTTGGAGGATTGGGGGTGGGCTACGCCAATGGATACAGAATTTTTTTACAGGTTATACACGGTGTTTCATAAAAGAGGACCCCTTTTTGTTTTTTTCATAATTCACCCAAATGATGATCAATTTACACAAAATCTGTACCAGTTGTAGCTGAAGAAATACTAATTCAAAATATTGCAACAAAATGTGGCAGTTGATTAAATATTCTTTGCTAGTCCTGACGTAATGCTGACGTCATAATGTGTCACGTGTACAAACTGGATAGTCTCAACTGGTGCTGTCACTTGCTACCTTAATCTGGTTCGCTAATGAAAAATGTTTATTATGTCAGCACTAAGCAACATAGAGACATGAAATCAGGCGTCTTGCGATCCAAAAATGCAACCATTTTTAAGCTCGGTGTGCTAGTGCACTGTGTTGCTCGAACGCATAAAAGTCCAACTATCCCCACAGACACGTAAATGACATCGCTTTGCATGTTTTTGTAACTGTAACAGTAAAACTTCAACAATTTATCATGAATGAACCAGATTTTTCACCATTAGAGCAGAGTAGCAACTGACAGCACCAGTTGAGACTATCCAGCTTGTACCCGTAACACATTATGACGTCAGCATTACGTCAGGACTATCAAAAAATATTTAATAAACTGCCATATTTTTTGCAATATTTTGAATTAGTATTTATTCTGCTACAACTGGTACAAATTTTGTGTAAATTGATTATCATTTGAGTTAATTATGAAAAAAAACAAAAAGGGGTCCTTTTTATGAACCGCCGTGTAAAGGCCTAATTATGCAACAGTTGTATCTATCATGTTCGTTTTATTCGCCAGGTGGCATCATTATTCTCGGCGTAGGTTTGAGATCTCTGATCGCTTCTAGTTGTATTTCTCAGACGTGCTTCAGTGCACTGTTGACCAGGGATGTGCACGTGACCTTCTGAGCCGAGACCGAGACGAGACGTTGCAGCTTCCTAGACGCTGGCCGAGACCTTGAAGTTCCCGAGACTCTCGAGAGTCTCGGGA